>JACCDX010819379.1_pt1 | contig 38262 bp, 39 predicted proteins | sample 7449681 | NCBI WGS metagenome assembly JACCDX01 (sample SAMN15323450, study PRJNA562643) | freshwater metagenome | isolation source: river surface water | place: USA:Blue River Watershed | collected 2017-08-18
AAAGACAAAGATCAAGAAAAAAAATTAAGTCGCTACGGTATTTATTTATCAACATGGGCGTTACCTTTCTTTTGGTCATTGCCTGTAGAGGAATACAATCAAGATATTATGTCACGCTACAAGAAATATATGTCAAATGCGACCAATACCTATAAAAAGGCGCTGGTCGAAATTGAAACAACCACCGATCTTTTGCAAAAAGACATTGAAATCATTTGGCGCAAAACAAACACCCTTATGCAGTCCAGTCTCTATTTTATATATTCCCTACTGGCCATTTGCATGACGTACCGGATTAAAACCAATTCGGAAGTTCCAACTGTTTTGAATGTTTCTGATTCATCATTGTTGGTGGATCAATGGGTACTGGTAAATAACTAACTTCCTGTTTGTATTTAATGTATCCAATCGCTTCACTGTAAACTTGCGACACACAATATTCTAACACAATGCCGTTCAATTTAGCGATTTGTTCAGGAATGTTTTCCATCCTATTTTCCGAATTTTGAAGAAATACTCCGCGCATCACAATTTGCAATTGTTCATAATCTTGATTGGAAATGATAAATTGCCCATTCGATCGATCAAAAACCCCCGCCCTGATTCCATTTTGAATAATTTCCTGATTTTCTTTTGAAAAATAGGCTAATGATAATGGTGAATCCATCCAAATACCTGTCAATGCGTCCCGAAAATCATTCGTTTTGTTTTCTTTAGTTAATCTGTCCTGTAGAGAGAATTTCACATTCAAATCCGCTGTCACTAAATCTATTCTTCCATTTGGTACATTCATATTTGTTTGTTTGTATATTTACTATATTTTTTTTTAGCCTTCTTCTTCTTCTTATTTATTTTCTATTTTTTATTTATATATATAAATATAATTTACAAAAAAAAATCAAAAACCTTTTTTTTTAATAATAACCTGTTATATTAATTTATATTTTTATTCATTTAAATATTTTATTATAAAATGATCAATTTAACCTCTATTATTTATATCATCATTTCAATTGGAATCATCGTCGCCGTGTTTTATTACACCAATTCATATTATATTGGTCTTTCTGTAACTGCCCTTTTGATTCTAATCCTCGCTTTAATCTCGGTTGGTTTACTCATCAAGGATACCCGCTACAATAGCATTTGGCCACCCCAAATTTCCCCTTGTCCTGATTCTTGGATCTTTAATTCTGAAACAAAATCATGCACTAGCCAACCTATTTGCACAGATGGGTATTCTTTTAATTCGACTTCGAAAAAATGTGTAAAATCTGGATCAACTGATCAAGACCCAATAGGATACATGAATGATTCAACAGGTATTGGCAAAGATGGTGTTAATTTTACAGTAGCACCTTTCACAACCCCATCAACACGTGATATTAATTTGAAAAAATGGGCAATAAATCATGGAAACGTTTATTGGGACGGTATAACAAATAACGATTCACTTGATATAACCAAAATTAACTAATAAAATATATATATAATATCATCATAATAATAATAATAATAATAAATCAAATAAGAAAAAAAAAAAGAAGTAAAGATTTTTTTTTTAAAAAAAATTTAGTTAAAAAAAAAACATTGAATGACAGAACCAACAGGATCCGCTGTAAAATACCCGATAGGGTTTACTCTCATAAATTTTTTCGAATTTTTTGTCTCAATCAGCCCCTTCCTACTTGTATTCCTCTTATTCTTGATTTCCGCATTTAATCAAGATGCAAAAGGATTTATTTATTTCCTTTGTATTGTTTTCTTAACCACTTTTATCGCCCTTTTTCTAAAAGACAAAAAAATCGGCGTAAATAGCAATGCAGATAAAGTGTGTAATATCATTAATTACCCATTTAATACAAATGGCGATGGTGAATATATACCTTATTACAACACCGTCATTATCACTTTTTCCTTTCTATATCTTTTTGTTCCAATGTTTTTAAACGACTTTTACAATGTCCCCCTTTTATTGTTCATTATTTTCATTTTTGTCGGGGATATTTATATTAAACTTTTCAAATTAAGATGTACCACCATTCCCGGTGTATTGATCGGTATAGCCATCGGTCTCCTATTTGGAATTATCATCCCACTCATGCTTTATTACACCGAAATGCGTTCTCTCCTCTTTTTCGGGTCCGCCGGTGATAAACAAAGCGACGTCTGCTCAATGAAAAAAACCACATTTCGATGCACTGTACGAAATGCTTCTGGAGGTACCTCCTAGTGAATTACAATAAAACACGTTTATCTGATTTTATTTTCTTTCTACCGATTATTTAAAAAAAAAATAAAATAAAATACAACACAATACACAACTAAAAAAAAACCAGAAAAAAATGGGATTTTTCGGATATTTAAATTCAATTCGATCAACATTATTCGTTTCCAATCGAAGTTTAGTCATTTACATTTTAATTGCCGTTTTATGTGGGCTCTTTCTTTATTTAGGATATTATCTCTACAAGAAATTCGTCATTCCTAAATTATATCCAGATTACATCGCAAATAATGAACTCGCCGCACGCACACCATCAAACCACAGTATGGCAAATGGATCAAATTCAGATAACGGAACAACATCAACAAATAAACCAACAGATACATTAAAAATTCATTTTTTCTATGCAAATTGGTGTCCTCATTGTGTTAAAGCTAAACCAATATTCGACGAATTTAAAGCTAAATATGATGGAAAAGTACTTGGGATATTTAAAATTGTTATTGTAGAACATGACTGTACGGACGAAAAGGTTGTTGATTCAAATATTATTGCCAGTTTAGGTGTTGAAGGATACCCAACCATTATTGCGGAAAATACGGAAAATAAATACTCATTTGATGCAAAAGTCAAATCGGAAAATTTAGAAACATGGATTAAAACCATCACGAAATAAAGCCTGTAGGAGGATATCAGATTTTAACAATATTCCAGTTGATTTCTTTTTCTTCTTTTCTTTTTTTGGTTCGGCTTTTAGTTGACGTTAATACCGACGTTTTATCGCCATCATTCGTTTTGGTGATATTTGTCAATTGTTGGCTAAAATCAAACTTTTCTTTGGATTGACACCTCCGACTGAGGTTGCAATGCAAACAACAAATCACCACATTATCCACATGATGGCCTTCGTCATTATTGATTCGGTCAAGGGTCCATTGATTGGGGTCACGCCTGTAGGAATAGATGACGGGGGTGGGGTCGTGACAATAAACACAATGAAGATTTGCCTCTACAAGCAACTTGATCACCTCGTCCTTCGACACCACCGGTCTCATCGGTGTTATCAGACCCTTTTCTATATCTTGTTGTTTATAAGATTGACATTTGCGCTGAATTTCCTGTAGGATGAATTTCATTACCTGATGTGTCTTACCGGCGGCTTCGGCGCTTGCGCTTGCGCCGTCGTAAATGGCACGTATCCATTGAATTTGTTCCTCTACAGGCTCTTCTTTAATCTGGGTCTTTTCCCAGGTATTTGTAATCACCCGTTTGATTTTCTCTTTTGTCGCCAGTTTCTTTTTTGATTCCACTATTTCAATCGTTTTTTCCATTAAACCTTCTTTTTCTTCTTCTTCTTCTTCTTCTTCCTTCTTCTTCTTCTTCCTTCTTCTTTGTTTTTCCTTTAATTTTTCAAATATATATTTTTTTTCTTACTTAATATCCATCCGACGACAAACAGGTTAAATAATGAACACGCGGTAACCATTTGCCTAGATACTTCCATTTGCATTTGGAGGTTAATGTAAATTGAAATATTATCCCTACAGGCATCCATCGTAGATTCCGCAAGAAAAATCAATGCATTGTTGTTAAATGACGTATACATTTTTATCTCTGGAAATGTTTTTGTTTTTGTTTTTGTTTTTTTTTAATAAAATTTAATAAAATGTAATTTTATTTAATAAAATGGGGTTTATATACATGAATATTTTGAAAAACGGTTATTTGTATTTATAATTTTGATATCTTTTAAATCTGTTGATTCTGATTCTGATTCTGATTTTGTTTTAGATTCATCAGAAGAAGGTGGTGGTGGTGGTGGTGTCTCGATAACTACATCGAGTTCTAATTGGGGGATTTTCTTGTAGAAAGAAATGACATCGGGGTTCACCCGAATTTTATTGGGTAAAAAGGATGATAAATAAAGGCCATCGAGTGATTTGACACGCGACAATGCAACGTATGTTTGTCCTGATTCAAAAATGGATTTCCCCACATCAATTTCGGCCATCGCTAACGACACTCCTTGTGATTTGTGAATCGTTATTGCCCATGCTAAACGCAATGGTACTTGGGTGACAACAATCATGGGGAATTCCTCGCTTTGAATGCTAAAGGGAATGATCGGCATTGTGACACCATTCGTGAATTTAACGACGGGTATTTCCAATGAAGAAGCAGACGGAATGAAATGGGTAATGACCCCCTGAGACCCATTGCAAATCCCGTTGTCAATGTCTAAATTCGCAATACACATGACATTCGCCCCCACTTTCAATTCGATGGTCCGCAAAATGTTGTTATTGTCGAAAATACGATCCACCTCCATATTTATATCGTCGACGGACATTTTGTTGCATTTGATGATTTCCCCTATAGGCAAAGGAAGCCCAGTGTCCATATATACCATACACCGACTATTTAGTTTATAAGCATAGGAAATAGGAGGTGAATCAATTTTGGAAAATTCGAGGGCATTAATTGCATCCACTTTGCTCCTTACAGGGAATATTTTAGTGGGTACAAAGCCGCCGAAGGCGGCGGAATCGAAGGGCCGGTTGACGTGTCCCATTAAGATATTCACCGATTCTTGTTTGATGGCCCCCATCCGGATTTCATTCAATATATCCCTGTAGACGGAATCTGTTTGGCGATATATTTTCTTGAGTTCGATGTGATTCTCTAAATCCACCACCTCGAGCCATTGCGGCGACTGAAAACAAAATGCCGACTCCTCCGGCGTATCTCCTACAGGCGGTAATTGGAAAAAGTCCCCTGTAAATATCACTTGCATCCCTCCAAATGGTCGATGTGACATCCTACGGGCCATTTTAGCAATATCATTAATACATTCAAATAACTTGTAGGAAAGCATACTCACTTCATCAATAATCAATAATTTCGTTGATCGCAATTGTTTGACAATCCGATTCTTTTTCAACACATTGTCTATAATTTGATATTTCTCACCTCTCGCCAACCCCAATCCAAAAAACGAATGCAATGTCGTCGCTTTACAATTTAGGAGAACCGCGGCACATCCCGTCATTGCACATACATGATATTTCGTCCCCCGTTGTATTGCATCGTCTAATATTGTGTGAATAAGTGCCGATTTACCCGACCCCCCCGGTCCCGTTATAAATAAATTGGACCCCTCTGTATATTTTTGGAAGGCATAATATTGTTCATCTGATAAATTATTTAGCGTTATCATCTTATTGAAAAATCAAAATCAAAATCAAAATGAAACAATTTGTTTTTTATTGAAAAAAAAATTTAGGGTAAATGCTTATTGTCATTGGTTTTTTTTTTCAAAAAAAAAATATGGATGATGGATGAGGAGGGGGGTTATATTTTAGGCATAATTTAAATTAATGCGTTAAAAGATTTAAAAACTATTTATTTTAGTAGTGTATAATTAATAAATAATTAACAAACAATCTTAAAACAAAAAAAACAAACACCGTCAAAAAAAAATGTCTTCCACTTCTGCTGCTACCAAATCATCATCTAAAAAGTCATCCAAGACTGAAGCTGCTCCAGCTCCTGCTGTTGTAGAACCTGTTGCAACTCCTGCTGTTGTTGAAAAGGCAACTGGATCCAAGAGATCATCTTCTTCTGCTGAAGGAGCTGAAAAGAAATCCAAGAAAACCAAGGCTGTTGAAACTGCTCCAGCTGCTCCAGTTGTTGAATCAACCCCTGCTGCTGAATCAGCTGCTGATGCCACTGCTGCTCCAGCTGCTAATCCAGTTGAATCCATCTTATCTGATTTCGCCCCACTTTTACAAGTTATCAAGGATCTTCAAACCAGTATTCTTGGTCTTAAAGCCCGTGTCAAGAATGTTGAAGCTCAACATGTTAAGACCATCAAGACTCTTGAAAAGCAAAGCCAAAAGAAGAAGAGCCGCAAGGGAGGTAACAAGAACAATGGTGGTTTCACCAAGTTAACTCCAATCAGTGATGAACTCGCTGCTTTTTTCGGTAAGGAAAAGGGTACCATGATTGGTCGTAATGAAGTTACCAAACTTATGCATGCTTATGTTGTTGAAAACAAGCTTAAGGATCCAAAGAACGGTCAAGTCATTCATCCTGATAGCAAGATGGCTGCCCTTCTTAAGGTTGACAAAAATGTTGAATTAACTTATTTCAACATTCAAACTTATTTGAAGCCACACTACATCGTTGCTGCTCCAACCACTGCTTAGATTTTTTTTCGCAGATTTTTCCATTTTATAAAATAAATAAATAAAAAAATATTAAAAAAAATAAAAATGTTGTAATATATTGTACATATTTGTAAATAAAAAAGTGATTTGGTGAAAAATATAATAATCATCATATCACTTTTTGTTTCTTAAACTTGAACTTGAACTTGAATATCTGATTCATTTGTATTTATAACGGTCGTGGTTACGGGTGACAATAATAATTGAATGGTTGCCCAATCGATGTTTTTTTCGATAAAGGTGTGGATATAAACATTTTTGAATTGACTGAATCGGGAATCGCCTGTAGAGAACATGGTATAAATATGTTGTAATTCAGCCAAATCCGTCGTTTGATATCCTCCTACATGCGAACACACCCATTCCATAAATGATACAGTTTGACTGGCGGTCTTGTGATTACGGTATTTTTCATATAAAGACAATACGCCTCCTAATCCCATACGCGATTTCTTCGTCGAATAATCCGTCCCCGACATTATACATATTTGTTTGAAATCGCGCATACTGATTCCTAAATCGACCAATATTTTCGACATGTCGTACATCACACATTCCCGTTTGTATATATTGAAATCGCGAATCACCCGCATACACCCGAACGCGAACATATCCATATCGTCACTCATACAGGCCCACACTTTCTTCGATTTTTGCAACCAAACACATAATTCGTCCGCCTCTCCTTCTGCATCCACGTAGGATGCGCCAAATGCGGTCAACAATTTCTTGAGATCGTCAATATCTTTATTTCGAATGTGGATGAAATGTTTTTTCAATGTCGCCATTTGTTGATTTAATTCCCGTATTTTCTGTTGATCCGTCTCACTCTCCAACGTCGATTCCAATTCGTCATACATCTTTTTCGCAATGCGTTTCTTCTCACGCCGCATTTCCAACACGTCCTTTTTCTCCTCTGGCGGTTTCCCGTCAAACACAAATATCGGCCTTATATCCTGTTCTTTGAAAAAAACCAACATGTTGAAAAAATTCTTCATTATTTTATTATCGATGGCATACCTGTAGAGATATATACTTGTGTCAATTGCGATTCTCTTGCCTTTTAAATGCGATAACCCGATTTTAAATATCGAATTGTCCGACGAATGACTTATCAAAAAACGATTCAAATTCTTTATTCCCATCTCTCTCTCTCGAATTTCTCTACTTTTTCCTTTTCTCTCGTTTTTTTTTAACTTTTTTAACTTTTTTCCAGAAAGACTTTTTTCACCTTTTCTAATTTAATTTTGTTTTTTACTTTTACTTTTTCTCTTTCTGGAAAACACAAATATTTTACTTTTATATCAAAATAAATTTTTTCATACAACAAAACAAAAAATAATGATGATGAATTCTCTCCTACAGGATATATCGTTTGCGGCTCACCAATCAATCCAAAAACAACTCCAAAAAGAAACCAATTTAAATATTGACGATATTTTTGATAAAGGACGATCATTCCTAAATACTAACAAATATCTTAAAGCTCTTGATGACATGTTCCTGGAACAAAATATTAAAATTTATTATTCAGAAGTAAATGCGGATTTACATAATTATGCAACAACTGTACGTTTAATGAATTTTTCACATGATGCAATATATACATTATTTACCAATACTAATTTGCAAATTCAAATTACAATTTCCGAATCACGCGGATATTGGGTTTATGGAAGTATTGAATTTCAAGCAAATGGTTATAAATCAAAAAATTATATAATGGATGTCACATCAACACCAGGCAAAGTATTATTTAAGTATACCGAATATTGTCATGATAAATTAGAAAATATATTAAAAAATGATTTTAAAGGCAAAATATATCCCTACTTGAATCCTAAAATAATATGTGACTACATGTATCACCATTGTGATGAAACAGAAATTTTTAATATTTTAACAAAAAAAACTTCAAATTTAATTTGGATACCTGTTAATGAACCATTACTTAATATAAATCCTGTAAAGGAAACTATTTAATTTGTAAAAATAAATTGACTTTTTTTAATATATTTTTTTATTAACATCCAAAAAGAATGACTGATCCAATTAAAAACATTTTAGAATTTCTTGAAATCGATTCTATGGATGTCATTTTTGATAAAGCTAAAGATGAATTCCACAAAAGATATATTTATGCAGGAGGATCTTGTCAAGCACCCGGTCGTGAATTCAATCAAAATATTATTTTAAAATGTATTGATAATTTTCTTCAAAAAAAAAATATCAAAATTTATTATGCCGGTAATGGACATTTTAATTTACCAGGATGTTATTTTACCAATACAAACATAATGGTAAGAATTTATTGGCAAGAACACATATATTGTTATATACTTCATTTGTATACAGTTGATTCAGATTTTCAAGAATCTTATACTTTTGTTCAGCAAGAACCTTATACTTTTGGTCAGAAATCAGATCAAATACAACCAAGGAGTGCTATGTTTTTAAAGAAAATAACCGGAAAATATAATCAAGAAACGCAAGAAATGCAAGATAATGTCTTTGATGTTGAAAATATTAAATATGAAGCTCGTTATTTAGCTAAAAATGAATTTCAATTTCAACAATCAAATGATTCGTCATCTAAAAAATTAACAGTCGTCGAGCAATACAACCCCCTCATAGTATTCGATTATTTGTGTTATTATGCAAGCAAAGAAGAAGTGGACAAAGTGTTGCAAAAATTAGCAGACAAATTTGAAAAAATAAATACGGTGCAAGATGAAATCGAAATAATGCGTAAAAATATAAAACGCGTGATTGATCTCGAACTAAACAATATCCTTACTTGCAACAATTTCCAAAGTCAAATCGATAATGTCAAAAACACTATTGAACATCAAAAAGACAAAATCGATCAAAATGAGAAAAACGTTCAAACCATCGAAATATACGTCAACGACATCGTGTCTAAATTAAACAATACCCTTACAAGCAGCGATTTCCAATTTCAATTGAACGATATCAAAACAATGATTGACAGCATGAAATATTTGATTCAATATGACTGTACACAATTATCAAAAAAAGTGGACGATATTTCATTGAATGCAAATACCGAAAAATCTTTGCGAGATCAGCAAGTAGAGGAATTGCATTGTCTATTCGAGAATGAAGTCAAATCGGAAATACACACCATCCACGAACAAATCGCCGAATTACTCGCCTATTGTTATAGTCTGGATAAAAATCTCAGACGAAACGTCAACAACACAAATGACTTCCTGGAAAAACACATGAACGATACTGTCGCCAACTTTAACAAAACCGTTGATGTCATTGACAACTTAACCAACCAATACAACAATCTGGAAAACAATTTCAAAAAATTACGCTTTTTCATTGTTTTTTCATTCTCTTTATCCATTTCGATCATCTTATTCTTATTTTTATTCCCTACTGGATTCTACCTGTAGAGGATAATATTCTCATTTTCATTCTCATTTTCATTCTCATTTTTTATTAAAATATTTTTAATTAAAAGAATTTTTAAAAGAATTTTTATTGAATTTTATTTTTTTTTTACAAATCCTTCCTCCCATTCCTCCAAAAAAAAAGATGACTGATCCAATTAAAAATCTTTTAAATTTCCTCGATATGGATATGACTACCATATTTGACAAAGTTAAAATCATATTTAATAATAAAAAACCTTATTTAGCCAACGAAGAAGGTTTGCCTGATGCCATTGACGATTTCCTTCTTCAAACAAAGAATATCCGAATTTATTATTCCAGCGATCAATTATCAAATAATTATTTAACAAACACGAACGTAATGGTTAAAATTCGATCTAATCCAGATTCTCATAACTATTCAATACAATTATATACGGTTCATCCGCCTTATGAAGAATTTTACCTTTTCAGATACAAACATGGTAAAATGGATTTCGAGGATGGATACCGGGTGTATTGTTTAAATGAATACATCAATTCGCAAAATATTGATGGAGATGATTTGATAGGTAATGTACGGTTCGACAAATTAAAAAACCCAAGGCAACCAACGGAACTAACCATCATCCAAGAACAATATAATCCTCTAATATTGTTTGATTACTTGTGTTATTACGCAAGTAAACAAGAACTCGACAACGTATTCCAAAAAATGGCTGACAAATTATCTTGGCGCAGCAATGATGATACCCTTACAGGCAACAACAATCAATTGAACAAAATGCAAAAATGTATTGATAATCTCCTACAAAAAAACTGCGACGACAATGAAGACATGAATAACATGAAATACATGATTCATCGTCTAAATTATCATACACAAATATACCAAATGGATTATGATAGTGACGATGACAATGAGGAGGCATTAGAACCAGAAATAAAAGAACTTTTGATTGATCCTGCGCAAGTTGATATATACGGATATGAACCAGATATTCGAACATATTATGGACGCGAAAATATTGACGTTTTCATTGGAAAAATGTATGGTTCATCGAGAGGTTTGGATTTACGGAAATCTAATCTGATCCATTTTCCTAAATCGTTATCCGAATGCACGAATTTAATGTATTTGAACCTGTCGCATAATTGTCTGGAAGAAATCCCCGAATGGTTTTTTGCCTGTACGGGAATCAAACAATTATATGTGCTTAATCTTTCACACAATGAAATAACCACAATACCGGAATCAATCATCAACCTCACAAATTTGAAGAAACTGCATCTAAACAATAATAAATTGTTTGACCAAATACCTGAAAATGTCATTATTGAATTACATGAGAATCATTCATTAACCTTTTTAGATGTTCGAATGAATGAATCTCTCATTTTATCTTTTGATATTTTGGAAAAACTACGTGACACAATTAGGTATGACTTCGACATGAATACAGCAATAAGTAAAATCATGCGTAAACTTGAAAAGAGGGAAATCAATCTGATGAATCTAACCAATCGACGTATTGATTTTCAAAATGAGACGATCAACAACCTGATTGCCGAACGTATAGGTAATAATATTCTTTTTTGTATTATCTTTGTGTTTATCATTCCTATTTTTATCATTTGTATATTATTATTATCATCCCGTAAGAGTATACTTTAATTTATAATATAATTTCATACATGCAACAAAACAAATAAAAATAAAAACAAATAAAAAATTAACTGGATCCAGAGGAGGAGACAAAGGTCAACATGCATTTGATTGAATAATTGCCAGCAAAGGACCTGTCTTTTTTATACACGTAGGAAATATTGTGCACCACAACAATATCTGATTCCCTACAGGCAACTTTCTTTTCTTTTTTTTCTTCTTCTTTTTCTTTTTCTTCTTTGAAAAAGGTTTCGACGTGGTGTTTTATGAGATCGAGATTGCATTTCATTTGTCCCGATTTTTCGGGATGATTGGGGTCGACCAAAACAATAAAATAGCGGTTATTATTGCAAAAGAGGCGGGGGTTTTGTTCGCGATAGAGCCATTCAAGAAGGAGGGGATGTCGCGACGTATCCTGTAGGAATGACATGATTTGTTGGGGTGTGGTGATTTTGGTTTCTTTCATGAACCCTTGTGGGAAAACAGTCACTTTTAGGTCGAATGGTAAAAGAATAGTATCTCGAAACCGGTAGAAGAAATCGACTTTGGATATTTTGCGCGGTGTCCAAATGACGTTGGGTTGACACGAAACAATTTGTTCAATTAAATCGGACGATTTCTGATTTAGCCATTGCCAAACGACGAATGGACGCAAATGTTTGACTAAATGTTCGTCAATGTGTTTATTTAATACTTCCAAATCGGTAATATTTGTATCCCGGACAATACGATTGATGTTTAATTGGAAATTGTCATTATATACACATTTGCTACAGGCATCCCCCCCTTCTTTTTCTTTTTCTTCGTATTTTTCTTCGTAATCACTTGTTTCATCTTCATCTTCTTCGTCTTCGTCTTCTTCTTCGTAATCACTCGTTTTTGATTTTGATTTTGATTTTGATTTTGATTTTGATTTTTGAGTAGATTCGGATTTGGATTCGGATTCGGATTTAGTAGAACAAACATCATGAAACATTTTGGATAATTGGGAAATAGTTGATGGGTTTGCCTGTAGGGGTGAATATTGTTGGCGAATATAATCGATAATCTTGTCAATAGGGGTGTTTTCATCGTCATAAAAAACGGTTTCACGTAATTCATCAATTGTGAAATTTTTCTTTTTAGGACGACGGCCTTTTTTTTCCTTTTCATTTGTTTTGGTTTCGATTTCGTTTGTTTCAGAAAGTGGAGTGAAATGTTTGAAATCGGATTTTTGGAGTGAGCGGATAAATAAGTAGCGAATATGATCGGGGTGGGCAAGTAGGGGTGACATATTGGTGTTTTGGTGGAACAATTTGTCCAATTTTGTATAACGGTCTTGTGTCGTCATTTTTTTTTCGTTTGTAATTATATAGAAATTGCCAAATTTAGATTTTAGACTTGATAGAAGAATTATAAAAAAAAGCACAAACATGAGAAAAATGAATAATCGAAAAACGATGAAAAAACAACATCGTAAGGGAGGTCAATATCATCGTGATATTCAAAAAATTGCTAAACAGAATGATTATGAATATTTGAATGATTTAATCGATAAAGATGAAAAATTTAAAGATCATGTGATTCATGAAATGGGTCAAATTCATCTAAAAGATATTGAACAAACAATTATTTCAAAAATAAAAGATTTGAAGGAATACAAAGAAAAATGTATTAGTGGATGCAAAATTAAAAAAGACAAATATTTTTGTGACTATTTAGAAAAGATGATCGATGAAGGTAAACAAGCCGCATTGTACGATGGTGCTTCAAATATGGATGTTAGTGAATGTACTAAGTATTTAAATATTGTTAAAGAAATAAGAATATATATTGAACATTTTAATATTGTCAATAATAAATTACAAAAACATTTAGATGAATACAAAAGTATATTGTCTGGCAAAAAAGGTTTTAGAAATCCAGTATTCGGATCAAGATTTGATTTGTAATTTTTTTTATTTATTGCGTTATGTATAAATATATTTGAATTGAATTATTAGGTCGACATAATAAATAAAAAAAAAATAGATTATAAATAAAAATGAAAAAAACATTAAACAAAAAGCAAAATAAAACGCAAAAACGACGTAAACATGGAGGAAATCATGAAATAGAAGTGATTCGTCTTCCGAATCAAGATATTGAAAAAATAATGAATGAAATAGGTAATGTCAAAATAAAAGATTTGGTCGATATAGTCGAACAAAAAATAAAAAATGCACCAAAATTAAATGTATGTAAAGAACGATGTCGATCAACCTGTAAAAAAAGATTTAGCGATGACAATGAAACATGTGACCAACTTAGAAATATGCAAAAAACAGCAAACCAAGAGGAATGGGTAAATTATTGTTCACGCGATATGATAACACCAGTATGTAAAGAATACATTGAATATATAGTTGAAATTGAAAGATATGTAAATCAAATTAAATCTGTAAATGATAAAGTTCAAGAAATGTATCAAAAATATAAAAATAAAAATTCAAATTCAAATTCAAATATGTCTCATCGTTCTTCGAATGAAAATGAATTCATAAATCCAGTATTTAACAACAAAAAAACAATATTGCTAAATTAAACCTGTAACAATAAATGCGTTTTCCACATCATTTTTGTGCATGGCGGTGATTTTTTCAACATTGTCGGTATAATGTCCGTCCATCCCACGTTGTCGCATGATTTCCGTACGGGAATATCTGTTTTTGTATTTTTGGATCAAGTGTGGCAATCCGACTTTATATAAATGTTTGTTAATATAATAACGGTCACTCCATACAACGTTGCCTGTAGGATGACAATGATGTGCACCGGTGTCATAATTCATGTCTATTATTCCTCCTACTTGCCTATTGTGATTGATGTTGTTTTCAAAAGAAGAAGAAGAAGCTTGCTTGTAAAAACACAAATTCTTACATGACCCAGGATTATTGACCGCTTTATTCACGGTGTGTAAATTAATATCGGTTAAATCTTCGCGTTGACTTTCCGCGACCATGTCGTAGCCATTGACACGCAATATGGTGACGCCCTTTTGTTGTTCGTCTCGTAAATCTTTTTCAGTGACAACTAACCATTCGTCCATGTCGGCCATGATAATCCATGCTGCTTCCCCAACGTCCTGTTTCCAACAAAGATTTTTCAAATCTTTCATCACATATTCATTTTGAATATTGTGGGACTGGAAAGTGACAATTTCACAGTCCAATGATTTAGCAATTTCAACACTTTTGTCGGTACTTTCATTATCATACACATGGATTTTGCAAGTAGGAAGATGTGTTCGATAATGTTCTATCGTCTGTCTGATAATGATTTCCTCATTATAACAAAGCAAAAATACGTGGATTTTTAATTCTGATGATGTCATTCTTCTGTATATTTTTTTTTTCTCACTTGTTTTTCCTCACGGGTTTTCTAATTTTTCTGTTTTAAATTTCTATTTTTTTCCAGATGAGAATTAATTGTTTCTAAATGGTTTTGTTTTTTTTTTTAGAATTGGTTACCATTTGACATCAATGACGATATCATTGTATTTGACAATACCTTGATAATAGGTATCGACGGTACCCAACATATTCAACACACTTTTTGTTTTTTTCAATGAAAATGAAATTTTGGCATTATTGGTTACATCGGTTACAAATTTGGCAAATGAATCATACGCCAGTTTGTTCCCTAATATGACAACCCACCCTTGTTGATTTTCATTTTTATTCACATATCCATCGTTCATTTCCGTGCTATATACCCCAATATAACTGTTTCCCTTACAGGCGAATAACCATCTTTTGTTGGCTGACACGGTTGTTTCATCGAAACGCGATGCGTCCCAATATAAATAAACCGCCAAATCGCTAAATGCTTTTTTCAACATGTCAAATGGTTGGTACATGATTAACGCAACATTCCTTTTTTGATAAACCCCTGGAAGATGAGTATTTGCAATGGTTTCGTGCAATTCGGTTGCCCCTAACGATGCGGCAATTTTACCGGCTTGCGTGAAAACGGGAACTCCCCCAACATTTGCCATCCATGGACATTGTTGTGCCCCCATTTTACCACGATTGTAATTTTCTAATGATGTTAAACAATAATCCCCTGTATTGTATATATTGTATTTTACATTTCTTAGGTCAGAACCTTCGACAAATGCGTCCAAATTGTCCACCACCGTGCCTAAAGAAGAAAGAGGTACGAGTTGAAACAATGGTTTGTATTCGTCCATTTTGAAATGTGCGTGATTCCATAAATCAAATGTTTTGATTGTTTTCATTGTTTCATCTACATAATCGGCATTGAAATAATTGCCGCTTGACCAAATATTCATCATTTTGAATACGCCACGTGCTTTGCCAAATTCACTGTCAAATTTAAGACCTGCACCGACCGAAATAGATGTCATCGTTGGATTCGGATTTGGATCGATGGTTGGAATAAAGGTAGATGATGCGAAAAACGATCCTAATGGTGACAAATCGGATTCGTTGGTGGGTTTGCCTGTAAGGATCCACATATATTTGTTGATATTTTTCCCACTGCAATCTACTTTGTATCGTTGGTATGTACGACCCGCGGCACAATAGATAGATCCATCTACAGGCAAACTTACCTGTAGGAAATGATTCGTTAACATTTGGATACATGTTGCTGCATTCGACCGTATTTTTGGGTCAATCGCAAAATCGTAAATATTGAGGAGTGCGGACATGGTATAGGCATTATAGACTTGGGAAACACATTCAAAAAATCCGTATTTGAGTTTCAATTTCAAATATTTGTCCAAATAGGCGGCTGGACTTTCAAGACTGTCCATCGGAATATTGTTATATTGACACCATAAATACCAAATGGACAAATAACAGGCTAAATGATTTTCGCTCCAATAACAATTGTGGCGTTCACCTTTCGATAACCAAAAGGGGAAACCGGTCATAATGATGCGTTTAACACCGTTTTCAACTTCAGTTTGATGTGGTTTGCCTTTGGCTAAAAACAAAATGCGGATGAATAATGCAATCACAAAATCATCTTCGCAACCGTCTTTGGCAATACGTTCAATTAAATATTCATCCACCGCTTTTACAAATATTTCTGAATTGTATTGTAATGGCAAAACGTATTTATTCACGCTATTTTTATTTTTTTCAATATATTGTATTTTACGTTCTTCAACTTTACCGTCAATCATGATACAAAACAAAAAAAAGTTTTAAAATTTTTTCAAATATTTTTTTTATGAAATTTAAAAATTAAAATAAAATATATGTTAAATATTATTTTATTTTAAAGGAAAATCACCCTCCCTTAGCTTACACCTTTGCCATGTCTGCCTTTGCGCAAAGGAGGGATCATAAGGGAACCTTGGTTCCCTTAAAACACAGGGAAACTTGGTTGCATGGCGATACCGCAAATACCTGGATCATTGGTGGAATCGCTTCTGCCTATTTTGACATAACCTTGATCTCCCCAACTAGGTCCCCAGGAATTTTTGACGAGCCAATATTTTTGTCCGGTTGATGATTCTTGGCCATACCCGACAACTAAAACACCGTGATCCAAATTGGTTCCACATTTAACATCCGTAATAACACCACTGGAATAACTTTGGAAAAGACGGGTATCGGCTTCAATTGCAACAGAAACAGGGCCATGAATACCAACAGCCTCCTTGAGCGACATTTGATCATTTGGTTTCACATCCTTACAGGCAACTAATTTAGAGACTTCACCAGGGCAAGTATGACAAGATCCGCCTGTAGCAGTGTAAGAATAATCGGATTCGGAACACATGGCAGTATCCATGGCATAAGAAAAAGCGTTGTCCATCATGCCGCCATTGCATCCGAAATTGCCATATTTTTTGGAACAATCGACCAATTGTTGTTCAGATAAACTGACTAAATCGCCGGTTTTGATTTGCCAAGCGCCTTCCATAGCACCAGTGGCGGAAAAAGACCAACAACTTCCACATTGACCCTGATCCTTTACTGGGGTCACCGCGCCTTCGGCGCGCCAATCAATGGAACTTGGTGTTGAACTGCCTGTAGAGGAAAATGTTTGACAGGTGGTCTTTCCATTGTTGTTATAATAATTACTCGCGTAAATATGTTTAAATTCATCTGGGGTCAAATCGGAAAATTGGTTGATATCCATTTGAAAGGTTTCATTGGTATTTGCATTATGGGCTTCAATGGTTCTTAGGGTTTCTTTAAATACCAAAAAACGGTTTTTCAACTCATTGTCGCTATATCGTTTACCGTATGTTTCAATAAATGTTCTAAACAATGACCAATCACGATCAACGCTACCAATCAATCTACCTGTAGCAACCGATGATGAAAGAATAACTAACATAAAAATAATCTGCGATATCATTTCTTTTTTTTTAATTCTGGAATTCTGGAATTCTGGAAAATTTAATTCTGGAAAAATATTCTGGAAAAATATTCTGGAAAACTTTAATTTATTTTAATTTCTTTTTTTTTGATTTTTCCAGAGAAGATATTTTCCAGAAATAGAATTCTATTTTTCCCAGATTGATTTCGAAAGAAAAGAAAAGAAATAATAAATTTCTCTTACAGGAAATCTGACATGGTCATACGTAACGTGGTTGTGATGACTGAAGAACTTGAAGTTGTTTTATTATGAGTTAAATATGTTTGAAAACAATCGATCATGTGTTTTGGACGATGTATGCCTGTAAGGATGAAATCTGCGAATTCGCCTTCTTTTGCTAAATTGAAGGCGATGATTTGACCAGACTGATTGTTTTCATTACACCATGTTAAAAACGTATTCAAATCCCAAACGACAGAGGCCCGTAGGAGATAATATGCCATGATATTCGTTTGTTCACGCGGGTATGATTTGATTTCCTTACTGGAATGACTAAATTGGTTCCATGATAAATGGTGATGTTGCAGGATTTTGGCTGCCTGATAAATTGCGAATTCACGTTCGACCTGTATCACCGCATTCACATGGTCAATAAATTTGGACCATTTTTTCCCTCCCGGATGATGATATGCCGCGAACAAAATGTTCCATAAATCAGCCCATAATTCAGTATATGTTTCGAACAAATTGACATCCGACTGGACTTTGATTTTGTTCAAAATTTTGGCGGTTGAAACGGGGATCTGGGATATGCGGACGGACGGATTGAAATCCAGACCCAAATGGTGGAAACTCTCGTGTAAAAACACTTTGAACCATTCTTCACGTCTAAATACGGTGATATCCGCAGACACATTTTCCCTACAGGAAGTTGTGAATCCGGTATTTACGTTGATGGGTTTGATGGGTGTGTTGCCTGTAGGGGGTAATATTTTCAGGTGGGGGGTTAAATAAATATAAATATTGATGGTTGAGTTTTTACAGGGTTTTGAACCTGTGAAGCCAAATGCGACTTTTAGCCAACTCAACATATAATGCACCCGCAAATTGAATAATTCGCGCTTATCGTTATTGAAATCGACAAACCAAATATTGATTTTCTTGTCGTCATTCAGTGTATATGTGGGGTATTGATAAAGGGTCTTTTCACGTGTAGAAAGGATGATTTGTTTGATTTCGTCGGGGAAATAAAGTGTGGTTTTGGAATACAAATCATCATGGCCTTTAGGAAGACTGTTTTTACTCACATGGAGGGGTTCTATGAATATATTATCTCTACAGGCATCATCCATTCGGTCAAATAGGGAATGTATTATTTCTTTTGATTTCTTTGTTAATTTGAATTCGGGGGATTCACATTGTTCAAAAATAGGACCAAATTGTTCTAATGTTTCAATCGCACTTGTCATTTTTGTTTCTGGAAATTCTTCTTCTTCTTCTTCTGGAAATTTGTTTTGTTATTTATTTTTTGTTATTTTTTTTTGCTAAACCTAAAAATGTTTGCTTTTCCTTTTCTTCATTTTATATTAGATTAATTTTCATATAGCAGGGGGGTATGGAAGAAAAAAAAAAGATGGACGACAAGAAGAAAACGTTTTCAATTACTTTTGGAGATGTTGCGGAAAATCACGCGGGGATGCAAAAAGTGGGATCTATGGCAGATAGGGGATTTAATTTAGAAGAGTTGCAACAAATGAAATCTTGGTTTGATGCAACTGGAAGTTGTGAAACACGAATGGTTCATTTAAATGACATGCTTCCTACAGGCACTACATCATTAGAACCTGCTTATTTATTAATAATTAAGGGGGGTGTAAATGCAATATTGAATGATGAAAAAGGCGCGGATAAATTGTTTTCAGAACAAGATGTTTTGGAAAAAGACACCAAATGTCTTATGTATGGTAGAGTAGTAAATAAACACGCCAGACATAATTTGTGTTTTGGAGAAGTTGATCAAGATCCAAATTATGAAGCAGGAAGAGGCCGTATATTTGCCTTTGACAAAGTTCCATTATTGCAAAAAATACGGGTTGAATTGGGTAATATTGCCGGCGCTGTTGCGTCCAATTTACAAGCAGAAGGCAATTATTATTATGATGTGACAAAATGCGGAATTGGATATCATGGAGATGCGGAAAGAAAAAAGGTGATTGCAATACGTCTTGGAGCGACAATGCCGTTATGTTATGTTTGGTACCATCGTAATGAATCAATCTCAGAAATTGCACAATTTGAATTTGGACATGGAGATATGTATGTAATGTCCGAAAAAACGACCGGATATGACTGGAAACTCAGTTCTCGTTTAACATTGCGACATGCGGCTGGAGCGGATAAATACATCACCATCGGGGAAAAGAAAGGGAAAAAAACCAAAAAAGTAGAAGAACCACAAGCAGAAAGTAAATCTAACAAAAAACCCAAAGTAGCAACATCCACCACCATTTGATAGTCATCTTCTCTGATTTTTTATTTTTTTTTTGTATTTTTTTGTTTTTGTTTTTAATTAAAAAATCCAACATTTGAATCAATTATTTACATCTTTGCACATTTAAGAAGGCGCCTCAAGCAAAGATTTTAGGGAATTATGCATTCCCAGATAGATTATCCTCTACAGGCAAACATTGATCGAATTAATCTTTACGGTGTTAGCAAGTAGGGGAAATGTATTGGATTCCCCACTGGGGCGCCGAAGGCGCCTCAAGCAAAGATTTTAGGGAATCATGCATTCCCAGATAGATTATCCTCTACAGGCAAACATTGATCAAATTAACCCATTCGAAATTAGCAAGTAGAGGATAATATTTTCCAGTTAAAACATTTAATAAAATAAAAATATTTTCTACTTTTCTAAAACATCGATGCTGGAAAAATTCGGTCATAGCCGAATTTTGCCATGCAGGAAACGGCTTTAGCCGTTTCCCTAATGGAAAAGTTGGATTTTCATCTTTAGGAAAACCATCTTTCTAGAACTTTCTTAAAATGGAATTGAATAAAATTTACTTTTCCATTAAGAAAACGGCCTTAGCCGTTTTCTGCATGGCAAATTTTGAGCTTGGGCTCAAAATTTTCCAGAATAAAACTTTGATAAAACAAAAATATTTTCTACTTTTCTAAAACATCGATGCTGGAAAAATTCGGTCATAGCCGAATTTTGCCATGCAGGAAACGGCTTTAGCCGTTTCCCTAATGGAAAAGAAGGATTTTCATCTTTAGGAAAACCATCTTTCCAGAAGATTTCCATTAAAACACGGTTATATAACATTTCTCCTTACAGGCAATTATCCTATAGGGGGGGGGAGGGGGAAATATTATATGTATAAAATATATATTAGTAAATCAATCGAAAATTGAGGAAATATAAAAAGAAATTCATACATAATGTATTTTGCGTTATTTATATTGTCTTTCATTCTATTTTATTATGTGTTATGCAATAAAAATTATAATTTGTCATTGTTTAGCAGTTTAAGCACATGTTTATTGATTACAATGGCTAAATACAGTTATGTTTATTTAATTATCCCACTCGCATTATTTGTCATTTCAATGATGATCCGATTCAATTTAAAGAAAAATGTAAACCTAATTAATTTCATATTATTGATTTATGTGTTTATTAGTATCCTTGAATTCGTAATCCATAAATTTGTGATGCATTGTAACAAAGATAGTATTTTAAGTAAAATCATGGAATATATCCCATTTGTAAATGATAATTATTTCTCTACATGCGAAAACCATATCCAACACCATTTGGAAGTTGAACCCGATATGACCCTTAATGAAATTAAATCTAAAAATTCATTATTTATGGGATGGAACATATATATTATTCTATTTTTAGCCTTTTTCTTATGTGGATTGTTATCTAGATACATCTCCAATTATGATATTTCTTACAAATATTTAGCGATTGTTTTTGGTATCATAACATTTATGTGGGAATATGTATGGAATAAAGTCCATATTCGAATGCATAAACGTGAAATTGATTATTCAATAAAGGAAGGACCCTATGATGAAAATTTATTTAATTTTGACGTAATTAAGGATATATTACTACAAAACCACCAAAATCATCATTTACAAAAAGGTGATAAAAAAGGCAATTATAATGTAATTATATTAGGCGCCGATGAATGGTTTGGATATTATAACACACAAGTAGACAATTCCGAATATTGCAAAACACATATCAACGAACAAATTTGCAAATAAAAAAAAATTATCTAATAATAATAATTATATTTAAAAAAAAAATAACAAACGGCGTATTATAAATGAAATGAAACCAACCGCGTCTAATTTAATATTTATTATTATTTGTCTTTTTATTTTACGGTATGTTGTATTGGAATATATGCCATCAGCGATTCTAAACGGTTATTTCGCCATATTTATTTGCTTTTTCATTTTATCTTTCGTCTTTACGAGAAACATATTGTTCTCTTTAGTGATTGGATTATTAACGATCAATGTGAGAACATTATATAGGTCAATGAAAGATAAATCCACATTGAATGATTATAATAGTTTTGGTAATTGTTTCATTTTTTTACTTGGATTAATTGTGCTAAGTGTAATCCTATTTAATTATCCGAAATTTAACAAATATATTGAAAAATATTATTGTTATGTATTATTGATATTTATCAGTAGTAATTTGTTTTTTTTAACAAATCATAACAAAGAATTGTTATGCTACCCTTGATATATATATTATCCCCTACAGGCAATCATCCTGTAGGGAATAATATTATAATATATTGTATTAGGTATGGGAAATGGAATTTAATAATAAACGTAAATCAAAAAGAGTAATAGTAAAATGATTGCCAAAAAGACGGCGGATTTGTATTGTCGAAGTGATTCTTGCATTTTGATTTCTTTAGGAACAAATTCTTTGTAATATTTTTCCAGCGATTCTCTTAAACTTTGTTCTTCTTTTCCCATTAATTGATTCACTTTGTTGTGGATAAAATTCATGTAACGAATAAAACTTTCACGATCATCTAAATATGAACTCACTGGATATTTTTCCAACAATCCAGCAAATGATTTACTGATTCCATCGTGCGGCAAAAAAATGGGCAAATTCAATATAAATTCATAAAACTTTTTCTTGGTCACATCATTTGGTTTGGCAGGATAAGTATAAGCAATAGTATGCAATACAAACCAATAATGTGGCCCCCAAACTGCAGGATCCATTTGATTTGGGTGTGGCGATTGCGATTCCATTATAATAAAAAATTTTTATAAAAAAAGGGATTTAAAATAAAAATATGATTACAGATGATTATTGTGAACAAATAAAAAAAAAACAAAAAAGAAAACACATGTGGAAAATGACAAAAATATATTGTAAAAATTGTAATGAACAAGGACATTATTATGCGAATTGTTTAGCCCCGATCACCAGTGCAGGTTTAGTCGTTTTTAGAATGAAAACAGACCCGGTCGATGGGACGAAAAAAATCCAATTGTTAATGATACGTCGAAAGGATACTTACGGATTTATCGAAATCATGCGCGGGAAATATAACATATATAATCGCCCCTACATGCAAAAAATGATAGATATCATGACGATGGATGAAAAAAAAAGGATTTTAAAAGACGACTTTACAACATTGTGGACCAATTTGTGGGGCGAAAAGTTTTTCACAACTAAATTCAATGAAGAAGAACAAATGGCCCGTAATAAATTAGATACCCTACGGGAAGGTATATTAGTGTCACAAAATTCAGTGTTCAAATTGTCGGATTTAATCCGTAATAGCACCACCAATTATGAAGAACAAGAATGGGGATTTCCTAAAGGAAAACGCAGTTTCCAAGAAAATGATTTAACATGTGCTATGCGCGAATTCGAAGAAGAAACAGAAATACCGTCTCAAATGTTAAGGCTTGTAGAGAATTGTATTCCGTTTGAAGAAATATTTATGGGAACGAATTTCAAAACATACAAACATTTGTATTATTTAGCAATGTTGTCCGATGATTATGACGAACATGGTTTAATCGAATTAGAAGACGGCGAAATCAAACAACGCAATCATACCGGCATTTTAAACCCCGAAGTCAGCAAAGTCGCTTGGAAAGATATTGACGAATGCAATTACATCGTTCGCGAATACAATGAAGAAAAAATCGCATTAATCGCAAATGTCAAAAACACACTCAACCAATTCACCATTTTCTCTCATCTGAAAAACGTTGCGTAGCAAATGGGTTGGTGGAAAAAAACAATTTAAACATGTAAGAATTATAATACAATTATTACCAAAAAAAAAACATAGAAAGAGGAAAAAAAAATGAGTATGACGTATTATGATAAAATCAATTCATTTGTTAAATTATGTAATTTAACACGTATTGACGATGAGGATGATGATACATTCATGTATTTCATTCATGAATCATCTAAATTGAAATATAGGATTTTGAAATGTGTTGATGATGAAGCGATTACGTATCCACAATTTGAAATTGAGTCATCATGGAAGAATAGAAATAATAAGGCAACAAAGAATCGGCCACAGATGAATTCATATAAATATTTTTATTTCCTGACAATTCATCAAAATGGCGAATTAGTAAAAAATCTGGATGAAATCATGAATACCCAGTATGAAGGTCAACCGTATACGGTATTTGAAATGGAAGAAATGTTGTTTGATCACATCACCTACAAGATGAAACACAATTCTTTAACCACCGATATCCAGTTGGCCGACCAAATTTTTATTGATTATTATGCGAATAAATACAATTACCCAGATTTGATGGTTAAAGATTCCGAATCCATTTTTGTCATTAAAACGAATGATTTAATCACCGAATCATCCATCCAATTACCACAAGATTATTTCTTTACAGGCGAATCCGATAATCCGTATAAATATACAGCTCATTTTGAAAAAATCCCATTATTCGATGAAACATGTTTGTAAAAAGATGAATCAATAAAGATTGCCAATAACATCGGAAATTGCCAATTATTATAAAATCCGTCAAAATATTTATCACCCATAATCAATTTACTAATCAAAATATATCCCGAACCAATCACGGCAATAAGCAACCCAAATAAGGTCATGTGTTTAACAAATTCATGAAATGATTTTTTGTCAAGCATCATTCTTTTTCTGTTTGTTGTATTTTGATTTTATTTGATTTTGAAAAAAAAAATTATATATATATATATATTTAATTTTAATTATATAGTTTGTAATTATAATTAAATTCAAATTCAAATTCAAAGATGTGAAACGATTTTAGTGAAATCTTTGATTAATTGATCAGTGTTCGAATAGCGTTTAAATACGTTAAAATGAATCATTTTATCAAACACATGATTTAGTTTCTCGTACAGGCTACTATTTGTTAAATGTTTTGTGCGAGTTAATACGTATTTACAGGCGAATCCGAATCCGTAAATATCAGTGGTGTCGATAGATTTTTGAATGAAATGACGATATATTTCTTCTTTATTTGCGGCGGCGTTATTTTGGTCCCATTTCTTTTTCAAATCGAGGATGCCTGTAAGGAAATCTTTTTCAAAATTGGCAACTGGTTGATTCGGTTCATCTGGAACAAGGACGTAATGGAAAAAATTGGACATGTTTTTTAGACGTTCATTGAGCGATTTGTCCTTTTTCGCTAGATCTTTATTGGTGGTAATCACGCTAAAATATTCGTGATACATGGCCACGATTTGTTTATCGGTGTGTTTATTCATCAAATCAAAAAAATCGGTTTTGTTCAACAAATGGTATTCAATGGGATAATTAAAATGGAAAACGGCTTCATCAAACGCGGACATTTCACACTCTTTCAATATTTCGGGGGCGTCTTGCAATTTGCCGAAATCAATCAACCACGATTTCTTTATTTCTTTATTGTAAAGTATATTGTGGGGTTTAATATCAATGTGGACGTATTTATTTGCCTGTAGGTCGTGTATTGCTTGGAAAATGTTGATGGCTGATTTCCAAAAGGGAATGATATCTTGCGCTTTACTCTGATTCGCGAATTCCTTCCAATTATCCCCTCCAAACGGCATAATCAAGAGTTTATAATCATCTAAATTGGACATCACCTCTTTACCAATATCACATGTTTTAATAGCTGAAACATTTGATTGATTTCGGTCAATGTCGCATAATTCGGGTTGTTGCAAATGATATTTGTTGTTTGGATCAATTTTATTTATTTTTGCGAATTCCCCCAATTCTTCAAACGCATGACGCGATTTCAACAATTTAGAAATGTTTGATGGCAATGATTTATTTATCGCATTTTTACAATCCAGTTGGGGACGATGAATACAACCATATCCCCCCTCCCCAATTTTCACTTTATCTAGCCCCTTCCCCACATTACTATTTTTACGATTTTTTTTTGTTTGTGTTAATTGCCTATTTCTAGCACGTTGTTTCGTATTTGATATTTTTCTTTTCATTTTGTTCAGTTCAATATTTGTTTTTGTTTAGTTTAACTTGTTTAATTGAATTGAATTGAATTAAATTAAATTGAATTAAATTAAATGATATATTATATTTAATAAATATTTTTATAAAAAAAAAATGAAAAACATAATATATTAAGACAACATTTTGTTCCCTACAAGCTCAATCCATGATTCAAGTACTTCAGGATGTTCTTCAATGTCAACATTACCGTTAATACACGTGATTTGTGTTGTTGTTGTTTTATCTTTTTCTCCTGTTCCTGTAGATAACCAATCTTCATGATATTTATGACAATCTTGAAGATAAGACAATTCGATTTGTTCTTCCCCCTTGCGTGAACGCTTTTTAATGCGTTGAGAACAAATTTCCGGATCCGTTTTAATGTAGATAATTTCCTCTACAGGATAATCACTGATAAATTCATCATACAACATTTTATATATTTGGTAATCAATCGCTGAAATGTATTCCCCCCTTTTCAACAATAAAGCAAACACAAAATTGTCCGCATGCAAACTTCGTTCCGCAATAATCGTTTTCCCCGGATTATTTTTAATCGCTTCTCGCAATAATTTCACCCTGGAAATAAACGCCATCATTTGAAATGTAAACGCATATTGTTTCGTATTTTGATAATATCGAATCAATATTGGAACACCTTCTTCATCTCTAATCCCATCCCAAATTGATACTGGTTCATCCAAAAACACAACTTGATCACCATAACGGTCACGTAGGTGGGACAATAAGGTTGATTTCCCTGTTCCAATATTCCCTTCAATGGTTATGATTTTATTTTTTTTAGTTGTTGTTGTTGACATTTTTTAACAAACCCTTTTTTTTTTGCAGAACTGAATAACAAATAAAAAATAAAAAACGATATTAAAGTTGAATTGAATTAATTGAAATATAAAAATATTTATTTAATTTCATTTTTTTTTTTAATTATCAGAAATCTCAGAAAAAAAAAACATCCCTCCCTCTCATACATAATGTTAACAGACGCCCGTTTAGAAATTTATATCGGACCCATGTTTGCCGGGAAAACATCCAAATTGCTCGAAATATATCATTCCCTACAGGCATCCGGAATCACAGATATTTTAGTCATTAACCATTCATTCGACATTGAACGCTATAAATCCACCACCCAATTATTCACACATGACAAAAAATCAATCAATTGTATATATTGCAATAATTTGTCCAATGATATATTCCTCCTACAGGCAAACCTTTATCAAAAAGCTCGCGCAATTTTAATCAATGAAAGTAATTTCTTCGATGATCTCGTTCCAGCCGTTTTACAAATGATTCAAAAAGACAACAAAGCGGTCTATTTAGCAGGATTGGACGGAAGTTTCAAACAAGAACCCATCGGTCATACCCTCGATTTAATCCCCTATGCCGACCACGTCATGAAATTACGCGCAGATTGTCGTCTATGCAATAGTCCAAATAAGGCCATTTTTTCCAAACGCATATCGAAAGAACAATCCAATGTGGTTGTAGGGTCGGACAATTACGTAGCTGCCTGTAGGGAATGTTTCACATTGAACAAATCGCCCATCCGCGTAAAGTTCTATTCCTCTTTTTGCACATCCAAAGGATGCGCCGAAACATTCATTCTTTTACATCCCAATTACGACCCTGAATCGTCACGTGTTAAATTCACCGACGACGTAAATGACGCAACCCATATCGTTATTTTAAATACGGCGCAACCACGTATTCCGGCACATATTCCTAAAGAAAACGTTCTTGGACTGGCTTTTGAACCGACACAATATCTTGGGTTGACTGACGAATTTGTCGAATACGCAACAAAAAACATTGGCAAATATTATATTGGCAAAAACCTGAATTCCCAATTGCCCCCCGTTTTTATCCCGCATTATTCGTATATGTGGCACACCAGCCCCCTCTCATCAAAAGATGTCATTCCTACAAGCAAAAAACCAAAATGTATGTCGATCATGGTCAGTAAGAAGAAACATGCTCCTGGTCATAAATACCGACATTTACTTGTTTCTAAAATACTCGAATCCAATTTACCGATTGATATTTATGGAAAAGGGTGCGATATTTACAAGGACAAATTCCCACTTGATCCACGTATCCGGGGGGAATTCAATGACAAAGAACCTTATTTAGATTATCGATTCCATATCGCGATCGAAAATTATGTGTCCGGATATTACGTGTCCGAAAAAATAGTCAATTGTTTCGTTTGCAACACAATCCCCGTTTATTACGGATCTGAACAAATATCCGACCTTTTCACAGATAAAACAGTCATTTCCCTACAGGGGGATCCAATACAAGATATGGAATTGTTAAATATTTTATGTAAAATGCCTGTAGAAGATGTTGTTAATGGTATTGTCGGTTCTGGTATTACCAATAAATGGATTGAAACGAATTTATCGTTAATCAATCACCTCGACCAAATATTTTAATTTTTACATATATATTTTCTTCTCTCTCTTTTCTCTCTCTCTCTTTCTCTCTTTCTCTCTTTCTCTTTTTTGAGTAGTGCGAAGGTTAAAACAAAAAAAAATTAATTTAAGAATTATAATTTAAAAAAAAATCAAATAAACAACAACACAATACTAACACTAACAAAACAAAAATAAAAATAAAAAGAAAAAAAATCAAAAAAAAGGAAAAAATATGGGCAATGTGACATCGTCCTCAAATAGTGATGGGAATGATGGTATTTATCGTGTTGGATTTGAAGATGTTCAATTTGTTCTGAAAAATGGCACAACTCCCTCATTATATTCTCATCCTACAGGGGGATACATTTTAATAAATACATTACCGGCACATCAACAATCGTGTTTGATTCCTAAAACAACCCCTGTACAGGAAGAAGAATCGGTGATGAACCAATTATTACAAAATGGAAGAAATTATGAAATCCCTATCATTTTGTATGGGAAAAATGCGGCAGATGATTCTGTCGTTCGCAAATACAAACAATTAATTCAATTAGGATTTACCCACGTTTTTGTATATACGGGGGGAATGTTTGAATGGCTTCTTCTACAGGATATTTTTGGTCAGGACCAGTTTCCAACAACCTGTAGGGAATTAGACATTTTAAAATATAGGCCATCGAGACGTTTAGGTATCCCTTTACTTAAATAATTGCATTAAGCAAATCGCATCACAATTTCAACATCTTCTTTTCGAATCGTTCGCGACGCCGATTTGGATAATTCCTCACGTTTCTTACGCGTTTTTTGCTGTTGCTGTTGTTGTGATTTATTGATTTTTATGTTTTTTGGAATTGGATCGTCGTTATTGATGTCGATATCAAGGTCGGCGTTTTCCTGTAGGGAATCAATTTCATCCGAATGATCAGATGGGAGATTCTTCCTACGTGATTTACTGTTGCGACTTTTCATATCGCGTTGAATATCTTCGTAATTGTCTTCAATATATTGAATCACTTCATTTTCAATCGCCCATTTGAAAAAATTTAATTGGCCGATTGTTGTTAATATATGACTGCCTTGTTTATAAGGAATGGTTGTTCGCTGCCATCTACAAAATGGGTCGAATCTGCGTTTACTGTAGGCTTTCAATTTCAATTTATAATCCACAAATACTTTGAATCTACGCGGATATTTATCTATCGCCCCATCTTTTGGATCAATGTTATATACCGTGTAAAACTTTTTCGCATAATTTGTTGCAAACCAATCCACGATACGCAACGACATTTTACTTTCATTAATAATACTTAATAAACACTCTAAATGTTCTGGATCTTTATAAAAATTGAGCAGATTTGACATAATTAAATCATTTTGCGTCGAAATCGTTTGTTGTAATGGTTCCTTTACAAGAATATTTGTTGGTGTTATTGCGGTTGCTGTTGCCATTTTTTATTTATTTTTTGTACAATTTTTTTTTTACTTTTTTTTTATTTGTATACCTTTTTCGTTAGCTTATGTTTTTTGTGTTTCCTTTAATTTGATTTTTTTTGTCGATATATTTTTTTTTGAATCAAACGCACCATGGTTATAACCAATTAAAGATATATTATTTAATCTATATATCAAATTATAATGGAAAATAGTAATACTTTTTATATTAAGACAGATGATAACAAGATTATAAATGAAAAACATATAAGATGGGTAAAAAAAATGAATGATTGTCTAGAAGTATGTGTCAAAACAAATGGTTGCAATCTTAGAGGAGATACACATAAAATTTGTGAATCAAATAACCCGGATAGTTATAATAAACTCAATAAACATTTTTGAGTCCCACCTTTTTTTTTAACAGTTTAAAGATATGTATTTCCTATAGGAAATAACAGAACGAAAAGAAAGAAAGAAAAAGAAAAAGAAAAAAAGAGAAAAAATGTCAATAACGCGTAAAACAGTATTTTTTCCAGATAATACATTGGATGAAATGTCGGGGATTGTATTATCGGACGATGATCCAATTATTGAAAAATCGGATGTTGATCGGGGCTACATTTCGAAATCAGAATTGTTGGAATATTTCGGGGATAAAATCAAACAGGAAGATATCACTGAAAAATCATGTGTTGTTGAATTTGTAACGGTTGGTGATGGAGGAGACGTAATCCATTATAGTTTGCCTGTAAGGTAATGTGCTTTTCACTGCAGGTCTAAATCGGAATATAATTGATCGCGCCATTTAGCAAATATGGAATCAGGAGAAATGGTGTGTTCCCATTGATTATGCCAATGATAAGTAAATACGGTATTGGACCAGTTATGGGTGTCGCAGTCAAATTCGACACCTTTATGTTTTACAGGATTGAAAAAACGGCTATAATTGCATTTTGCCATATCGCTCATCCACCCGGGATCAAACCAACTGCACGGCAAAACCAATATATTGTCACTCAAGTCGGTAAATTTAACGCCATACCACGTCCACCGGTCATTGTTGGCAATTTGAAAATATTTAATCACATCCAACACAATTTTGCTCTTTACAGGCAAATGTATTAAAATGGCATTATTCGCGTATTCATGTGCTTCCCATTGATAGGTAACCAATTCATTGGTACCGAAAGAATGGAATAGATGGTCAAATGCACGTAGGAAAAATATATCGAGATCAAACCACACGCCACCATAATGATAGAGCAACAAGAGTCGGATGTAATTTGCTTTGTGTGGCCCTGTTTTGAGATTGTCAATGGTTGTTGTATCGTTGGCCAAGACGCCAATGTCCCGGATTTGGATGGCTCCAGGGGGACCCACCCCCAATAATGTTTCCTCTACAGGCTTATCTATAATCGTGTTTTTGTCTGTCCACAAAAGAATGCGACGATTGGCGTGATTCCGGACATTATGGTAATAACAAGAATGTATAGACGCTAAATGTTTTTCATTGATTGGAATCGCACCAGACCAATAACAATGAAAATAAACAGGTTCTGTGTAAGGTGGTAATGTTAATGAGTTGAATTCATTACATAATTCGAGAGTTTTTTTTGAATTTGTTCTGGTGGTTAAATGTAATATTTTCATTTTTTTTTGGGATATGATCTAAAATGTATATTTTTTTTTAAAATGTTAAAATAACAAAAAAAAATATAAATAAAAATATTTTTATTTATTTATAAATTAAAAACGGTGTATTAAATGTTTTCATGGTTTGTAACGAAATATTTTGTTTGTCGTACATCGAAAATACCTTATGTAGATAATGATGAAAAGTTTCGAACGAAATATAGTTGTTCTGTATTTGAAAATTTAGATGATGCGACAGAAAAATTACAACAACTTGTGAATATCAATGAGAATATAAATGGGAATAATCCTTTTATTACAAAAACGTGTGGACCTATGTTTTACAGGCAAATTCAAATACAACAAAACAATTCTGTTCTTCATAAACGTTCATAAATGATTCTGGCATAATAAAAAAGCAAAGATCGCCATAAATTAACATCGGTCATTTTATTTTGATTTGCTAATATTTCATAATATTTATTTGTGGTTTGATTATGAATCCACATATCAATTGTCACAAACCCATTTGGGTTATTTGGATATACCTCATTATATTTATTTTTCAATATAACATGAATATAATCTTCTACTCTTTCAATTGGATTTTGTTGGATTGTTGGAATGGTTTCTTCTGATATTGGTGGCATTTTTTTTTGCTGAAATAGTATTTATTTCGTTGGAAGAAAGACCGATTTTTATTTTATTATGTCAGTATTAGTGACACTATCCTAATAAATTCCCAGTCGAGTTTGTCATATATAATCGGCATTAAAAATGTGTAAATATATTTTAATTATTATTCCCATACCGAACATCCAGAAAAAGACGTTATGATTATAATAACATGTAAAAATGACTCACAATAATTTAAATAATTAAAATGGAAAACGTTGAAAAATCGGGAAAAAAAATAATCACCAATAAAGGTGTAAAAATTTGTTGTGCCAAAGAGGATTGTAACAACCAAGTTAAAGTTGATCAATCCAAAACAATTGATGAGAAAGATCCTGTATATTTTAAATACTGTGGTAGACATACCAAATATTTAGCATTGGACGAAATGAAATTAAAAGGGTTAAAACCTTGTTATAATTTTATACGTGGGTGTGAAACTGGGTTGGATTCAAATTATCAGTTCAGTCGATGTGAAGAATGTTTGTCGAAAGATCGTGAAAAAGATAAAATGAAACGACAAAAGGTAAACGAAGATGTTGAGAAAAATAATTTAATTGGAGGAGATACTAAGGTTTGTTCTTGTTGTTTTCAAACTCGAAGTTTAGATTCATTTATACCGTTGAATTCTGCGATGGGTGATGTTCAAACGAAAACTTGTAGGGAATGTCGTGAGTCAAATAAAAGGGCTGATTCAAAAAGAGATATGGACCATGTAAGGGAGTTGGCACGTAAAAACAGTAAAAAAGAGGAGCGTGTTGAGAAAAAGAAACAATGGGTTGAAAATAATTACGACAAAGTCGTTACTATTTGGAGGACATATCGTAAAAACCAATACGAAAACAATCAAACTGAATATTTGCGAAAAAATGCTGAACGTATGAAATTGTGGCGTGACAACAATCAAGATAAAATAAAAGAACTCAACCAAAAGAAACTGAACGATTTACATGCAAGTTATTTGGTTTACAAAAAAACAGCTGAATATAAAAATCTGGAGTTTGAGTTGTCTTTTGATCAATTCCAAAATTTTGTCAAAGATGAATGTTTTTATTGTGGAATCAATCCATCTGTTGAAAACAATGGCAAAGATTTTCATGGAATTGATCGCGATGATGTTAGCAAAGGTTACATTTCATCAAATTGTGTCAGCTGTTGTTCAATGTGCAATTGGATGAAAGGAGGATGTTCTGCTATTGTTTTTCTCCTACGTGTAAATCACATTATTCATTACAATAAATTCAATGACGAAGAAACAAATGATTATAACATTGAAAATGGATGGAAATTATTTAATAATCGTTTAAGTGACAAAACAATTTCAACATTGTTTGGTATGTATGAAAGACGAGCAATAAAAAAAAACATTGTATTCGAATTACTTTATTGTGAATTTAATATGCTTTCTTCTGGTTCTTGTTACATTTGTGGAAAACCTTCAAAATATGGTTATCATTTAAATGGTGTTGATAGAGTTGATAATAATGTTGGCTATATTATTTCAAATTGTAAAACATGTTGTGCTGAATGCAATTTTATGAAAAAAGCATTCGACTATGAATCTTTTATCAATAAACTAAAAATGATTTACATCAAAAACAAAAAAGAGATTAACAATTGTTTATTCACAACTTCGTTTGACTTGATTGAAAATGCAAATGAAAATAAAATAATTGTTGTGATCCCAAACAAAAAAACTGATGAAGAGAAGAAACAGAATACATTGATTCGCAAAGAAGAAAGTATTGAACGAACCAAACAATATTACTTGGATGATGCATTTACTCAGCAACGAGCATTAGAACTTGCTAAACAACGCAAAGCTAAACAAAACACCTAATTTTATTTTGATTTCATTTTATTTTTTTACGTAATATTAAGAGTAAATTTCTGGCTTAGGCTCGAAATTTACCACTTTTTCGTAAAGTATTTTTTTTCATTTCATTTCATTTCATTTCATTTCATTTCATAATTATTTTCTAATCTAATCTAATTTAATCTAATTTAATCTAATTTAATCTAATTTAATCTAATTTTTTTTGACAATTTATACCAGTGAACATTTTAAGTTCGTACCCATTTAGGGTGCGATAATTAAATGTGTAACCGGTAACTTAGTTGAAGATTTCAATCGGTGTGCGGATTGAAATCTTCAACTGTGTATAAATGAGTGTAAACGTAATTGAATAAACAAATATAAATATACTTGATTATTCACTTATTTTTTATAATTTTTATTTTAATAGTAAAATGTAAGCGATACAACCCATACCAGTCGCCAAATCAATTGGCATACGCAATTCCTCCCATACCCGACATGAGTCTGAACACATTATAATTTACAGAGTATACTCTGACCTTAGCAGTGGCAGTACCAGCAACAGTGTTGTTGGAAAGGACAAGGTGAAGGGTGGCGTTATCAATTCTGGAGAAGTTGCATGAACCGCTTGGTTGATGGTCTTCTGGTTTGAGGGAGAATGAGTAGACGTTGATACCAGTGTCTGGAGCTCTGGTATGGTGTTGCCATGGTTGAACTTGGTCGAAGTATGATCCTTCGCGTTCAGAGAATCTGTCTTGTCCGTTAAGAGCAAGTTTGGCAGTGACGACTGGATTTTCACCCCAGCAGTGCATGTCCAAAGCAGTTTCAGCAAGAACGAAAGTACCAGCATCAGAAACAGCAGATTCAAAAGTACCGTTAGTAAATTGTCCAGCACCAGTCCATCCGGAACCAGCAGTGACATCACCAGCACCAGAGGTTTCGAAAAATCCAGATACGTCAATGAATTTGTCTGCACCCTTGGTGGCAACTTCAGCACCGAAAGCATGGATGGCATTTGGAAGAGCATCGAAGGCATCAGTGAAGTTAAATGGTTGAGCACCAAGAATCTTGTAAAGGGTTTGACCTCCAGTGAATGAAGCACAATAGTCAACAAGAGCATCTGGTTGAACAACCCAAATGAGTTCCTTACATGGGTGGTTGAAATTGAGCTTGATCTTATTGGAAGATGAGCCGACAGATTCTTCACCAGTGAACTGGAGTTGCTCGATGAGGTATTCATGAGGATTTTGGGCGAATTTACGTCTTTCATCAGTATCTAAGAAGATGTAGTCGACGTATAAAGAGGCAGCAACCAAAGATTGACTGTAAGCACCGGGAGCCTTGGCAGATTCACCAACGGCTTTATCTAAAACAGAGACAGCCCATAAACATTCATCAATTGGTCTGAAATCAAGGTTGATCTTGACTTCGTGGAATTGAAGAGCAATGATTGGAAGAGCAAGACCAGGGTTTCTGCAAAACCAAAATTGAAGAGGAATGTATAAGGTGGTTTCTGGAAGAGCGTTTCTTGGAGCGCAAACTTGAGCAGGACCTCCAGCAGCGGCACATGGACCAGAAACAGAAGCAAAGGATGGATCAGTTAAATAGGTCAAAGCGGTGGTGTGACCAATCATCTTGTAATAACCCTTTTGTTGTTCAGATGACATGGTAAGTTGATTCCAAATGTGCATCCATTCACCGTATTGTCTGTCAATTCTTTGACCGCCAATTTCGACTTCAGCAATAGAGATAAGTTGTTCTCCAGGGAAATCTAACCATCTAGCATAAGCAGCCATAGATTGGTTGATTTCTGGAAGAGTAACTTGTAAATAAACACGTCCGATTAAATCACCAGATCTAGCAATGGTGCAAGTAACACGTCTTCCGAAGTCGGCTTGACCGTTAAAGACTTGTTCAATTGATTCCATAGCAAAGTTGGTGTATCTTCTGTAAGCGATTTTCCAGTAAGTAACTTGTGGTGAACCAGTAAGGTAAACATCTTGAGCGCCATAGGCGACTAATTGCATTAAAGCTCCTCCCATTTTTGGTAATTAATTTAAAGTTTTTTAAAAGAAAAAAAAAGAAGTTTTTTAAAAAAAAAAGTGTTAAATTTAAAAGTTTTTGAAAAAAATAATTTATAATATTACAAAAGAAAAAAAATAACCCGAGTTTTAACCCAACCCCTAAACCTTATCCAAACCGATCCCAACTCAATTCAAAAAAAAACACGTTTATTTCCCTAAAGATCCATCCATACTAAATATTCTCTACTAAATTCTAAAAAAAAAACTAATATAAATGTGTTATTTTTTTTAATTCAAATCGAATCAAATCAAATCGAATCAAATATCTAAAATCTAAAATCTAAAATCTAAAATCTAAAATCTAAAATCAAAAATCAAAAATCTAAATCTAAATTCAAAAAGAAAAAAGATAAAGAAAATCTGTCTGGAAAAATTAAAAAAAAAATAAAAAAAAAATAAGGAATAAGGAACGAACAACGAATAAGGAACGAATAAGGAAAAGAAATGCCGACATTTAAACAGAAACCGACTAAAAAAATAGTGGTGAATCAAAAACAGACAACGACACTAGATGGTAAACACCAAGAGATTTTGGACCATTTGTATAATCAAGAACATAATATGATTCCACAGTTAAAAGAAGAAAAACAGAAATATCAACAAAAATTACGTGATCATTTATCTGGTCTAAATAAATTGTCAGTCGATGAACTTCTGGATACTGAAGACAAAATCAAAGATCTCAAATTGAAAATTTCCCAATTAAAAATGCGCAAAAACGATTATTTACTCGACAATTCCAAATACATTTTCTCCTACTTTGAAAACAAAAAAGAAATTTCCGATGGTATCAATAAACCTAAAGTTCTTCATTCTTTTTTCAATAACCAAGACGATTCCATACAACAACAACAACAACAAAACCTTATCGAAACATCTTTTGAAGATGAAAATATCGTCAATAAATATTTATCCAATATCGACCAATCTTTCCTAGATATGACATATTTCACAAACGACATGGATACTTGTACCAATTGCAAAACGGGCGAATTAATCACCCAAGAAGACGAAGGCATCCTCGTATGCAACCAATGTTTCTGCCAAATCCCCTACCTCATCGACAATGAAAAACCCTCCTACAAGGAACCCCCTAAAGAAGTCTGTTTCTATGCATATCAACGCATCAACCATTTCCGCGAAATTCTCGCACAATTTCAAGCTAAAGAAACCACCCACATTCCTGAAGAAGTCCTGGAAAACATCAAAAAACAAATGAAAAAAGAAAAAATCGAACAATCCGAATTAACCGACAAAAAAGTCAAAGAAATCCTAAAACGTCTTGGCTACAGTAGTTATTATGAACATTTAGCTTATATCAAATACAAATTAGACATCAAACCCCCCGTCATGCAACCCGAATTCGAAGAAATGTTGTGCAATTTGTTCATGGAAGTCGAAGCACGTTATGTTAAACATTGCCCTCCCGACCGCCGCAATTTCATCAGTTTCAGATTCACCGTCTACAAAATGTGCGAATTATTCGGCCAAACACAATTCCTCCCCTACTTGCCCATGCTCAAAAATAAAGTCTTACGTATGGAACAAGACGAAATTTGGAAAAAAATATGCGAAGACCTCGATTGGGAATTCATTCCAACCCTATAGAGTAGGGAAGTAGGGAAACCTACGGTTTCCCCTACGACCCCTTCCCTTATTATTACTTTCACTCTACGACCACATTCCCTTATTATTACTTTCACTCTACGACCCCATTCCCTTATTATTACTTTCACTCTACGACCCCATTCCCTTATTATTACTTTCACTCTACGACCCCATTC
>JACCDX010234811.1_pt1 | contig 38211 bp, 37 predicted proteins | sample 7449681 | NCBI WGS metagenome assembly JACCDX01 (sample SAMN15323450, study PRJNA562643) | freshwater metagenome | isolation source: river surface water | place: USA:Blue River Watershed | collected 2017-08-18
TAGATGCCTGAATTCCCCATGCGCCCTTTAATTGACCAAAGGCCGTGTTGACAGGCACCAAAGTTCCACCAAAGTGCCCTTCCCAGCCTTTATTTTTAAATGTTGCCTCAAGCGCAGAGCCAGCCAGTTCATCATGCTTGTAATCAGTATGAGATATCGACCCATGCAACGAACTAATGAACCCTAACTTACCATCTAAGTTTCTTTGCTCGGCTCCAATGGTCACTCTATCTTGTTGCATTTTGATGCGCGTAGGACTGCCAGCTTCAAAAAGGCTGGTGCCGTAATCATTACGGTAGGCATCCAGAGATATGCCAGCGTAGCCATGCTCTGATGTTGCTGATACGCCAACTGATCCAGATTGTTGATCGGAGTTGCTGTTTAGTAACTTTGAACCTTCTTTTGATGCATCAGACCTAAGCACATTTCCAGGTATGCGCAAGTTATCCGTTTTTCGATATGCAGCATCAGCATGTATTGCCAGTTGCCCATTACCAGTATTTAAGAGAGCAGCGCCAGCTCTTTCCATTTCTGAGCCACCAGCACGAAACTCAGCTCTACCATCAACGCCATTAACTGGCGATCTTGGTATACGGTTATCAATGATATTTACCGCACCACCAATTGCACTACCGCCATACTGAAGTGCCGCTGGCCCACGCACCACTTCTATTTGCTCAACCAACAATGGATCAATAGCAACAGCATGGTCTGCAGATAATGATGAAACATCTAGGCTAGCGCCGCCGTTGTTCATGATGCGCACACGATCGCCATCTAGTCCACGTATTACTGGACGACTAGAGTTTGGTCCAAAGTTAGTCGAGCTAATGCCCGGCAAATGGTTGAGGGTCTCGCCCAGGGTGCTACTTTGTTTTTTTGCAAGCTCATCACCACGCAAAACAGTCACAGGAGCGACTAAATCATTAATGTCGCTGCCCAACGGGTTGGCTGTCACCACAACCGCATCCAATGTTTGATGAGCAAAACTAGCTTGATTGGCAATTACCAACAAAACTGCCAGAGATACGGCAGTACGATTTAATACCTTCATGTAAATCTCCTAACAATACGCAAAACACCAGCTTGGCTGGCACAAGATTTATGCGTAATTGTTAGGTGGACCTCTGGCATCAAAAGCGTTATAGGCTTCTATTAAGGCTTGCTTTGATTCATAAAACTTTTCGGCAACATGCTTCGCATGACTTAGCATGTGAGATGCTGGTATAGCTGTTAAAGCATATGCCAAAGTTAATGAGTCATAGGCCGCGCAACGATGAAAATCTTTTTGCTGAACGGTTAGCTGATTGTCTTGATTCGAGTGACCGTTCGATTCCAAAGAAACAGCCAACTCCACATGATGTGCATGCTCAATCGCATGAAGAAAACCCTGCCACTGGGCTTGTAAAAGCCCAACGCAGAGTAGTAACGCTATTGAAATTAATCTAAGTGACTTTGTCACTTTGTCGCCTTACTAAGTATTAGTTGCCAAATAACTTCTGACGCAACTCGCGACGCTCTTGAGCTTCAAGAGATAAATTAGCTGTGGGTCTTGCTAACAAACGCGGGATGCCAATTGGCTCACCAGTTTCTTCGCACCAACCATACTCACCTGATTCAATACTCAAAAGAGATTGCTCAACCTTCTTCAAAAGTTTGCGCTCACGATCACGCGTACGCAACTCAAGCGCATGCTCTTCTTCAATCGTTGCACGGTCAGCCGGATCAGGAACCAAAACATTCTCACGCAAATGTTCTGTTGTTTCATTTGCATGCATCAAAAGATCAGCTTTAAGTGCTAACAACTTAGTTTTAAAAAACTCTAACTGAGCAGCGTTCATGTAGTCTTTTTCAGACATCTTCAATAAATCTGCTTCGGTCAACGGCTTCTTGCTCATTTCATGTCCTTTCAGGACTTTTAGTCTTATAACGCTACACCCTACGACACCCAAATATTACATATTTTATAAATGCCTCTGGGCGCGGAATTCTACTCTAATCCCATTAGATTACACCAAACATGTTTCCAATCCACCTAATAAAACATCTTTAGGCAAATCCGTTCCAATAAAGACCATTCTGGTTTCTTTCTTTTCTTTTCCCCATGGAGCCCCCAAGTCTGATCCCATCATCTCGTGAACGCCTTGAATAATGACTTTACGAGGTCCGCCTTTGATATACAAAACTCCCTTATATCTCAACATCTTAGCCCCGAAAACGGACAAAATTCCCCCCAAAAAATCCTCTAATTTCTGCGAATCAAAGGGGCGGTCACTCTTAAATACAAATGATTGAATTTTGTCAGTATGGCTCTTTCGCACAAATTGAACGGCCTGAGTATGACCATGATGATCATGGTTGCAATCTGGGCCATGCTCATGATGATCGTGCCCGCAATTAGCGTGATCGTGGTCATCTTGCTCTAAGAAATGCGGGTCAATCTCTAATTTGTCATTGAGATTAAAACCTCTTAAATCAAGCACTTGATCCAACGGCACCGCACCTTGAGTAATTCCAGTAATAGGTGCGCGGGGATTCATGTGCATTAAGCGATGCTTTAGTGCGTCGACTGCGCTGGCGCTAACCAAGTCTGTTTTAGTAATAAAAATGCGATCCGCAAACCCTACTTGCTGCTGCGCTTCTTCATGCTTGTCCAACTGCTGATTGCCATGCTTGGCATCCACTAGGGTAACCACGGCATCAAGTATGTAATGACTTGCTACTTCATCATCCATAAAAAATGTCTGCGCAACAGGGCCAGGATTTGCGACGCCAGTTGTCTCTATGACAACTCGATCAAATTGAATTTTTTTATCTTTACGCTGCTCAAATAAATCATTCAAAGCTTCAACTAGGTCTCCACGAATAGTGCAGCAAACACAGCCATTACTCATTTGAACAATTTGCTCATTGCTGTCTTGAACCAAGATATCGTTATCGATATTTTCTTCGCCAAACTCATTCTCAATAACAGCAATTTTGTTGCCATGATTCTCGTGAAGAATATGCTTAAGCAAGGTAGTTTTACCGCTACCTAAAAATCCCGACAAAATGGTTACTGGTATTAGCGCCATGAGTTAATCCTTGTTTAATTTTTTAATTATGAGGCAATCATTACTTCTTAGCTACGCTCTTTGAAGCATCAAGCCCTTAAGATAGTCGCCCTCAGGAAAACTGGTTAATAAGGGGTGATCTACACCTGAAGACAACCGCTTCATCAAACGGAAGTCCATGGAAGCATCAGATGAGTGAGTCATTGCCTCAGCGCTTGCCATGGCAACAGTTTTTTCAAACAATGCAGAATCAACTGCACCAGAACATGAGAACGTGAACAGTAAGCCGCCTGGTTTTAATAATTGCATTCCTGCGCGATTTATTTCTTTATAAGCACGCAAAGCTTTATCCAAATGATGTGATGAAGGTGCAAATTTCGGGGGATCTAAAACAACAATATCAAACTGTCTACCTTCTTTTCTAAACTGGGTTAGAACTGCAAAAGCATCTGAATCCATCCATGTTGCTCGACCAGCATCAAAGCCGTTTAAAGCCATCTGCTTCTGAGCCATTGCTAATGCTTCACCAGATGAATCTACCGAGGTAACATGCTTAGCCCCACCCTTTAGTGCTGCCAAAGAAAAACCGCCCGTGTAGCAAAACATATTTAAAACTTCTTTATCTTTTGCCAATTGACTCAACAAGTCTCTACTATCTCGTTGGTCCACATAAAAACCAGTTTTATGTCCATTTAAAACATCAACGCTATATAAAACGCCACACTCATTTACTTCAATCGGTGCATCAGGCATATCACCGAATAAAACCCCAACATGCGGGTCTAAACCCTCTCTAGCACGTACCGCAGCATCAGAGCGCTCAACAATTCGTTTGCAATTGGTTTGCTTAACTAGGGCCTGAACAATGGCATCTTTCCAGTGCTCCATACCTACAAATAAGAATTGGCAAACCAATGTGTCTGCATACTGATCCACAACCAATCCTGGCAAACCATCGCTTTCACCAAAAATTAGGCGTATTGCATTGGTATCTTTAACCCACTGCGTGCGATGCTCAATAGCTTTTGAAATACGTCCCTTAAAAAATGCATGGTCAATGACCTTCGTTTCATCCCAAGTCAGAATTCGGACTCTAATTTGAGAGTTCGGGCTATATAAGCCCTTAGCAAGGAACTTTCCATCATGACTCAAGACATGAACCGTTGAGCCAGGATATACCTTCCCCTCAAAACGGTCGATGGCATTTGAATAAACCCATGGATGACGTCTTATGACGGGACGTTCTTTGCCGGGCTTTAATACGATACTTGCGTGCATTATTGACTCTTCTTGTTTTTGGCTCTGGGGTGCGCCAAATCATAGGCTTGAGCTAAATGTTGAAAATCCAAAGCTGTATAAATTTGCGTACTTGTAATACTTGCATGACCAAGCATTTCTTGCACAGCACGCAAATCACCTGACGATTGTAAAACGTGACTAGCAAAGCTGTGTCTCAGCATGTGCGGATGTACATGTGTTGGCAAACCGGCTTTTACAGCCAACTCCGCCAAATGTTTTTGAATAGTTCTTGCTGAAACTCTTTTGCCTTGCTTGTTAATGAACAAAGGCTGCGCACTCTCTTGGTCATTTTTAATATGGCTAGCTCTAACTGTTATCCACTCATGCAATGCATTTATTGCTGCAGTACCCACAGGCACCGTTCTCCTTTTTTTACCTTTACCCAAGACCATGACTTCACCAGCCTCAAAATCAATCCAGCCAGCTGATGAATACTCTTTTGAATCAATCGGTGTTAAATCAATCCCAAGCAACTCCGACAAGCGCAAACCTGAAGAATAGAGTAGCTCAACAATTGCACGATCTCTGGCTCTTAAAAATAAATCATTTTGTATAGCTTCTTGATTCGCGCTCTCAACCAAGCTTATTGCGTTTTCGACCGACAGAGCTTTAGGTAATGGCTTGGCTCTTTTAGGAGCCCTAACATCGCTCAGGGGATTTGTTTTTACCAATCCTTTTTGATTGGCTAGCCACAAATAAAAACCGCGCCAAGCAGATAATGTTCTGGCAATACTCCTTGGCGCATGTCCTTCTGCGTGCAACTTTGCAACCCAGTTTCGAACTTGATCAGAGCTTAACTCCGAAAATTTCAAATTGGACTCTTGCAATCGGCTCAATAGGTAACTGAGATCTTTCTTATAAGCAGCTATTGTGTGCTTCGATACCTGCCGTAGAACATGAAGTTCGCGCAGGTATTCCTCCGCGAGGCTTTCATTCATGTCTGATCCTATTCCTTAGATCTAGTAATGGCGGCTGACGCCAATTCGCCAATTTGATCCAAGTAAACACTACCCATATCAGCGCTGAACTTTTCCGGGTGATGGCTAGCTAACAAAATTTGAGCATTTACATTTGCCAAATTAATCACTGCCAAACTTTTTACTTCGTCATTTAGGTGGGTCTCAAATACACCCCCAGCTTTATCAGCGCTACCACAATAATTTGGCAACTCTGAACCATCAATTAACTTCACCAATTCAATACCAAATACATTTGCCAAGCCATCACTAATCGCAGACCTAACATCAGACTCTGACTTGGCCAACAGCAAACTCTTTAACCAAGCAATCATCAGACCTTGGGTTTTATCATTTTGACTACCAAATCTAAGCATTTCGGATAAGCGTTGATTTAATGCTTGATTTTGTTGGCGCAGAACGCCCAATTGACGCTCTTGCAAAGAGATCGCTCTATCTCCATGAGGATTCTTTAGCTGAATCTCAGATAAAAGCTCTGCGTGTCTTTCAAAAAAACCTGGTGTTGCCTTGAGCCACTCAGCAACTAATGCTTCACGCTCTTGTTGCTCAACTGAATTAGTTTCATTTTGTGTCATGATTTGCTCAACTTATCTGTTAATAGCTTATTAACCTGTTGTGGATTCGCCTTGCCTTGAGTGGCCTTCATAATTTGACCAATCAAAGCATTAAACGCCTTCTCTTTTCCAGCTCTAAATTCTTCAACTGATTTTTGATTTGCCGATAGGACTTGATCAATAATTGCTTCAAGGGCTCCACTATCGCTAATTTGCTTAAGCCCCTTAGCTTCGATGATTCGATCGACAGCATCAACATCTGTTGCCCTCTCGTCCCACATCACCGTGAATATCTCTTTGGCAATCTTATTAGAAATAGTTCCATCGGCGATACGCTGAATCAACTTGGCTATTTGTTGTGGATTTAATGGTGATTGATCTGCACTGATGCCATCTTTATTAAGAGCGGACGCAAATTCTCCAGCCATCAAATTTGCTGCAGCCTTGGCTTGATCTTTACTTAGTTGCTTAACCAACGCCTCATAAAATTCAGCAGTGGATTTTTCTTGAGTTAATACCTGGCAGTCATACGCCGACAAACCAAAATCGGCTTGCCAACGCTCAGCCTTTTGCGCAGGCAACTCGGTCATTTCAGAACGCTCTTTAGCAATCCACTCTTCAGAAATAATTAACGGCAACAAGTCTGGGTCGGGGAAATAGCGATAATCGTTAGCATCCTCTTTGCTGCGCATGCTACGAGTTTCTTTTTTATCTGGGTCATACAAACGAGTTTCTTGAACAACCCTACCGCCATCTTCAATTAACTCTATTTGTCTGCGAACCTCATACTGAATTGCTTCTTCTAAAAACCTAAAAGAATTCAAATTTTTAATTTCGCAGCGCGTGCCAAATTCAGCCTGCCCCTCTGGGCGAACTGAAACGTTCGCATCACAGCGGAATGAGCCTTCTTGCATGTTGCCATCACAAACACCCAACCAGACCACCAAACTATGCAAAGCTTTTGCATACGCAACTGCCTCTGCTGCACTTCGCATATCAGGCTCTGTCACAATTTCTAGTAATGGTGTACCCGCTCTATTGAGATCTATGCCACTCGAAGCTTCACCATGTGGGCCACGAAAATCTTCATGCAAGGACTTGCCTGCATCTTCTTCAAGATGTGCTCTTGTTAATTGAACAGTTTTAGCAACACCATCCAAAACAATATTGACCTTGCCGCCCTGCACAACCGGGATTTCAAATTGACTAATTTGATACCCTTTTGGCAGGTCTGGGTAGAAATAGTTTTTGCGAGCAAAAATACTAAAGGGCGCAACATGTGCGCCTACCGCTAAACCAAATCTAATTGCATGAGCAACAGCTTCTTTGTTTAAAACCGGCAATACACCAGGTAAAGCCAAATCAACCGCGCAAGCTTGACGGTTTGGTTCTGCGCCAAAATTAATTGAAGCACCACTAAAAATTTTTGAATTTGTTCTCAGTTGCGCATGAGTTTCCATGCCAATCACGACTTCCCACTTCATCACAAACCACCTTTCTTAGAGAACGGTGATTGCGCTTTGTGCCAATCAGTCTCTAACTGATAAGCATGTGCAACCTGCAAAAGTTGTGCCTCGGAAAAATAATTGCCAATTAACTGAATACCCACTGGCATCTGATTGTCTCCAAATCCACATGGCATGCTCATTGCAGGCAAACCCGCCAAATTCGGGGAAAGGGTATAAATATCTTCTAAATACATTTGTGTTGGATCTGAAACTTTTTCACCAATTTTTCCAGCTACTGTAGGTGCAACAGGACCAGCAATAATGTCGCAAGACTCAAATGCATTCTGGAAGTCCTGCGCAATAATTCTGCGAATGCGCTGCGCTTTCAAATAATATGCATCGTAATAACCATGTGACAACACATAGGTTCCAATCATGATTCTGCGTTTTACTTCTGCACCAAAACCTTCTGACCTTGATCGTTTGTACATATCTAATAAATCATCGTATTTATCTGCACGACGACCATAACGCACCCCATCAAAACGACTTAAGTTACTAGACGCTTCTGCTGGTGCAATCACGTAGTAAACAGGAATAGATAATTCTGTTTTAGGCAAGGTCACAGGTACGCACTCTGCACCCATTTTTTTAAACTGATCAACAGCAGCTTCTACAGCCTGACGAACATCCGAACTAAGTCCATCACCAAAATATTCTTTTGGCAAACCAACCCTCAGGCCCTTCAAAGGCAAACCTGCCTCACCCGTCCAAGTTTTACCCAAATTTTTTGTGTAATCCTCTTTTGCCTTATCTAAGCTTGTTGAATCTTTTGCATCATGTCCAGCCATGACATTCAACATGATTGCGCAATCTTCTGCTGTTTTAGCCATCGGTCCAGCTTGGTCTAATGAAGACGCATAAGCAATCATGCCAAAGCGCGACACCTTTCCATATGTCGGCTTAATTCCAGTGATACCGCAAAGCGATGCTGGCTGTCTGATTGATCCACCGGTATCGGTACCCGTAGCAGCAGGAGACAAACCTGCGGCAACTGCAATAGCCGAACCACCAGATGACCCACCTGGAACTCTATCAGTAGCCCACGGATTTTTTGCAACACCCGCATATGAACTCTCATTGGTTGAGCCCATCGCAAACTCATCCATGTTCACCTTACCCAAGCAAACCATCCCGGCGCCACTCAACTCAGCGACAACATGCGCATCAAATGGGCTAAGGTAATTAGTCAATATTTTTGACCCAGCCGTTGTCTTCCAGTGCTTAGTTACAAACACATCTTTATGTGCAACAGGTATGCCCATCAACAATGACTTGTTTCCATTTGCCAATTGCTCATCAGCCAACTTAGCCTCGCGCATTGTTTGCTCTTCATTAAGATCAACGAATGCATTCAAATCAGCGGTAGCTGAAATACGTTGCAAGAAATAGGTTGCCAATTCTTGGCTACTAATTTCTTTTGCCTGTAGGCTAGTAGAAATTTCTTTGATTGTTTTGGTGTGCCAACTCATTCGATCACCTTTGGCACCAAAAATAAACCGTCATGCTCAGCAGGAGCATTTTTCATATATGCATCACGCTGATCCAACTCAGTTACAACATCATCACGAAGCGGCTGTGCAATCGTCATAATTTGTTCAATTGGATGAGCCAAAGGTTCAATACCATCGGTATTAACTGACTGCATTTGCTCTACCAAGTTAAATACCTTTTGTAGTTGCTCAAGAGTCGCGTGAGCCTCATCTTCTGAGATGGCTAAATGGGATAAATGCGCTATGCGCTTAACGTCTTCGAGATTCATTTGTCCTGCTGCGGTATCATTAAAGGGTTCATTAACGTATTAATTAATCTATTTTCCCACTTATATTATGTTTGGTCTCTTTCGCAACTACTTTTCTAATGACTTAGCCATCGACTTAGGCACTGCTAACACCCTGATTTACATGCGTGATAAGGGCATTGTCCTCGACGAACCATCTGTTGTGGCCATTCGCCAAGAAGGCGGACCTAACGGCAAAAAGACCATTTTAGCCGTTGGCAAGGAAGCTAAACAGATGCTTGGCCGTGTTCCAGGCAATATTGAAGCAATTCGCCCCATGAAAGACGGTGTTATTGCCGATTTCACCATCACTGAACAAATGCTTAAGCAATTCATCAAAATGGTTCATGAGACCAAATTGCTTAAACCAAGCCCTAGAATCATTATTTGCGTACCTTGTGGCTCCACCCAGGTTGAAAGACGAGCGATTCGTGAATCAGCTCTAGGTGCTGGCGCATCTCAGGTATACCTCATCGAAGAGCCTATGGCAGCAGCTATTGGCGCTGGATTGCCAGTTTCTGAAGCCTCTGGCTCAATGGTTGTTGACATTGGTGGCGGCACAACAGAGGTTGGCGTTATGTCTCTTGGCGGCATGGTGTACAAGGGTTCTATCCGCGTTGGTGGTGATAAATTTGACGAGGCGATCATCAACTACATCCGTCGCAACTACGGCATGTTAATTGGTGAGCAAACATCTGAAGCCATCAAAAAGACTATCGGCTCGGCCTTCCCAGGCTCTGAAGTTAAAGACATGGAAATTCGCGGTCGCAACCTATCTGAGGGTATTCCAAGAAGTTTTACTGTTACCAGCAACGAGATTTTGGAGGCCCTAACAGACCCTCTTAATCAAATTGTTACTGCAGTTAAAGTGGCTTTAGAGCAAACTCCTCCTGAACTAGCATCAGACATCGCCGATCGCGGCATGATGCTAACGGGTGGCGGCGCCCTATTAAGAGATTTAGACCGCCTCTTGCTTGAAGAAACAGGATTGCCAGTACACGTTGCGGAAGACCCTCTGACATGCGTTGTTAGAGGCTCAGGCATGGCTTTAGAGCGTATGGACAAATTAGGCGGCGTATTCTCCCAAGAATAAGTCGCCTAAGCAGCTACCGAGATTTAATTGCAGCTTAGTCCACCCCCACTATTCAAACAAGGCACGCCAGCTTTAATCAAGCTGGCTGCTTGTCTTTTAGTTAGCCTAATTTTGATGGTGGTGGATTATCAATTCAAAGCAATGGGGCACGTGCGTTCAGTCGCAAGTTTTTTACTAACGCCTTTCGAAGCCATCATGCTTGCCCCGAGAGATGGTCTCTTGGCCAGCTATGACTACTTAACAACCAAAGGTTCGCTTGAGCAAGAAAATGAAGCTCTAACTAAGCGAGTTGCTGAATTAACCTTGCTAGCCAATCAATCTGAATTATTTATGTCAGAAAATGCGCAGTTAAGAAAACTAATTGGCATACAAGAACAAACTCGCTTCAAAATATTAATTAGCCAAATTCTCTACAGTCCCAATAACCCGCTTTCGCAACGGGTCGTTATTGATAGGGGGGCAAGCAGCAATATCACTCCCGGCCAAGCTGTTGCAGATCACCAAGGAATTGTTGGACAAGTTGTGCGAGTGATGGAAAACAAATCTGAAGTAGCCTTATTGGATGACCGCGACATGGTTATTCCAATTCAGGTCGCAAGAAACGGCTTGAGGGGTGCATTACACGGCAATGGCAGAGGCAGACCTCTTGAACTAAGGCACATGGCAGCTGTAAGTGACTTGCAGGTAGGTGACGTATTAATGACATCAGGTATAGATGGCGTTTATCCACCAGGATTTGCTGTAGCGACCGTAGATAAAATTGATCGCAATGTGGATAAAAATTTTGCATACGTCTACTGCTCACCAGTAGGCGGAGTAAATCGTTTTCGACACGTCATGATTCTTTTTTATGATGCAGGTTTTGGCCCTAGACCAGACCCATCAAAATCAATAAAACCTGCAGAAAACAAATCTAACCGCTTATACCGAGGCAAGCCATGATTGAAAGCGGCTATATTCTTCGACCTGCTAATCCTTTATTTATAGGATTCAGTTTATTTGCTGCTCTTCTGCTTAATTTTTTACCTTTAGGCAATGCGCCTTGGGTGCCAGACTGGTTATTACTTTGTCTAGTCTTTTGGACCATTTATCAACCTCGTAGAGTGGGTGTGGTTTGGGCATTTTCGTTAGGCCTCATCATGGATGTTCACAACGGTAGCCTATTAGGTCAACATGCGTTTATGTACCCAGTGATCGCCTTCTTCGGCATTTACTGGCAAAGGCGCGTGTTAGGCTTTGCCAGGGTTCAACAAGCTTTGCACCTGTTGCCCTTATTCTTCGCTGCCTCGATTTGGCCACTAACAATCAGATGGATTGCATCTGGTGAACTGCCGCTATGGGCTTGGGCTAGCTTATTTTCTGCTTTTATTGAAGCGCTACTCTGGCCTGTTGCTGTGTGGCTTTTATTGGCTCCTCAAAGACGTCCAACTGATGTTGATCTAAATCGTCCGATTTAATTAACTAAATGAATAGATTTGGCAAATCCCAACCAACCGTCAAGTCTTTCCAAGACAGACTTGGCATTGCCATGTTGTTTGTTTTGGTGTGCTTTTCAATTTTGCTATTACGCTTTATTTGGCTTCAAGTATTCACTCATCATCGCCATTCTGTAGCTGCTGAAAACAATCGCATAGCCCTAGTACCAGTACCAGCTAATCGGGGTCTAATTATTGACCGCAATGGTATTGTGATTGCCCGGAACTATTCAGCGTACACCCTTGAAGTAAATCCCTCGCAAGTTGAAACAAGCCTTACAGAGCTACTTGACGAACTCTCAACCGTCATTGACATCCAACCTAAAGATAAGCGCAACTTTTTAAAGCTTGCTGGCGAGTCAAAAACATTTGATTCATTCCCAGTTAGAACTTTGTTAAGTGATGTTGAAGTGGCTAGATTTACCGCGCAACGCTTTAGATTTCCAGGCGTTGAAATTAGGGCTCGTCTATTTAGGCAATACCCTTATGGCGAGTTAGCATCACATCTAATTGGCTACATTGGTCGTGTATCTCAAAAAGATCGCGAAAAATTAATCGCCGAATTAGACTCTAGTAAAAGCTTAGATGAAGATTGGGCACAAAGAAAAAATATCAATCTGCTTGGCATGCCTTACATTGGAAAGATTGGTGTAGAGCAAAGTTATGAATATGCTTTAAGAGGCTCACCTGGTTTTGAGCAAGTGGAAATTACTGCTGGGGGACGGGCAGTTAGAACCCTTTCAACATCATCATCTACACCAGGCAAAAACCTCGTTTTATCAGTCGATATCAAGTTGCAGGCACTTGTTGAAGAGCTCTATGGAAAACGGCGCGGTGCGTTTGTGGCAATCGAGCCAGAAACAGGTGACATTCTTGCGTTTGTTTCCAAACCCAATTTCAACCCAAATGACTTCGTTGAGGGAATTGATGCGGGCACTTGGAAAGCCCTTAATGAATCACTAGAAAAACCGCTTTACAACAGGCCACTAAAGGGAATCTATCCGCCCGGTTCTACTTATAAACCATTCATGGCGCTAGCAGCTCTTGAGACTGGCAAGAGAACCCCGAGTCAATCTATTTCAGATCCTGGTTTTTTTACTTTTGGTAATCACACCTTCAGGGATGACAAAGTTGGTGGTCACGGTAGTGTAGATATGGCTAAGTCAATTATTGAGTCCTGCGACACTTACTATTACCACTTAGCAAGAGACATGGGCGTGAACATGATGCATGACTTCATGAAGCCTCTTGGATTTGGCCAAATCACCGGTATAGATCTCGAAGGTGAAATTCGCGGCATCTTGCCATCCACAGCATGGAAAGAGCGCTCATTTAAAAAACCTGAACAACAAAAATGGTACGAAGGTGAAACTATTTCTCTAGGCATTGGCCAGGGATACAACAGCTTTAGTATTTTGCAGTTAGCACATGCCACAGCTAACCTAGCCAACCAAGGTGTCGTAATGAAGCCGCACCTTGTAAAGTCAATTGAGGATCCAATTAGTAAAGAACGTACTCTCACAACCCCCAAAGAGAGTTATAAGATTCCTCTTAAAAAAGAAAACATTGATGTCATTACCAATGCAATGCTTGATGTTAATAGATTTGGAACGTCGGCTGCCGCCTTCAAAGGCGCCTCATACAATGCCGCAGGCAAAACTGGAACAGCTCAAGTATTTAGCTTAAATTCAAAGTCATACAGTCATAGCAGCACCCCAGAATTTTTGCGCGATCATGCTTTGTACATTGTCTTCGCTCCGGCTGAAAAACCAAAAATTGCTATCGCCATGGTGGTAGAAAATGCTGGATTTGGCGCTGCACAAGCCGCCCCTATTGCTCGCAAAGCTCTTGATTACTACATTGAAGGTCGTTGGCCTAAGGAGATCCCAGAGTGGAAAAACGCTCCTTAATTAGTCGCATTGATTTTTTGTGGTCTGGCTTGGATAAAACTCTCGGGTTCATAGTTCTTGGTCTAGTAGCCATTAGCATGGTGACATTCATTTCTGCCAGCAGTGGCACGCCCGTTAAATTTATCGACCAACTTCGCAACCTTGCATTAGCTTATTCTGTGATGTTGTTAGTTTCTAAGATTCCTCCTAAATGGTTAGAAAAATCTGCAGTTTGGATTTACAGCTTAGGCATTGCATTGCTACTAGCTGTAGCCGCTTTTGGCTTGATCAAAAAAGGGGCGCGCCGCTGGGTGAATGTTGGTGTAGTAATTCAACCATCAGAAATCATGAAAATTGCTATGCCGCTAATGTTAGCTTGGTATTTCCAACGACGCGAAGGCATTCTTAAAAATTGGGACTATGCAGTTGCGGTCCTTTTGCTCGCCTTGCCAGTAGCATTAATTGCTCGCCAACCAGATTTAGGTACGGCGCTTTTAGTTGTGGCAGCAGGGCTATACGTCATTATTTTGGCTGGCTTCCCCTGGAAATACATTATTCCTGTGGTTGCATTAGGCACTTTTTGTATTTTGTTAATTATTATTTTTGGATCGTATATTTGCGACCCTCAACTTGCTTGGCCAATATTGCACGACTACCAAAAACATCGTATTTGCACCTTGTTAGATCCAAGTACCGACCCTCTAGGCAAAGGCTTTCACACGATTCAATCCGTCATAGCGATAGGATCAGGTGGCATCTTTGGAAAAGGGTGGCTAAACGGCACACAAGCTCACTTAGAATTTATTCCAGAAAAACACACCGACTTTATTTTTGCCGTTTTTTCTGAAGAGTTCGGCTTAATCGGTAACGTGGTTTTATTGGCCTTATTTGCAGCGCTGATACAAAGAGGGTTTGCTATAGCCTCAAATGCACCAACATTATTTACAAGATTATTAGGTGGCTCAATCACGCTTATTTTCTTTACCTATGCCTTTGTAAATATGGGCATGGTTAGCGGACTATTACCGGTTGTTGGCGTGCCGCTACCATTCATTAGCTATGGTGGCACTGCGCTTGTAACCCTGGGTATTGGGGTTGGTATCTTGATGAGCATCCATAGATATAGGCGCTTAGTTCAAAGCTAATAAAAAAGCCCAGCTAGTGCTGGGCTTTTTATCGCCATTTGGCTTATTTCTTACGTTTATTTACTGCATCCTTAAATGCTTTACCAGCTGTAAATTTAACTGTTTTTGCAGCTGCAATCTTAATTGCTTCGCCAGTTTTAGGATTACGACCAACACGTGCAGCACGCTTACCAGAACCAAATGTACCGAATCCAATCAATTGAACGCTATCACCTTTAGTAACTGCTTTTTTAATATTGTCCATAATTGAGTTCAAGGCAAATTCTGCCTTCGCTTTAGACAATTCTGATTCTTCTGCAATCGCAGTAATAAGTTCTGCTTTATTCAATTTATGCTCCTTATCAATCGTTGTATGATGAGTTGTACGTAATAAATACGCCGTTTAAATTGTAACCACAATTTTTATAATAGAAATGGCTTTTTTAATAGGTTTTATATAGAAAAATCCTGTTTTTCTGCGCTCTTATATCAAAAGTAATAATGTCGAATGTTCTGGTAGGCTCTCTGATTGTTTTTTGCTCTGCAGCACTTTATGCAGTCTTCTTTGGTCTTAACTCTTTTTTATTTCAATCACTAATTTTTTCTTCCGGAGTCTCATGGATTTTTCTGCCTGCCGGATTGCGACTTGTGTTGACTCTTTTATTTGGTGGTAAAGGTGCATTAGGGATTTCAATATCATCCATACTGATAGGTATATTTTTTTACTTTTCCGATCCAATCATTGCTATTGGCGCGGGCATCTTAGGCGGGCTTGCGCCATACGTAGCTCGTTTAACTGTATTCAAAGATTTAAATGTGATGACAAATCTATCCAACCTCGACGGATCGAAGTTGCTTAACTGCATCTTTATTTATTCACTTATTAGCCCCTTATTGCATCAGGCTTGGTTCACTTTGACAATTCCAAACAATTATTTTTGGGACAACTTAGGAGTCATGATCATTGGCGATTTAATTGGATCGCTAATTATTGTTTATCTATCCAAAGGCCTAATCTTTATCTCAAAAAGATATTCAAAAAATTAATTGCCGCCATTGGTGATAAGCCCTGCTGTAAGTAATGGTTTTGAATGTTTTATGATGAGCACTCTTTCAAAAGAAGAGAGTCAACATGACAAATCAAGACGCAAAATTCCTCACAAAGGATAACAGTCAAGAAGCAGCCAAACTGATTGATAGCAAAGAGTTGGTGGGCAAGCTAGGGTACTTAAATATTCTGCACGAAGGAGAGGTTTATCGCCTTCGCGTTACAAAATTTAGAAAACTGATTTTGACTAAGTAGTCACTCCACAACAATCACGTCAGAAACAAAATGCCCAGTGTCGCCAAAACAACTGGTGGGAACTCCTACGTGCTCTTTATAGACTAATGCAACACGTTTACCCATGCTGTCGTTGATTTTCTTAACAACCGCCTCATCGTGAACAGTGAAATTAAATTTTTCTGTGAGCGTACCTGGAATATTGATCATCGCTAACTCACCTTCCCAGGTTTTACAAATCCAACCTTTTTTAGAAAATTTTTGTACGTATCCAGCACGTTCGCCAGCAGAATAGTTCCAAGTTAATGTTAACCACGTATAAATACAGAATAGAGCTGCTACTAAAAAAATAATTGCTAAAAAACGTTTCATGGCTTCTCCAATGGGGCATCCTGCCAAACGGGATGCTTTTGCATAACACTCAAAAACAAGTCTGACTCAATATGATCATTTAACCATTTTTTAAGTGCTTCTAATTGATATAGGCTAAATAAGGCCTCGTCAACCATATGAAACTGCCTAATAAATGGAAATATTGCTATATCTGCCATTGAAAGTTTGGCTCCTAGCAAATATTGTGTTTTCTTTAATTGATCATTCAATGGTCTTAAGTGTTGATTCAAAGCCTTTGCCAACACATCCTCAGGATTTACTTCAGAAAATCTTGCGGGGTATTTGTATTGATCTAATATTTTTTTAAAAGCACCATCGTTGGCATCTATTAAAGCGGTTGCACCCACATTATTTTCGTCGGTCAACCAACCATCTGGATCATGTTGTGACAATGCCCATTTCATGATGTCTAAACTTTGCTCTAAAACCAGGTTGCCATGCTGCAATACTGGCACCGTTGCTTTGGGTGATATCGCGAGCATTGATGAGGGCTTTTCTTTAAGAGAAATTTCTCTAATTTCTACAGGTATGCCTGCATATGCTAAAGCCATCCTTGCTCTCATCGCATAGGGACAGCGCCGATATGAATACAGTATGGGTTTATTGACTGATGATATTGATACCATTTTTTTCTAGCATTTTTACCAGGGCATAAACCGCTTGATTTGCGGGCGTACTCAAACCATACTCTGCAGCCTTTCTAACAATCAAACCATTCAGGTAGTCAATCTCAGTAAGCTTACCTTTTGCCAAATCTTGTGCAGTAGATGATTTTTGACCTGACATGGTCACACCAATTGCATGGTTCGCCTGACTTGCTTCTGTAGAAGTAATCATGACGCCCTCTTTTTCGGCAACCATCAAACATTCTTGTGTAATTTGATTGATGAGATTAACAACCTCTGGAGTACTCACCATCTTTCCATATTGAATTTGACCAATGGCAGAAATACCGTTGTAGCTACAGTTAACTAAAAACTTAAGCCAAAGGGCTTTTCTAATATTGCTAGATACCTCACAAGGTATGTTTGATTTCTGAAAAAAATCAGACAGTAAATTTAGCTCACTTGAGTTATTGCCCAATGCCCCTAGAACAAGCTCACCGCGACCGAAATGCTTTAATTTTCCAGGGCCAACCATTGCGGTTGCAACATAAACAACTGTTGGATAAGTTGGGTTATCTACCAGCTTTGCAATTCGTTCTGCATTGTCAACTCCATTTTGCAGGCTTAATATCGCAGCACTTTTATTTAAGTACTGCTTAACCTCCTCGATGACGATCTCTGTATCTGGCGATTTCACACAACATAAAACAATATCAGCGTCACTCAGAGATTGGTAGTGTGACTGAGCTTTAACTTGTACATAATCTTGGAAGCTCAGGCAATCCATGTACAAACCATTTTTGGCAATAGCCTCAACATGATTGGCCCTTGCAATCAGAGTTACATCATGGCCTGCTCTTGCAAGCATTCCGCCAAAAAAACAACCTACCGATCCGGCACCTAGAACAACTACTTTGGGAGATTTATTCAAATTAACGTTCTCTATTAATTAAATAATTATTGGTAATTCGTTATTTTTTACTATCAATTTTTTCACTTAATTCTTGAACGGTTGCAATTAACATGGCCAACTCTTTTTCTTTCATCATGTCGATTTTTTGATGCAACAATTCTATTTCTAGCTCAGCCTTAACGTTAACTTCAAAATCATTATTAGCCTGATGACGATCTACATCAGCCTGCCGATTTTGGCTCATCATAATTGCAGGGGCGGTATAGGCTGCCTGAAAAGACAAAATCAAATTTAACAAAATGAAAGGGTAAGGATCCCACTGGCTATTATTAATTGAGTTGAATGATATCCAACCAATAATACAAATAGTTTGGCCAACAATGAATTTCCAAGAGCCAACTACCTTAGCTACTTGATCTGCTATTTTTTGACCAACCGTTAAGTCAGATGGACCATCAATATGTAATTTCGCTTGATGGGGATATCCTTGTCGATGCTTGCGTCGATGCTCTCGCAAGCCTTCTAATATTTTTAATTCTTGTTGTGTTGGTGTATTTGCTGACATAGTGAACCCTTTTTAATTCTCACCATGTTTACTTTACGCCAAAAAAGCAAAACCACCCGAAGGTGGTTTATAGATTCTTGGTGGCCCGGGGCGGAATCGAACCACCGACACAAGGATTTTCAATCCTCTGCTCTACCGACTGAGCTACCAGGCCAAGAACGAGGATTATATACGAAACCTCTGATTAAACCCCAAAATCTGGATTAATCGCCCTTGAAGTTACCAACATCAATACCCAATGCTTTTAGTTTTCTATATAGATGGGTTCTTTCTAGGCCAGTTTTTTCTGAAACTTTTGTCATGCTGCCTGCAGCCTGGGCCAGATGATGCTCAAAATAAGCTTTTTCAAATAAATCTCTGGCTTCCCGCAAGGGCAAATCAATATAACTAAGATTAAATGTCTCGGCTTCTACTGCAGGAGGCGATGAACTTTCCTGCGATTTTAAAGTTGTTGTCGTTATGGGTTGAGGCTCTAACTTGGTTGGCGTAGCAAACAAATCTTTAGGGGGTGCTTTTTCTAGGGCCTGCTCAACTGTTTTAAGTAATTTCTGTAAAGCAATTGGCTTCTCTAAAAAATTAACTGCACCAATTCTTGTGGCTTCAACGGCTGTATCAATCGTTGCATGGCCAGACATCATGACCACAGGCATAGTAAGCTGACCATTGGTAGACCACTCTTTTAAAAGAGTTACACCATCAACATCAGGCATCCAAATATCTAAGAGAACTAAATCTGGTTCTAGGTTCTCTCTGGCATTTCTGGCTTCTTGAGCATTTTGCGCAGACACCACAGAATGACCTTCATCGGTCAAAATTTCATTGAGCAATTCTCGAATGCCCATCTCGTCATCAACAACCAAAATACTTGCCATAACTTACTTTACTCTACTAGTTGATTGAAATATATAGACACTTCTGCGCCCACAACTTGATTTTCTTTTGTGCGATTTCGCAACTCAATTCTGGCACCATGTTCGTCGACAATCTTTTTAACCATGGCTAAACCCAAACCCGTTCCTTTAGCCTTCGTAGTCACATATGGCTCAAAAGCTCTGCTTAAAATTCTTGGGGCAAAACCAGTGCCCGCATCCAATATGCTTAACTTAACAATGCCTGCCCCAGCATTAGCACTTGCAGGATATGGCAAAAATTCGGTTTTTACCAATATTGAAAACTGATTGTTTTGATGCGCCTCAACGCTCGCATCAATACCATTCTGAATTAAATTGTGCACCACCTGCCTGATCTGAGTTGCATCAGCCAATATTAATGGGCAAGATGCATCCAAATCGGCCTTAACAGGGCTTCCTTCATAAAGCCCCAAAACATCGATTACCAAATTATTAACTGACAAACTTTGCAAGTTAGCTTCTGGAGTTTTAGCAAAATCTCTGAAATCATTCACCATTTGTTTCATGGCCTGAACTTGCGTCACAATGGTTGAGGTACTACGCTCTAAAAACTCTTGTTGAGTAGCGTCTAAATGCTCTTTTAGCTTGAGTTGCATTCTTTCTGCAGATAATTGAATTGGGGTTAATGGATTTTTAATCTCATGGGCCAATCGTCTTGCAACCTCTCCCCAGGCAATTGATCTCTGCGCTGTGACCACCTCAGAAATATCATCAAACACGATGATATGTAGATTGCTCGGTAACGTTGTTCCCCTAACTAGTAGAGTAATTCCATTTTCATGCTGCGCATCTAAGGCTACGGGGTCATCCAGAATAATTTGCTTTTGCCAATGCTCCGAACTATCAATACTAGAAATCTTGTGTTCATTGAACGCATCTTTAATGGCTACCTCAAATTTTTGCAGCCTATCTAGATGGCCCAAATTTTTTCCAATTAAATGATCTAAAGATGTGCCAAAAATTCTAGCCGCACCAGGGTTAGAGATAACCAATTGATAGTTGGCATCTAATACACAAACGCCCGCTGTCAAATTTGATAAAACACTTTCCGAAAAAGCTTTGGCATCCTCAAGCGAGTTTCGCGCCTCCAATAATTGCCTAGTCATCACATTGAATTGCTTAGTTAATAGCCCAAGTTCATCGCCAGTGTTAATTTCAGGCTTTGGAGAAAGATCGCCATCTGCAACAGCTTTGGTTCCCTTAAGCAGCATAATTAAGGGATACGCTAATTGCCGGCCCAATAACAATGCCAAAGTCATCGCTATAAACAGGGCCAAAAACAACGTAATTGTTAATGTCCCGATATACATTTTTCTCAAGCCAGTTCGTCCTAGGGCTTTTTCTTGATACTCTACATAAGCCTCTTGAACAGCCAGTGCGTTATTACTTAGATTTACCGGCATCTCTTTAACCAATAACAAAAACTTATCTTCTGACTGTTCTCGCAAATTAAATGTGCCCAAGTTATTTGAACCCGTTAAGACAACCGGTATAACTAATTTAATGGTGTATGAAGTTTTGTTAATGGCTTGATTGGGTTCATCAACTTGAGAAAAGTACCCCAAAGATTTAGCTTGCTGTAACTTATCTGCCTGCACCATTTCAGAAACATATGAGCTCAAACCTAAGCTGGCACTAGAAATAACTTTGCCAGCGCTAGTAAATAAAGTAGCCTCCTGAATGTCGATTGACTGCCGCTGACGCGACAACACCAAAGTCAAGCCACCTTCTCCTGAAGACCGTGATGCAGATTGAATCTGATTAGCTAAATCTCGACCCTTGATTAACAAATCAGCTTTGGCTGTTTCTATGGTTGTACGCCCTAAATTTAAGCCAGCTTCAAGCGCTCTCTCAACCTTAACATCAAACCAAGATTCAATACTGCGAGATACGAACTGTAGGGATACGCCATACAAAATTGCCCCAGGCAACACGCCTACTAAAGCAAAGAACATTGCTAATTTAGCAACAAGCCTTGCGCCGAAATACTTTTGTCGCCAACGGATTGCAATACTTGTTACCAACACAATAATGACGGCAAGAAAAAGTATGCCCACCAAAATATTTGCAGCATATAGCCACGCAAAATATTCATCAAAGAATGAGGTGTTCGCCGAGGCAACGGCTAATAGGCTCAACAAAATTAGTGCCAAAACCACAACAATACCAACCAAAAATGGTTTAGCTAATAACTTCAGCATGGTTACTGCCCACCCAAAGCTTTAAGTGAAAAATCGAAGCGATACCACTCACTTTGGAGATTCCAAGACTTAGAATTAATTGCATTCACCTGAAAAGGTTTGGCTAACTGGTTCGTATCTAAGCGCATGCGTATTGATGCTTGGTATGTTTGTGCAGGATCCAAAAGACCAGGCTCAATCACAACCCAGTCCTCTAATGTTTTAACAGCAATCAATGCTTGCTTGAGTGAAGACGCACTAAAACTAAAGTTACCCAAGGTAACCCTGTACTGATTAGTCAAAGCTTGATAGGAAATTTTTGAAACTCGCTGGGCCTCTACCAACTTAGCATCAAACCAATACCACCTAGATTTTGTGACATAAAAATCGGTCACAAAATGAAGGGTAACCCCTTTGTTAACTAACTGCTCAAGTGTGGGGTTAAGCTCAAGCGCAACATCAGCATTTAGCGCCCAAGATTTGTCTTGTTGTTGAAGGCCAACCTTATTAAAGATGATTTGATCTGCACGCACATTCCCCATCGATGCAATCATCGAGAATGTAATTACAAATATCAGCCTTAGTATTTGATGCATGCGTATTAGTTATTACTTTTTTCTTTCTCAAACAGGGCGTAAAAGAAGCCATCGCGCTCTTTAGATGGCAATATTTGTCCCGGGGCATCTAATCGTAACGCATTTGGCATAGAACTCAACCACCAACGTGCCTGCAACTCTCCCTCTTCAGGAAATACCGAGCAAGTCACATATAACAATTTGCCGCCTGGCTTAAGTAGCGCCCACAGAGCTGTTAATATTTTTCTTTGCATCACCTGCAAATTTTTAATATCTACTTCTTGGCGTAAATATGTAATATCTGGATGTCTTCTAACGATGCCAGACGCAGAACAAGGCACATCCGCCAAAATCGCATCATATTGCACGCCATCAAACCAACCTTTTGGCTCTGATGCATCACCCACTAAAACCCGAGCATTGTTTAATTTCAAACGATCTAAATTTTCTTGAATTCTTTTGGCTCTGACCGAATCAATCTCCAATGCATCCAAGTTAACATCAAACAACTCTAACAATTGAGCGGTTTTGCCACCAGGGGCAGCACAGGCATCCAAAACTTTATCGCCGGCTCGCAAACACAATAAAGAGCCGGCCAGTTGTGCTCCAGCATCTTGAACTGAGCATGCGCCGTCAAAAAAACCAGGAATTTGATTGACCGGTACAGGCGTTTTTAATTCAACTGCATTTCCTAATTGAATTCCAGAAATAGAGTTAATCTTTTTATATTCAAGACCTGCCTCTTGGAGCTTTTTCAAATATAAATCTTGCTCGCCGTGAGGAATTTGTCTTTGGTTAATGCGCAATGTCAGTGGTGGCCGACTCTTTGAAGAATCAATAATTTCTTGAGCTCTCTCAGAATATGCGTGTTTAATTTTTCGCAGCCACCAATCAGGATAAGAGGGATTTTTATCTTCTGATATCTCTAGATATAAGTTTTCGTTTCTTAAAACTCTGCGCAACACGGCATTAATCAAGCCTTTTGCATAAAACAAGTTTTTGTCTAAATGACAAACGTTGACCGCCTCATTAACTAAAGTATGCGTTGCGTACATTGGCTCACGATCTTTTTCGGGAACAAGCGCAACGGCTGCCCATAAAACATAGAGAGTTAAACCTGGCGGTGTTTTTTGGACATATTGATTAAGAACTTCTTGAACCCAATATCCTCGCCTTAAAGCCTGAAAGGTAATACTTTGAACCGCGGGGCGTAAACCTGTTGGAACAATTTGTATAGCTGAGGTTAAAGATGTGCCGTCCTGAACCTGTTGTAATACTTTGGCCGACTCAAAAAGCGCTTTAGATAGGCTTGCGCCTTGTTGTTTGTTTTCAGACAGGATAAGTTCCAGTTCTTGCCATTTCCATCAAGCGTGACACTCTGTCATCAGTTGGCGGATGCGTTGAAAAAAGACCCGATAATCCACCTCCAGAGAGTGGATTCATGATCATCATTTGTGCTGTTTCTGGGTGATTTTCAACAGCATTAAAAGATCTATCATTAGCGTAACGATGAATCTTTTCTAATGCCGTCGCAAGTGACTCTGGATCACCGCTAATTTCTGCGCCACCCCTATCAGCCTCATACTCGCGCGCACGCGAAATGGCCATTTGTATCAGGCTGGCAGCCAAAGGCGCCAATATGGCCACCAAAATACTAGCAATTGGATTTGATGGACGGCCTTCAGAATCCCTACCACCAAAGAACATTGCAAAATTTGCTAGAGCTGATAATGCTCCCGCCATCGTGGCAGATATAGTTGAAATCAGAATATCCCGATGCTTCACATGAGCCAACTCATGTGCCATCACGCCCCTGATTTCTCTTTCAGACAATATCCTAAGAATTCCGGTGGTTGCTGCAACAGCAGCATTCTCGGGATTGCGACCAGTAGCGAAGGCATTGGGAGCATCCTCCTCGATTAAATAAACTTTTGGCATAGGCAACCCAGCCCTTGTTGCAAGCTCGCTAACCATGCGATAAAAATGGGGGGCAGTGACCTCATCCACTTCACGCGCATTCATCATGCTGAGAACCATCTTGTCAGAGAACCAGTAGCTGAAAAAGTTCATGCCAAAGGCCAAAAGCAGCGCCATCAGCATGCCTTGCTCTCCACCAATCATCCCACCAACAATAATAAATAGGGCGGTAATACCTGCCATCAATATGGCTGTCTTAAACCAATTAAACATCTTGCAAATCTCCGCTAGGTAAATTTGTATGAATTCTAGATTCAGAAAATAGCTCTAGCATCATATGTGTGTAATTGTTGATTTATTCAAGGGGTTGTTAATTTAAAACATCCCCAACTTGCCATCCCAAAGTCTTTGCAAGCTGTTCGGCAGGGGTTTTTTTGCCGCCCGGTTTTTGTAGCTCTTTCAAAGAAACACTGCCAAATCCAGTGGCCACTTCAACACCATCACGACTTATATCAATAACTGTTCCAGGGGCACCGGAAGAAGTGTTGCCAGATGAAATGGCTGACAACCAAACTTTAATCACCGCATCGCCCTTTTCAAATGAAGCTCCGGGGAAAGGATTGAATGCTCGGATCTTTCGGTCTATACCCTTTGCATCATTTGTCCAGTCTATTCGAGCCTCTTCTTTTAGTATTTTTTTAGCATAAGTAACGCCATCAATTGCTTGTGGCTTGGCGACCAAATGACCATTAAGCTCATAGTTATTCAAAGCATTTATGATCATTTCACCGCCAAGAGTTGCCAATGAATCATGTAATGACGCTGTGGTTTCTTTATCTGAAATAGGTATTTGCTTCATGGATATCACCGGTCCCGTATCCAAACCCAAATCCATTTGCATAATGGCCACACCTGTCGCCTCATCACCAGCTTCTATAGCCCTGTGTATAGGGGCGGCACCTCTCCACCTGGGGAGTAACGATGCATGGATATTTAAACAGCCTGCCCGTTTTGGTTTTTCCGCAATTTCAAAAACTTCTTTCGGCAAAATCAAACCGTATGCAGCTACAACCATGACATCAAAATCGCAATCGCTCAATTCTTTAAGCGCATTGGCCGCTTCAGCAGCATACTTGCCATCTAACTTTAAAGATGTGGGCTGTATAACCCTAATTTGTTTTTCTAGTGCAAATTGCTTGACTGGGCTAGCTTGCAAATTCATGCCTCGGCCAGCTGGCCTATCTGGCTGAGTCATCACCATCACCACCTGATGACCAGCGCTGTAAATTTGCTCTAGAGCTACCCTAGCGAATTCTGGTGTGCCAGCAAAAACCACCCTCAGCATTAAAGCTCACCCGCCTTAGATCTCTTCTTGAGCTTTCCAGCGATTCGCATGCGCTTTAGTGAAGATAGATACTCAACAAACACTTTGCCTTTTAGGTGATCCATTTCATGCTGAATACAAACAGCCATTAAGCCATCAGCATGAATCTCAAACGGCTTACCATCTATATCTAAAGCCTTAACCTTCACTTCGGAGGGGCGCAATACTTCATCATAAAAATCTGGCACGGATAAACATCCTTCTTGCCAAACTTTTTTTTCTTCACTTGCCCAAGTTATTTCTGGATTAATAAAAACCTGTAATTGATTTCTTTCATCTGACAAATCAATAACGATGACCTGCACGTGGGCATTTACCTGCGTTGCTGCTAAACCTATCCCTGGCGCCTCATACATTGTTTGCGCCATATCTGAAACCAACTGCTTAATCTTTTGATTTATTTCAGTCACAGGTTTAGCAACCGTGTGCAAGCGCGGGTCAGGGTAATGAAGGATAGGTAGTACAGCCATTTCAGAAAATTCTTACATAAAGTTCAGGGATTGCTGATTGCTTGAAAAAATACAATTCCAGACAATTTAGTTATGCCCTCAATTATCTCAATCAATCAAAAACACCCCTATTATCCAAGCAGATTACTAGATTTGCCTGATGCCCCCAAAGAAATTTACTGTCTTGGGAATATCAAGGCGCTAAAAATGCCCAGCATTGCTATTGTTGGCTCACGCAAAGCATCCAATCATGGGCTTAAATACGCCAGATTTTTTGCTCGAGCACTGGCAAACCAAGGATTTTGTGTCGTTTCTGGTTTAGCGGAGGGCATTGACTCAGCTGCGCACATAGGGGCGCTAGAATCCAACCTCAAGATTCCTACGATAGCAGTATGCGGCACCAGCCTAGACAAGTGCTATCCAACCAAAAATCGATCCTTATTTGAAAAAATTAATCAAATTGGCTTACTAATCTCCGAATATCCACCCGGAACCGCCACCAAACCATTCTTTTTCCCCCAAAGGAATAGGTTAATTGCAGCCCTATCTTTGGGCACGCTTGTTGTGGAAGCCGCCACAAAATCAGGGTCACTGATCACAGCAAAATTTGCCAACGAGCTTGGCCGTGAGGTTTTTGCCATCCCTAACTCAATCTCACGATTAAGCTCTGCAGGCTGTCACCAACTTATTAAAGATGGTGCAAAGTTAACTGAAAACCCCTCCGATATATTTGATGAACTTAGATTTTTTGCTTAAAACCGAGGGGTTTAAACACCAATTTTTTGAAATTTTTCCTAATTTTGTATTTATCGGTTAATAATAAAAAAAGGACATTAATTTAATTTGACCCCTCGGGAAGTCTTTAACGTGGCAAAAACTAGCACTCAATCTGGGCCCAACAAGGCTTTAATCATCGCTGAAAAACCATCAGTTGCAGCTGATATTGCTCGCGCACTTGGTGGATTTACTAAGCATGAGGATTACTTTGAAAGCGACGAATTCGTTGTTTCATCTGCCGTAGGTCATCTTTTAGAGATAGCAGCCCCAGATGCCTATGAAGTTAAACGAGGCAAGTGGTCTTTTGCGAACCTACCTGTCATACCGCCCCATTTTGATTTAAGGCCCATTGCCAAAACTGAAGCTAGGTTAAAGGTTTTACAAAAACTAATTAAGCGCAAAGACATCAATCGCTTAATTAATGCATGCGATGCGGGGCGTGAAGGTGAATTAATTTTTAGGTTAATTGCGCAACACACAAAAGCGCCTCAAAAAATTGAGCGCCTGTGGTTGCAGTCAATGACCCCTCAAGCAATTCGTGACGGCTTTACGAAACTGCGAAGTGACGAAGAATTACATAACCTAGCAAATGCGGCGCGCTGTCGCTCTGAATCAGATTGGCTAGTGGGCATCAATGGCACACGCGCTATGACTGCATTTAACAGTAAAAGTGGTGGCTTCTTTTTAACAACAGTAGGGCGCGTACAAACCCCAACCTTATCAATTGTGGTTGAGAGAGAAGAGCTTATCAGGAAGTTCATTTCTAGGGACTACTGGGAAGTAACTGCTGAATTTATCTGCGCGGCAGGCATATACCAAGGCAAATGGTTTGACCCTAAATTTAAAAAAGAGTCTAAAGATACTGCAGCAGATCCAGAGAAAAAAGATAACCGCTTGTGGAGCGAAGCCGCTGCTGCAAGTATTGTTGCCGCATGTCATGACAAGAGCGGCAAGGTAACTGAAGAATCAAAACCTAGTACTCAAGCAGCGCCACAACTATTTGATCTAACTAGCTTGCAAAGAGAAGCGAATGCGCGATTTGGTTTTTCAGCAAAGAACACCTTAGGGCTTGCCCAAGCGCTCTATGAAAAACATAAAGTTCTGACATACCCAAGAACTGATTCGAGAGCACTTCCTGAAGACTATCTCCCAACGGTTACAAGCACGCTAGAAATGCTTGCAGATAGCTCGGATAACTATTACCCATTTGCATCACAAATTTTGAATAACTCTTGGGTAAAACCAAATAAAAAGATTTTTGATAACAGCAAAATTTCTGATCACTTTGCCATCATTCCAACACTGCAAGCACCCAAGAATCTCTCTGAACCAGAGCAAAAGTTATATGACTTAGTGGTGCGCCGCTTTATGGCAATATTTTTCCCGTCAGCAGAATTTAAGGTGACGACTCGCATCACTGAAGTCAGCGGCCATTTATTTAAAACAGACGGCAAAATTTTGACAAGTCCTGGCTGGCTGGCTGTTTATGGCAAATCTGTACAAGATGACAAAGAGTTAGTTCCCGTTGCACCAAACGAAAAAGTTCAAATGGAATCCGTCAGCCCTGTTCCACTAAAAACTAAACCGCCCGCAAGATATACCGAAGCCACGCTACTTTCTGCAATGGAAGGGGCCGGAAAATTAATTGATGATGATGACTATCGTGAAGCGATGTCAGAAAAGGGGCTTGGTACACCCGCAACTCGAGCGGCCATCATAGAAGGTCTACTGGCTGAAAAATACATGGTGAGAGAAGCTAGGGAATTAATACCCACGGCTAAGGCTTTTCAATTGATGACTCTTTTGCGCGGCCTCGGTGTTGAAGAGCTCACTCAGCCAGCCTTAACTGGCAATTGGGAGCATAAGCTTGCTTTGATGGAAAAAGGTCAAATTGATCGCAACACATTCATGCAAGAAATTGCTCAAATCACGCAACGTATCGTTAAACGCGCAAAAGAATATGACAGCGACACGATTCCAGGTGATTATGCTGACCTACAAACCCCATGCCCACACTGCGGTGGGTTAGTAAAAGAAAACTATAGAAGATTTGCTTGTGAAAAGTGCGGCTTCTCTATTAGCAAAATACCAGGTGGCAGAGCTTTTGAATACGATGAAGCTGAAGCTTTAATTGCCAATAAAGAAATTGGGCCACTTCAGGGCTTTAGAAGCAAAATGGGGCGCCCATTTGCGGCCATTATTAAATTAGTGGCTATTCCTGAAGATGACAAAGATTACCCAAATGCCGGCTTCAAATTAGAGTTTGATTTTGGCAATAGCCAAGATGACGATACAGAGGAAGTCGACTTTACTGGTCAAACTGCTTTGGGTGCATGTCCTAAATGTTCTGGTGCAGTTTATGAACATGGCATGAAATACCTGTGCGAACGTAGTGTTGGTCCAAGCAAGTCATGTGATTTCTCGACTGGAAAAGTTGTTCTGCAGCAAGAGATTTCTCGAGAGCAGGTTTCTAAGCTGCTGAGCGAAGGTAAAACAGATTTACTAACTAACTTTAAGTCTTTGCGAACTGGCAGAGGTTTTAAAGCTTATCTTGCTCGTCAAGCAGATGGAAAAATTGGCTTTGAGTTTGAAGCGCCTGCCAAAAAACGTGCTGGCAGCAAAGCTGAGGCCAAATCATCTGATAAGCCCGCTCTAGCTAAACGTGCTCCAGCAAAAAAACGCTCATCAAAAAAAGCTGAGTGACGCAACTCTTCTGCCAGATGTTCAGAATACATCTGGCAGGCTAGCGCTGACCACATGACCCCTCTAGAACCCAAGGCAGTTAATACATACAAGCCTGGGTGACCTTTGACGGGACCCATGACTGGCAGCCGATCTTTAGCAACACATCGAATTCCAACAAACGCATCTTTGGGCTTAAGCTCTGTTGCATCATATAAATCACCAAACATTTCCTGAATTAGAGTTTGGTTTTCCGCATGACTTTTTTCCCATATTGCTAGATCGTCTTCGTTTTCATCATATGTTGAGCCAACCGACCAATCATATGACCCACTCTCATCTTGCTGCGTTGGCGGCAAACAATAAACTTTCCCAGATAAGGCAACAACGGGTTTAGCTCTAGCCCAAGTGCTATTAGCTCCATAGTTGAATGTTGATAACTGCCCTCTAACAGGTTTTAGGGGCAACTCAATACCTGTGCTCTGAGCAACGGTTCGAGCTCCGAGCCCATTAGCCAAAAATAAACGCTTTGTAGAGCCAATTAGTTCATGATTGACGCCATAAACGTGCCAGCATTTGTCTTCATATTGAATACTCGTGACAACACAAGACCACTTCTTTTGTTTTTCTTTTAATTTTCCTAAGTGGTCTTCTGCAATTTTTTTTAAGTTAATCCATCCACCCTCAGGAAAAAATGTGCCCGCTAAAGCCACCCCCGTAATATCCAGCGATTCGTTTGGAGTTAGCGGATTAGCCATGTCCAGATTAAATCCTTGCGATAGCAAGCGCTCACTCATAACTGTTTTATCAAAATCCTTTTGCTCACGCGGTAGGTGTAAAACTCCTGATTTTGACCAATAATCCTTCCATGTTTGTCGCGCTTCTTTGAATGCAAGCATGGTTAAACGCTGCAATCTTGATGCCCCACGGCCAATATACGGATGACACAAAGCAAACCCATGCCCACTCGTCCCGCAACCAGGTCCTGGCGCCCGATCAACCACCAAAAAATTGTCTATATTATTGTTTTTTAAAGCTTTTACTATTGCCGCACCAGCTACTCCTGCGCCTATAACAATTGCACCATAGGGTTTTTGGTCTTTTGGAATATTCATGGCTGCATTTATAATGCATCTCTTAACGTATTGAACAATATTCATGCAATTAATGTGGGTCTCTGGTCCAACGGGCCGGGTTAGAAAAATATCTATTACTCTAAGAACGGTCTCCATGGCTGTGGGTATTTTTGCAGCCTTTTTAATTGCGGTTGGTGGCATCTTGCATTTTGTTGGCTTACGAATTGCCATTGAGGCTAGACCTGAGTTGGCCCGTGCTATGGGCGGGGTTTTAACCCAAGCCGAACAAGACAAAATTGAAGAGTCCTACAAGGAACGTTTGCGTTTGATCCAAGAAAAGCTTCAGGCGACCACCGATGAAATCATTCAAATTCAAAAGCTAAAAGATCGCTTTATGGAAATGGCGACCCCAGCGGCCGTTAAGTCACAAATTCCAACTTCCACTAGCGCTCGTGGCGGGCCACTAAAGCTAGTTGATAACAAGAACAAAACGCCAGCGGATTTAATTGATGCCCTTGATGAATCGCTTCAAGACGTCAATGAATTTAAACGCAGTGTTGCTGAAATCAATGCTCTATGGGCAAAACAACTAACTTGGTTAAGCAGTCTGCCCACGGGAACCCCCATCAAGGGCTCTTATAACTTGAGCAGTGGGTATGGGCTAAGAATCGATCCGTTTACTCAAGCCATGGCTAGACATGAGGGCTTAGATTTTTCCGCATCTGTAGGAACGCCTATCGTTGCCTCAGCTGCTGGCGTAGTAAGTCGGTCTGGTTGGGACTCACAATACGGTAATGTCGTGGAAGTAAACCATGCCGAAGGATTTAAAACGCGATACGCTCATGCTAGCCAATTATTAGTTCGCGTTGGTCAAACTGTAAAACGAGGTGATGTCCTAGCTAAAGTTGGCAATACTGGACGATCCACAGGACCTCACCTGCACTACGAAGTTATTAAAGCGGGTGCGCATCTTAACCCTGCCAATATGTTTCCCAAGAATCGCTAATTTATAGCGTAACTATTAAAGAAAAGCCCCCTTAAAAGGGGGCTTTTTCATTTGCTAAACCTGCTGAATTACTTAGCCAATCGAGCCTCTAAAGCTTTTTTGGTTTCCACTAACTCTGTAGGCAAGTGGTATGACAACTGTTCAAATAGTTGATCATGTAGCTTCATTTCTTCTTGCCATGCAGCCTTATCAATAGATGTCACTTTATTGAATTGCTCTGCACTAAAGTTCAAGCCTGTCCAATTGATGTCGCCGTGAGTTGGTGTTGTACCAAAAATGTTTTCTTGGCCTTTTGCTTTACCTTCAATGCGCTCAAGCATCCATGCCAATACGCGCATATTTTCACCATATCCAGGCCATACAAATTTGCCAGCCTCATCCTTACGGAACCAGTTAACGCAGTAGATGCTTGGTAACTTGGCGCCTTCAGACTCTAACTTCTTACCCATGTTCAACCAATGTTGGAAATAGTCGCTCATGTTGTAACCGGCAAATGGCAACATTGCGAATGGGTCACGACGAACAACGCCTTGCTGACCTGCAGCCGCAGCTGTAGTTTCAGAACCCATAGTAGAAGCCATATATACGCCCTCTACCCAATTACGAGCCTCGGTTACCAATGGCACGGTTGTAGAACGACGACCACCAAAGATAAATGCATCAATTGCAACGCCATCTGGATTGTTCCACTCTGGATCAATGACTGGGTTGTTTGTTGCTGCAACTGTAAATCGAGCGTTAGGATGAGATGCTTTTCTGCCTGCCGCTGAATCAGCTGGTGTCCAATCTTTACCCTGCCAATCAATTAAATGATCTGGGGCTTTATCTGTCATGCCCTCCCACCAAACGTCACCATCATCTGTCAATGCAACGTTTGTGAAAATCACGTTTTCATTTAATGAAGCCATGCAGTTAGCATTGGTTAAGGTGTTTGTGCCTGGGGCAACACCAAAATAACCAGCTTCTGGATTGATAGCAAATAAACGTGTTTGGCCAGTCACAGGATCTTTACGAGGCTTAATCCAAGCAATATCGTCACCAATCGTTGTAACTTTCCAGCCTTGGAAACCTTGTGGCGGAATCAACATCGCAAAATTTGTTTTACCGCACGCAGATGGGAATGCTGCTGCTACATGATATTTTTTACCCTCTGGTGATGTCACACCCAAAATCAACATGTGCTCAGCCAACCAACCTTGATCTCGACCCATCGTTGACGCAATACGCAAGGCAAAACACTTTTTACCTAATAACGCATTACCACCATATCCTGAGCCATAAGACCAAATCTCACGAGTCTCTGGATAATGCACAATGTATTTAGTGCTATTGCATGGCCAAGATACATCTTTTTCGCCAGCCTCTAATGGCTTACCAACTGTATGTACGCAAGGCACAAAATCACCGTCAGCGCCGAGAACATCAAATACGCCCTTGCCCATGCGAGTCATGATGCGCATGTTAATTGCAACATAAGCGCTATCAGATAACTCAACACCAATATGAGCAATAGGTGAGCCTAATGGGCCCATTGAAAACGGCACAACATAAAGCGTTCTGCCTCTCATGCAACCCTGGAATAAAGGTTGAAGTGTTTTACGCATTTCTGCTGGGTCCATCCAATTATTAGTAGGGCCCGCATCTTCTTTATTCTTTGAGCAAATGTATGTTCTATCCTCAACACGCGCTACATCGCTAGGATCAGAACAAGCTAAATATGAATTTTTTCTTTTTGCTGGATTTAGCTTTTTTAGCGTTCCTGCAGCCACCATATTGGCACACAAACGATCGTATTCTTCTTCCGATCCATCACACCAATAAACGTTATCTGGCTGTGTTAATGCGGCAATTTCTGCCACCCAGTCAATTAACTTCTGATGTTTAACATAAGATGGCACATTAAGGGCGGCCACACCTTTCATCGTAGGTTGATTCATGGTTAAGTTAGTAGTTTTGGAATACCGTAAGGATACCACTTGGGACCCTTTTTAGCCTTACAAAGGACAGTTAAGGAAATCCTTAACTAACCAAATAGGCCGCCTGAAAATGCAAGCTCCGCATCAGCTCTGCCTTGCTGATAAGTGATCGGCATCAACTCATGGTGAGCGTAATCCCAGCTAGAAATTGGCACGGGATGAGATGGCTGAACATAGGTTAACCTGAGGCCCGGTAATTCTCTAACCAAATAGTCTGGTTGGGGATACCTTCTAGTTAATAGCACCAATACTTCGCTTCTAGGTGACCCATTTGATGCGGGGGTTAAACCATCAATTGGTACGTTATCTACCAAACCGCCATCCAATACTGCTTGGCCACCACGATACATGACAGGAGTAAATGGCGGGGTACACGATGATTGCAAAATTAACTCGATTAAATCATCCTCTGTTGAACAATCTTGAGCTTTAATAAATTCACGGGTAAATCCAATTGATTTACCCAAGGTGGGGTGCAAGCTCTTTTTAAAATACTTCTCTAAGTTATACACAGTTAATCCAACAGCCACTGAGAGCCTTGGCCCCAACCATCCGGGAGTTTTAGCCAAACCAATTTCTATTGCCGGGCCTTTTTTAATTAAATCAAGGCCTCCGCCGAGGATGTTTTTTAGAGCTGCGCGATAAATTTGATGATGCGGGAAAACGGGTTCAGTTGAAAACAGGTTTGCCCAATTAGCATTTGTTCTAACGTCGGCTAGGGCATGGGCATAATAATTAAGACCCCACTCTGCACCTCTTTTTCCAGGTCGAGCATAAAAAAGACATGCCGTGGCGGCCCCTGCACTGATCGCTATTAGCTTTTTAGGTGACTGCGGAATTTTTTCATTGAGCACATGCCAAAAACCCGCCTGCCACCAACAGCGATTACCGCCACCCGCTAGCACTACCTGATCAAATTGAGTGACCACCGATTACTTACCAATGCAGAAAGTACTAAATATTTTGCCCAATAAATCATCTGGCAAAAACTGCCCGGTGATTTTTGATAATGCATCTTGAGCCAAGCGCATTTCTTCTGCAGCCAGGTCAACTGATGCCGTTTCTTTCTTCAGCAGAAGCAATGCATTATTAATAAACTGTTCTGCCTCTAACAACGCCTCAATATGTCGTTGACGAGCAAGTATTCCACCCTCTGCATCTGGTTGCCACCCAGCCACACTTAGTAGCTCCTGTTTGAGTGCATCAAGACCAACGCCCGTTTTAGCAGAAACATAAAATTCATTTTGAGTATTCTGATGGGCGCTTGAAGCTCTATCAAGCTTGTTCCAAATAATCTTGATTGGAACTTGTTTCGTTGCTGTTTCATTGATCTTTTTAATTAGCTCTTGATCAAGCTCGGAGATTTTGGCGCCCTCGCTAACATCCATTAAATGCAAGACTAAATCGGCTTGCTCTATAGACTTCCACGTTCTTTCTATACCAATTTGCTCAACACTATCGGTTGTCTCTCTTAAGCCAGCGGTATCAATGATGTGTAAAGGCACACCCTCAATTTGAATTGTTTCTTTTAGACGATCTCTGGTTGTGCCAGCAATCTCAGTCACAATTGCAATCTCTTCTCCGGCCAATGCGTTCATTAATGAACTCTTTCCCACATTGGGCTGCCCAACAAGCACTATTGTTAATCCGTCTCTAATGACAGCGCCCTGTTGTGCTGATTTTTTAACATCCTGAATATTGCTAAGGATATTTTTTAATCGATTGAAGACATCATGTTGCTCAATAAAATCAATTTCTTCTTCTGGAAAATCAAGTGTTGCTTCAGTTAACGCACGCAACTCAGTCAGCGCGTCTAAAAAGATTTGAATCTTTTTTGAAAAGTCTCCTTTAAGCGATCTTGCCGCCCCCTTAGCTGCCAAGGCGCTGCTAGCATCAATCAAATCGGCAATCGCTTCGGCTTGCGCCAAATCAATCTTATTGTTTAAGAAAGCTCGCTCTGTAAATTCACCTGGTGCAGCTAATCGCAAGTGATAAGGCTTGCCAATTTTTAAACAATGCTCAATTAAAAGATTTAAAGCGGCAACACTACCGTGACACTGAAGCTCTAATACATCTTCTCCGGTGTAGGAGTTGGGGCCCGGAAAAAGTATTGCCAAACCCTCATCGATTAAATCACCTTGATCATCTTCAAAGGTTAAGAGAGTGGCATGCCGTGGATGAAGCTCTTTCTGGCAAAGAGCCTTGCTAATTTGCAAGACCCCCGCGCCAGATAAACGAATAATTCCTACGCTGGCGCGACCCTTCGCCGTTGCTAAAGCAATGATCGGATCGCGCTGACTATTCATTTTTATGCGGCTTTGCTACCACCATAAATTTTGTTGATTTGCCACTGTTGTGCAATCGATAAGATATTGTTCACAACCCAATATAGAACCAAGCCCGCTGGGAAGAAAAAGAACATAAATGAAAATACGATTGGCATAAGCATCATCAACTTAGCTTGAACTGGGTCTGGCGGCGTTGGATTAAGTTTGGTTTGAATGAACATAGAAACTGCCATCAAGATCGGCAACAAACCAATTGGCGCGCCAAACCAAACGCCAAATAATGTATCTGGTTTAGATAGATCTTGTATCCAACCCAACCATGGTGCTGCACGCATTTCTACTGATGCTAATAAAACCCAATACAGCGCAATAAATACCGGGATCTGAATCAACACAGGAAAACAACCGCCCAATGGGTTGATCTTCTCTTTACGATACATTTCCATCATTGCTTGATTCAATTTTTGTGGCTCGCCTTTATAACGCTCTTTCATTTCCAAAAGTCTAGGTTGGACTTCTTTCATTCTTGCCATAGATTTGTAGCTTGCAGCCGATAGCGGGAAGAAAACCAATTTAATGAAAACGGTTAATAAAATAATTGCCCACCCCCAGTTGTTTACAAGGGCATGAATTTTTTCCAACAACCAAAAAATTGGTTTTGCCAGAATGGTCAACCAACCATAGTCTTTTACTAGCTCCAAACCTGGGGCTACGTTTTCTAAAACGCGCTCCTCTTGCGGTCCAACAAACAATTTAAATGTTTCTACTTTTTCTTGACCAATGCTCAGAGCATCTAACTTAGATTTCACCCCAACACGGAACTGGTTCTTGTCTAGCTTTTCAACGTACAAATCTTTCGAGTAAGTAGCGGGCGGAACCCATGCTGAAACAAAATAATGTTGCACCATGGCTACCCAAGCTGTCTCACCAGCCGGTTGCGTTGATGGAACTTTTGACTTTCCTTTTTCGATATCGGAAAAGTCAATTTTGTGAAATTTTTCAGCGTCTGTATAAACAGCTGGGCCAGTAAAGGTGCTGTAAAAAGAGCTCTCTTCAACCTTGCCCTTAAATGACGGCTTGCCACCATCGCGCACAAGTTCAGCATATAAAGTGGCATCTAAATTTTGCGCACTAATATTTTTAATATTGTGCTTTGCCTCTACAACATAAGATCCTTTACTTAAGGTGTATGTTTTTTCTAGGCGGACACCATTTTTTTCTGCAATTAGTGTGATTGAATTATTGGCTTGATTTTTAGTAGCAGCAAAAATTTGAGTGTGATTTGGTAACTCGGCACCCGAACCAGACACCAAGCCTGTTCTCGCAAAATATTGTCTATCGTTACTACGATCAAATAATAAAACTGGTGATTTGTCTTCTTCTAAATGCTTTAACAGGCGTGCCTTACTCACTACGCCGCCTAACGTATCTACCTCAAGCTCTAAAACATCGTTTTTTAAAGTTAAAAGTTCGCCCGTTTTAGGTGTGCTTGGTTGCGCAGGTGCGCCCAAAGTACTTCCGCTTGGCTTAGGCAAATCTTTTGAGCCATTATCTGTAGCCGCCACCTGTTCTTTTGCTGGTGGTGATGATTTAGTAAACAATGAGCCTTGGCCCGTTTGCTCTTGCCATGCATTAAATAGCAATAATGCTGAAATAGTAAAGATGGCCCAAAGTAGCGTTTTTCTGATGTCCATTGAATTTTCTGTATTTAATTACGTAAGCAAGAATTGTAGTGTGAGATTGTTACTTCTTAATGGTCTTTTCAGGAACTGGATCAATACCCCCCTTTGACCAAGGATTGCATCGCAAAATTCTATAAATTGCCAACCCCGTTCCTTTTATTGAGCCATGCCGTTGTAGCGCCTCTATCGCATAACAAGAGCATGTAGGATGAAACCTACACTGCGAACCCCAAAAAGGGCTTAGCGTCAGCTGATACAACTTAACCAACGCCTGAAGAAACCGACTAATCACTTGCGCAGCCTTAAAGATGTTAATTCTTTACGGATTTCTAAACGCTCTGATTCCCTCAATTTATTCTTAGTTTTATCCCCAATTTTTTTACGCAACCTCAACACCACAGCATGCGCACCCTGTACCTCAGGAGCTTGCCTGTAGGCTTCTCGCATTAGTCGCTTTATCTTGTTCCTATCAACCGCTCTTTTGGCTAATTTTTTAGGAACGGTCAAGGCAAACCCATCATATTCATTGAAAATATGACAAGCGATGTATTTAGTAGTTTTGGGTTTTTGAGCTAATACTGTTCGTATTAATGCTGCATCAGAAAGACGTGTAGAGCGAGGCAATGATTTGCTCGCTCTACAGTTTTCATTACTTTGCTGTTGCTTAAACAGCGAGGCGTTTACGTCCCTTGGCACGGCGCGCATTCAAAACATGGCGACCACCTTTTGTTTTCATGCGAACACGAAAACCGTGGGTGCGTTTACGACGAGTTACGGATGGTTGATATGTACGTTTCA
>JACCDX010245089.1_pt1 | contig 38199 bp, 52 predicted proteins | sample 7449681 | NCBI WGS metagenome assembly JACCDX01 (sample SAMN15323450, study PRJNA562643) | freshwater metagenome | isolation source: river surface water | place: USA:Blue River Watershed | collected 2017-08-18
CCAGCAACGCAGCAAGCTCGGCCAGTGCGGCCAGCACCAGCGCGACCAATGCGGCAAGCTCGGCAAGCTCGGCCAGCACCAGCGCGACCAACGCAGGCAACTCGGCCAGCGCAGCGGCAACCAGTGCAACGGCGGCATCGGGGTCGGCTACGTCGGCGGCGGTTTCTGCAGCGGCTGCGGCTGCGGCGTTGGACGAATTCACCGACACGTACCTCGGCGCGAAATCCAGCGACCCCACGGTGGACAACGATGGCAACCCGCTGACCGTGGGTGACCAATACTTCAACACGGTGAACAACGAGCTCCGCATCTACAACGGGTCGGCGTGGCAGTCTGCTTCAACCGTGGGGGGTACTATCAACACGTTGGCCGTGAACACCAGCGCGGCGTTGAACTACGGCACAGCCAACGGCGTGAACTACCTCAACGGGTCCAAAGTTATCACGAGCAGTAGTGGGTTCACATACGATGGAGCAAACTTAAGACTCGCAGGCGGGAATGTACAGTTGGGGAATGCGTATTTTCTAACGGGTAGAAACGCTGCGAACACTGGGGATATTCCTATCGTACGGGTTGATTCTGGGAATAGTCTAGAATTCGGCGCGGGTGGGTATTCTTCCACCTTCACGGGGAAGGTTCAAGTCGGCACGTACAGTCAAAGCCTATCCGGCATCGGATGGTCTATGGAAGCGGGCAACCAAGGCGGGGGCGGGGTACGTGGCAACATTACTTCACTCAATGAGCTTTTCGTGTTTGATAACATCGGCGGGGCAACGTACCAGATTGACTTTCGGCAGAACAACACGGAAGTCGGCTCTATCAACGTAAACTCTGTCAGTTCAGGGGTTGAGTTTCGTACAGGTAGCGGCGGGGTAAACGTAGGGAAGTCCGGGATATACTTTGCGTCAACGCAACTCGCATCATCTGACGCTAACTGCCTGGATGACTATGAGGAGGGGAGTTGGACTATCGGTCTGCGTGGTTCTACAACCGCAGGAAGCTACACTGTCACCGGGTCTTGCAAATACACCAAGGTCGGCAACGTCGTAACCGTTACCGCATCCATCGATGCGCTCACGGTAAATAGTGCGGGCGCAGGGTACGCTCAGATCACAGGGCTACCGTTCACAAAAGCCACGGGAGGCCTTCCACAGGGGGCGGCGTATCTGAACTACGTTGCTTTCCCTTCTGGCACAGACTATTTGACCTTCAGCCCAATCACAGGCTCAGCGACAGACACTTGGTATTTCGCAGGCGTCAAGAGTGGCACACTAAGCGCGAACGTTGACGTCACGTCGTTTACTGGTTCCACCACCGGATATTTCAGCGCAACATATTTCGCGTCAACCTAACCCACATTGGAGCACCACCATGACACAAATCACTGAAACCAAAACCGTTGACCAGATCATCGTCACCGAACACGGAACTGTCTTGTACCGCGAGGCCACGCGCATCATGCGCGGCGATGAGCAGATCGCGCAAACATTCCACCGCTCCAACCTACACCCCGGCCAAGACTTGACAGGCGTGCCCGCAAACGTGGTCGCCATCTGCAACGCAGCATGGACGCCCGAGGTGTTGGCCGCTTACCAAGCCGAGCAAGACCGCATAGCCGCTGAAATGGCGGCGCGGCAAGCTGCGGATGAAGAGGCGCGTTTGGCTGCGCAGGTTAACCAGTACCCGGACGGCATAATTGGCACTCCAACAACCAATTGAGGACACTCCTATGCAACCCGCAACCAACGCCCGCACGTACACCCTGAACGAGCAAGACGAGCAGTTCTTGGAACACACGCTGGGCGAAATGCCAACCAAGACCGGAGCCTGGATTTTGCTGAACAAACTATTGATGCAAAAACAGGCGCAGGTCGCAGCGGCCAACACGCCATCCTCCCAGCACAATCCTGCGGAATAAAGTGTTGCCCCCACACTGACAAGGAAGTACCCCGGCCATGAGCACCACTGCACACACGACCACGGAAACGGTCAGCGCACTGACAACCAAAGTCGCCACGACTGCCACCTACACCGGGTCGGCCAGTGCGGTGATCTTTGGCCTCTCCGCAAACGAGTTCGCGGCCGTCTCGGGCGTGGTCATCGCGCTCGCGGGCTTCCTTGTCAACGTGTGGTTCAAGTACCAACATCTTCAACTCGCACGCGAACAGCACCGGGCCAACGAAGATGAATAAAGTCCGGTCAGCCGTTGCAGTCCTCTCGCTCAGCGCAGCCGCACTCGTGGCCATGCTGGGTCATGAGGGCTACACCGACCGGGCCATCCAGCCCCTCCCTGGCGACAAGTGGACCAACGGCTTCGGCACCACTACGCGCACGGATGGAACCCCCCTGCAACCCGGCGAGGCCACCACACCAGTCAAGGCACTGGCCCGGGCACTGGTGGACATTCAACGGTTTGAGGGTGCGTTGCGTCAGTGCGTGCGCGTGCCCCTCTTACAGAATGAGTACGACGCCTTCCTGAGCCTTGCCTACAACATCGGGTCAACCGCATTTTGCGGATCCACGCTGGCCCGCAAGCTCAACGCCGGAGACTACCCCGGGGCGTGTCGCGAGATCCTACGCTGGGACAAGTTCAAGGGCCAGCCCGTGCGCGGGTTGACGCTACGGCGCGAAGCCGAGTTCAAACAGTGCATGGAGACGCACCAATGAGCACCGCCTTCCGCTTGGCTTTGGCCGCTGTCATTGCAGCGTTACTCGTGGCCACGCACTGGAAGGCGTATCACGCAGGGTCGCAAGCCGTTGAGCAGCGTTGGTCAATCGAACGTGCCCGCACTGCCGAAGCCCACGCCGACGCGATTGCACTGGCCCGCGCAACGGAAGATTCACTGCGCCTGCAATACGACGCGCAACTACGGAAGGCCCGCCATGAAGAAACTCGTAACCGTGCTGAGCGTGACGCTCTTCTTGCAGGCTTGCGCAACCGCCCCGCAGCCCGTGCCGACGTGCCCACTGCCCCCGCAGCTTCCACCGATGCCTCCGTTGGCTGCACCGGAGCGCAACTGGCTCGGCCAGATGCAGAATTTCTTGTCAGGTACGCTGCCGACGCAGCCCAGCTCCACACAGCCCTGAACCAATGCACGGCGCTATACGACGCAGCGCGTGCGGCCCTTCAACCGAACTGATTGCCATGTGAGTGTCTCCTCTGGTGGGGTGGCTCCCACCTTGAGCCACTCGTTCCGGGTAAAACTGGGGCGGGTGGCTCCTTTTTGGCACTGGCCCGAGGGGGTAGCCGCACCCGGGGCACAAAAACCGAGCCAGCGACGGATTTTCCCGACCTCCGCAGGGTTGCGCAGGCAATAAAAAGAGGCCCGGGTGGGCCTCATGTGGGTGGGTGTTGTTTTTATGCAACAATCACAGGTCGTACAGGGCTCGCAGCAACCGGGCGTCGTTGGCCATCTTGGACATCCTGGCTCCTCTGGCACTGGTGACCACCGTGCGCAGGCGGGTTTCCGTGGTGCGGTTTGCCTTCGCCCACTTGCGGGCCAGTGCCAACACCTCACGGGACTTGTCTTCGAACAACGCGCTCGTCTTCAGCGCATCCCACATCAACTCGTAAGCCGTACCCCGGCTGACGCCGAGTTGGCCAGCCACGATATCCACGATGTCCTGGGTGGGCGGTTCTTCCATTGTGACATTCATACCGCACCTCCCAACAGATGCAGCAGCGCAGTCACCACGATGGTTAGAACGGCTGACACGAGCATGGAGCCCAGCAACGCCAAGAGAAGGTGAATGATAAACGAGATGAACCGATCTATCCATTCGTACTCTTCCAGTGCGGCCCGGGCGGCTACGAACAGTGAAAACCCGCAACACGCGAGCACGACGTATGCGAGCAGGTCTATGTTGATACTCATGACGACCACCATGCCACCAAGAGCCACGCCATGCCGACGCCGATAGCCGTGGCCAACAACACGGAACTGACCTTTTCACCCAGCGTTGCAGGGCGACCCAGCAATGCCGTCTGGAGGCGTTCCATGTCTTGGCTGGGGGTGTAGACCCAGCGATGTTGATACATGCTGCCGATCTGGACTTTGCCCGTGTTGTAGGGGGTGATCTTGTTCATACGAGTGCTCCTTTGGAAAGTTTGGCCTCTATGCGGGCCTGGGAAAGCGCGATATCGCGCGGGGTGGGTTGCCAGTAGCCGAACCATTCGGCCGGGATGCCAGCGGTGTCCGGGGCTGCAAAGTTGACAGCACGGCCACGACGACGGCATTCTTGCACGAGCAGCACGTACCGCTCAACGAGCCAGCCGAGGCGTGGATAGAAGAACCGTACATGGCCAGAACCTAGGCAGAACTCGGCAGGGTTGCGGGGGTCAGTTGGTTGCTCACCACGGGCAACGGCTGCACGCACGAGCCCGAATGTGCGGGGGAGCTCACGGTACTCGGCTCCAAGATGCTTGTCCGTGAGGGTGGATGGGTCAACCAAGTTGATGCGGGTCATGGTGTCAGTACTCCAGCACCTGGACGCCGACTTTGGCTGCGCGGCGTGCGGCGTCAGCGGTGGCTTCGGCGTGGTCAACAAACTGAGCAACCATCTTGCCGTTGACTTGCACGGCGTACACGCCACCAAGGTCGATGAGGTGAACGGATGGCGTGCGGGGCTTGCGGTTTTGCTTGCCAGCACCGAGGATGGCGATGGCGGTGTCCAGGTGGCGGACGTCTGGGTTGTAAGTGTTGGCGGGCATGTTGGACTCCTGTGAAGTGGTATGACTGAATGATCAACGCCTTCTTAGAAGAATCCAAGAACTTTCTTCACACGTCAAAAGAAAATTCCATTTGTTGCGGTGGCGCAACATGACAGCACCCGGCGCACTTGGGGTCAGTGTGGTGAAGATCGTACTTGCAGTCCATAGACATGCGGAAGGGTATCCGCACGACCACCGGGCGGCGCGTGCTGGGTTCTGCCCCGGGCATCGTGGCTGCGCTCCACCCGGCCTGCACCTCAACGAACGGCTTGAACGGCGCGTGATTGTGGCACCCGTAAACGGAGCTCATTGGAACAACTCCGGTTGACTGCCCGCCCCTGGAAACTTCTGTTTGGGTTTGCCTTCGCCCAGCCGTGCGCGTTCGTACTTGTCAAACTCGCAGAGACAGTTCTGGGTGTCTTGCGAACACACTGGCTCCCAGCCCAGCGACGTGAAGCGGTCGTTGATTTGGTCGCGCAGGTATTGCACCCCGGCCAACCAGTCAGGCTCGCGCAGGCCAGTCCTAACCGCACCACGGCCCAGCACACGGCTCAGGCCACGCAGGCTCCCAGGCCCGGGCGCAGCCCAGTCCCACCAGTCTTTGGACTTGCGCAGTTGCGACCCCGGCGTGTTCTTGATATCAGCCACCACTTGCGCGGCCATGAATGACCCCATGCCTTGCATAGACATCAGCCGTGCGTGATACGCCTGCAACGGCTCACGCTCTTGCGGGCGCAGGTCAGCACGGGCCTTCCACATTGGGGTGAGCACCATGTCGGCCAGATACTGCGCCTTCGGCATGGAGTGCCCGTTGGTGGACACGATGTACGCAGGCCCGAACACCGTGACGCCGACTTTGGCTTGCGCCTCCAGCGTGTCCACAAAGCGTTTCGGCACCCACGGCAACGGCTGCAGACGGTTGAGAGTGCTGGGCAGGTTCACAAGGCGAGCCACCACCATCGCAAACCAAAGATCGGGGTCGCTACCGTAGTCGGCGCTCCAGTTCTTGCGCACCCAGAGCGTCACCTTGTCCAGTTCGCGGTACACGTTGCAGAACCGATAGTTTTGCAAGATGGTGTCATCGGTCCAGGGTGCAGGCTTGCCCGCAGTGCGGTTGATCCAGACTCGGTGGCGTGCAATGACGAACCGTAAGAACGGGCGGGCTTGCTCAAGTGTCGGAGTTGCGGTCATGATGGTTATGAGGGTTGATTGATTTTGCTAAGAGGCATCCGATCGGTGCGAGCAAAGCTACGAACACGGCACACGCCAATACGACGATTAAGAATTCAATCATGGTCAGCGGTCCTGGTTCACGTAGCCCGGGCCAGCTTCGGCGTCGTGTTCGCCCATGTCGTCAACTGGCTCGTAGTGCTGGGTGATGAGCCGTTGGATAAACTGGATGATGTCTCGCCAGTCTTTGGGGGCGTACCACTGCGCAACACGGCGCACGACCAGTGACTCCAGGGCGTTGAGGTCGTTGGCGTGGGCGTAGTCATCAAAGAGCACGATGGCCGCTTCGATGGGGTGCAGGCGTGGGTAGATGCGGCCCGTCATGTAAAGCTCGTAGCCCTTGCGTGCGAAGTGCAGGGCTTTTTCCAAGTCTTGCAGTCCGTTCTTCTTGCGGTGGCGTGTGGTGTATTTGCTGACCTGACCTTCAAAATATCCCATGTCAGTGGCCACCACTAGATCCCAGTGCTGGAACTCGGTGCGGTAGTGCGTGCCCGCAACTTGGATGTCGTTTGCGCTCATGTTGTTCAATCCTTTGTGTGTTCTACGGTAAGTGTGATTCCGGCCTTGCGTGCGGCCTCAGTGGTCTCACGCAGCAATTTTCGCGCAGTGTTGGTGAGCGGATTTTGCGCAACGAGGCCGTCGTACGCATCCCAGAGCCAGGACAGCCCCTTGATGCACGGGTGCATCGCGTAGGCGTTGCCCAGTTGCACCTCTTCCAGACACCAAAGCACCAACTCCATCAAGTCGCACCACTTGACAACGGCTTCTTCAAACGCTGTCAGGTTGAAGTCTTGATAAAGCGGGGCAGTACCGCGCTCGGCTTCTTCCAGCAATATGGACAGTCGTGGGAGTTGGCGCTTGATGGGTGCAGGCACATCGCCCGTCACGTACTCTGGAAGATCGTGGTGCATCGCGGCCAACAAAACTTCTTTCCGTGCGTCGGGGTAGATTTGCTGGATCAGTTGCATGACGCCGAACGTGTGTTCAGCGACGGTTTGGATGCGTGCAGTGCGAACCGTGTGATACCGCTTGACGGCCCCGGCATCGCGCATGAGGCAGGCGTGTTCAAAGTGTGTGGTCATGTGGTCTTCTTTGGTTTGCCGAGAAATGTGCGTAGGGCGGCGATGGCTCGTTCACCTTGAATCGTGTACTGTTCGTAATGTAGTCTCTCCAACGCCTCCAGGGCCTGCTCCATCACTTGTTCAGCAGGGTCGGCACGCTTGCGCATTTTCCACAACGCTGGCCAAAACCCCTCACCCGTGCTGGGGGCAACGCCCCCGAGTGGTGTTGCGCGTGCGGGGCAGTTGCGCCCTTGATTGCAGTCGTAGTCGCAGCAGTTCATAAGATTGCTCCCCAGCCCAGCATGAAGAAGAATGCCGTTACTTTGGCCAACAGGCCCAACGCCATCCACGCAACGGCCCAGACCAGCGTCCCGCCGACCAGTAGCTCTAGAAACTTTTTCATGCTTGCTCCTTTGCCTTGCGGGCACGGTCACGGCGGCTGAGCCACTGGCCACACGCAGCGGCCCAGTCGCGGGCTTTGATGTTGTCGTTGGCCATGCGCCACGCCCCGTCCATGTCGCCTGATTTGTAGTTGAAGAAAGCCAAGAGCATGGGGATAGCCACGTCGTTGAACAACGAGGAGGTGAACTTTTTGTTCATCCAGGCGACAGGCGCGTGGTGGATAACGCCCTCCTCCGCCATTCGGTTCAGCAACTGCGCATCCGCACGGCATGCCAGCGCATCAGCACGGTCGTGGAACATGGGGCGCGGGGCCACTGACAGGTCGCCCATGTTGTACGGGTTGATCACGTGGCCTTCCGGCATGTACTGGCCAGACGCGAACTTCTGCCAGAGTGGATTGTCCACGTACACGTGATACGAGTCACTCACTTGCGTGTAGTACCCCACGACCGTGCCAGCAAGGGCGGCGACGTACTCCTGGATGATGCTGAACTGAACGGCGTTGGCCCCGTATGCGCCCCAGATAACGTCGTTGGAGCGGTTGTTCACCGTCATGTTGAGCATGCCGTCACGCACCTTGAACATCAGCATGTCATTGCAGGGGGTGTCCTTTGTGGCCATGCCGAGGTCCAGGGATGGATGCCAGATGCTGCACACGACTTGACGGCTGTCGGGGCGCGTGGCCAGGATCTCCCCAGCCTTTTCCAACTGGTCAAACCCGTAGGCGTGCATCAAGCGATGGCCGTACGCCCCGTGGAACTCTTTGCCGTCATCGCTATAATCTTCGATGCGTTGCAGGAACGTGCGGGGCAGATGCACCGTGCGAGCACCAGCAAGAATCCAAAGCGACTCGAAGAAGTGGAAGAACGGGTTTGCATCACGGATGGGGCAGAACAACACCCGCTCTTCGGGGGCGCGGTAGATCGTTGTGACTGGGCCTGGAACTTCCAGCGTGGCCAACCCGCGCGAGGTAACGGGTACTCCGTGTGATTGCACCAGTTGCAGGCCAAGGGGCAAAGCCTCGTTGACGTTACGCACGGTCAGGCCGAAGCCGTACATGCCGTGAGGGGCGTCGTGCATTGTTTTGAGTGTCATCGTAGTTTCCTTATAGAAGATTAGTGTGGTCAAAGTCTTGCAGTTCCAAGAACTCCAGACATCGCAAGTATGCCTCATTCCAAGAACAAATCTGAACAGCGAGGCCAGCTTCGCCCAGACGGCGGATCCAACTTTCTGCGGATGCGCGTTTCTTGATCAGGTTTGCCGTGTCGTAAGGCTTGTCAGTGCCCTTGCGGCTGCGGCGTGTCAGCACGTTGGCCACGCACGCCTCCAACGGTACGTCCAAGTGAATGAAAAGGTGCGTGTTCACCATGTTGGCCAACTCTTGGCACGTGGCCAGACCCGGCGTTACAAGCCCTTCGGCCAGCATGACCCCGCCCTCGTCAGCGTGCATACCGACGATATCTTTGATCGACGCATAGGGCGAAAGGCCATCCACGCCCCCGCAGGCGTTGCCGTACTTGCCAATGAACACCACACCTCCGGCCGTGTTGGTCCAGGATGCTTTGGGGTTGCCTGGGAGGTGTTCGATGCCCGTGGGGTGCGCGGCTGCGGCCAACAAGGCACGGGCCAGCGTGCTCTTTCCGCTTCCGTTGGTGCCATGGATATAGACCAGTTTAGAAGAGAGTCTTTTGAGTGTGCTCATATGCTCGTTTCCATTTGATTGCGCTTCCGTAAGTGTCCAGCAACGGCTCGCCCGCCATGCGGTGCCCAAAGTCACTCAAAGCCAGCACTCGGCAACCGTTGCTCACGAGATTGTACTCCAGCCCCGGCCCCGTGTGGTCAACGGCCATCACGGAGGGCACTCGGTACGCAGCCACCACGGGGGCGAGTGGCATGTTTTCTTCCCAGCCCCGGCGCATCTGCGGCAACGCACCCAGCGGCGGCACGACCACGGCGGAGGCGTGCTGACGCAGTAAGCGACGCGCATACAGGAGCAGGGCGTGGTCATGCCGGGGCTCGGGGTTTGCCATGCTGGCCAGTGACAGCGACCGGGTCTTGGCCGTGCTGGGCCAGTGCATCCAACGGGGGTCAGCCTTGCCCGCGATTATCAGGCAGTGACGCACCCCGGTTTCTTGGGCGTGCGCGAATGCACGCTGACGGGCTTCGTAGAAGTTGCGCAGCACACGGATTCGGTGTGACTCCCCGTACAGGTTGTCCAACTCGCGGGCGGGGTCTTCACCCTTGCGCAACAGATAATAAATGTTCATCCCAGCATCTCCTTGATCTGACGGTACTCGTGCAATGATGCAATAAAACCCCGCTCATCATCAAACTTTCTTCGCTGAGATGCAAGAAGAGCCTCGTCAACCGTGTCGCGGGCCAGGATATGCTTCACCAGCACCCGCTTCGCCTTGCCGACTTGGCGTGCGGGGCCAATGCGCTCAATCACTTGCCGATACGGCTCATGGCCAAAGAGCATGGAGTAGAAGACAAGCAAGTGGCCACCGTCTTGCAGGTTGAGCCCGTGGCCTGCACCTTGCGGGTGGATAAGCATCACGCGATGCTTGCCAGCGTTCCACTCGTTTTGCATCTTGTCCAACTGCGCCTGATTCTTGGCGTCCTTGATGACGGGCGCTTTGGGAAACGCTTTGCGCAGGCGCTCCAGGTCGTGCTTGAAGTAATACGCGACCAAGGCGTTTGACCCCGTGCCTTCCAAGATTTCTTGCAGGGCTTCCAGCTTGGCCTCGTGTACGGCTTGCCACACCTTGTCACCACGGCTGTCCTCAAGGAAGAGCGCTCCGTTCGCTATTTGGTGGCACTTGGCCGTCACGCTTGCGGCGTGCGCAGCCTCGGCGGTGCCTTGCTCCAGTTCTAGGAACATCTCGCGTTCCATCTTGTCGTACATCTTGCGGGCAGGTGCGGGCAGGTCAACCCAGACTTCGTCCTTGATGAGCGGGGGCAGTTCCAACCAGTCTTCGGCACGCATGGTGAGGATGACCGGGCTGATGAGCTCCGCGATCTTTTCTTTGGCCTCGGCCACTGGCTCGTAAGAATATCCCATGTACCCGGCCGAGTTGAAGAAGCGCTCCCGGTAGCGTTTGACGTTCTCGCCGAGGCGTTGGCCCTTGTCCACGATGAACAGTTGCGACCACAAATCCATCAACCCGTTTGGGCTGGGCGTACCCGTGAGAATGTGACGGCGCTCAAAGCGGTTTAGCGTGTGACGCAGCGTGACGAACCGCTTGGCACTTGGCGACTTGAACAACGATGACTCATCAATTATGAGCGTGTCATACGGCCACTGGAAGTTCTTGCGCTTGGCGGCGTTCTTCAGCACGTACAGCAACCATCGCAGGTTTTCAACGTTGATCAGGTGGACATCGGCCGTGCTTTGCAACGCTTGCAGGCGTTGGCGCTCGTCACCGTGTATCAGCTTGAACGTCAGGTGTTTCGTGTGTGCCCACTTCTTGGCCTCTTGCGCCCACACGCCTTGAACCACCTTGAGCGGCGCGACCAGCAACACACGGCGCACGTCCCCACTCTCGAATAGATCCGTCAAGGCGGTAAGCGTGCTCACGGTCTTGCCGAGGCCCATGTCCAGGAAGAGCCCGGACTGCGGGTTGCGCTTGATGAAGGTGTAAGCGCGGCGCTGATAGTTGCGCAGGTTGTCACGGTTGAGCATAGTGGGTGTCCAGTATTTCGTCAATCAATTCTTTGGTGTTGGCCACGTACACGGCAAAGCCAAAGCCTCGCAGCATCTTATGGACGCGCAGTTGTCGCGGTTGAAACTTGCCACCTTTGGGCCGCTTGAGTTCGAAGAAGACCAGGATGCCCCCGTGCAGGAACACCAGTCGGTCAGGCCACCCGGGCAACAAACGGATCTTGATGCAAAGCCCCCGCATCAGCTTGATCCGCTTGCGCAAGTGCTTTTCAACCGTCTCTTCGGTCTGCAGGCGCAGCTTCAGCCCTTGCGATAACGCACGCATTCGAAGCCCTCCGCGTTGAGTGGGATGCCCCGTGTCCATTTGGGCAGGGTGCAGACAATCTTTTCCAGTTCGTGGTGACTGCCCTCGCCATGCTGGCGCAGGGTCAGCAGTTCGTCATGGACTGTACCGTGGCACGGATACCCGGCATCCTCAGCACTGAACATGCCCTCACGCATCACGTCACGGGCTATGCCTTGCACGATGTTCTCAACCAACTTGCCCCCATAGGTTGTTTCGCGCACGACCTTGCCGTGGAACTCGGTCATGAAGCTGATCTGGAAACCGGGCTTGCCCCAACGCTCAACGGGCGTGGCCCGGGCTTTGGCGTAACGGATTTCGCGCCCACTGGGCAACTGGATGCAGAACCAATGCTGACGCATGAACATCGTGCAGCGTGCCACCTCAACATGACTGCCCGGGTTGCGGATAGCGTCAGCGGCGGCGTCCTCAACTTCTTTCCACAGGCTCACGATGCCTTTGTGTTGATCACGGTACAGCTTGACGGCTTTCATGGCGAATGCTGGATCCACCACTTGGCCAAGTCCGGCGCAGTATTCAACAAACCGTGCCCCGCCCAACGAGTACCCGCAGCCGAGCACCAAGTTCTTACCGAGGCGGCGTTGCTCATCGTCTACGTTCTCGATGGGCACGTTGAACAAACTGGACGCCATCATCTTGTAGACGTCAACGCCCTTGCGGTACGCCTCCAGCACTCGCACCTCGTTGGCCACCCATGCCAGCACCCGGGCCTCAATCGCCGTGTAGTCAACAACGACCCAGCGTTGGCCATCCGGGGCACGCATGAAGCCCCGCATGCACTGACTGATGGTGTCAATGGGCCAGTCGTACAGCATGGCCATGATGTCGGGGTCGGCCAGCTCCAGCAAGTCAAAGACAGTGTCTTGTTGGTGCGGCTTGAGCGACCCACGGATAAAGTTCTGCGGCTGCACCAGTCGGCCAGCGTAGCGGCCCGTATGCGCCCCATGGAACAGGAACCCGCCTTGCACCACTTGGTCATCGGGGTCGGTGCAGGCCAGCATCGAGACCAGCTTTTTGGTGGACGCCTTGCCCGCCTCAACGCGCAACTGGAGCAAACGACGGGCATCCTCGCTGAGCTCTTTGTTGTTGGCCAGTTCATCACGCACGGTTTGCGCTCGAATGTTTTCCAGGTCAATGCCCATGCCCGCAAACACGGCGAGCATCTTTTCCCGTTGCGTGGCCTTGATGCCCCCGGTGAGCTTGGCCACTTCGTCATGGATGTTCTTTTCCAACACCTGGAGCACGTCGTAGGTCTTGCGCACCAACGGCAAGTCAATCGGCAGGCCGCGCTCGTTCATGTGCATGTCTAGATGGAAGAAACGGCGCTCTTCAGGGTGCATCGGTGGGAGGTGCGTGTGGAGTTCCAGTTCACCGAGGACGTCTTGTTGGCAGTAGCGCACGAACTTGTCAAAGTCGGCTGGGTCCTCCTCGGGCAAGATGCGGGTCCGTGGGTCGTTCTTAGTGGGCTTGCGCGGGATGGAAAACTTCTTGATGAGCCGTTTGCCTTCTGGGTCTTTGCCGACACCCGTGCCCAGCATCTGCAAGGCGGTGTCCAGGTTGCGGGCCAAGCCGTTCGCGGCCGCGAGCGCAGCCGTACACATCCAGCGCTCAATGGCTATCTCTGGGAACCCGGGGTACATGCGTCGCAGTGCCCACGTGGACACGGCGCGTTCAAACTGCGCATTGTGAGCCCAAAACTCAATGGACTTGTCCCGGGCTGCGGCCAACAGGTCGCGCGGGGGTTTTTGGGTGCGGGGCAACCAGACCAACGGCTTGTCCAGGTCGGGGTCCATTTCCGGCAACCAGTACGAGGCAATGAGCACTTCCGTGGTCTGGTGGCGTGCGTAACGGTACGCCCCTGACTTGGCAATGGGGCACGCGCTGAACGTTTCGTAGTCGAGATGTAGGGCGTTTTTAGTCATAGTTGAGGGGGTAGCCGAGGTGACAGTCAACAAAAAGCCCCTGCGACCGATTTGGCCGACAGGGGCACGGGTTGAGGGGCCAGCGTTAGGCTCAGGCCGCTGCGGCTACCGTCATGCCCTCGGTGCGGCTTGCGCCCAACTTGAGGGTGATGGCCCCGGTACGCTCCAGCGAGTACAGCACGCGACGCAGCTTGCGGGTGGAGATTTCCATCTTGGCGGCAAGGTCCTTGGAGTTGATGGGGTTCTTCAGCAGCTTGGGGACACGCTTCATCAGCGCTTCCTTTTCACCGTCTTCGAACTCCACTGGCTCGCGCACTTTGGCGGGCTTGTCAGCCTTGGCGGCTTTGGCGGGTGCCTTGGCAGGGGATGCGGCTTTGGCGGGTGCCTTGGCGGGGGTGGCTTTGGCTGCGGGCTTTTCGGCCTTGTCAGCTACGGCTTTCTTCGCGGGGGCGGCTTTGGCGGGTGCCTTGGCTGCGGCTTTGGCGGGTGCCTTGGCTGCGGCTTTCTTGGCGGGGGCTTTGGTCGCAGGTGCGTCGTCGCCCAACAGATCGTCGATGTCGTTTGCTTTGGTCATTTGGAGTGCTCCGGAAAAGGTTTTTGAAACACCCCGGCGTTCTACCGGGGCGGCGTGAATGATAGCTTACAGCAGATCATCCTCGTCATCGTCATCGCGGCTGCGGCGTGCGGGCTTCGCTTTGGCCTTTGGGGCATCGGCAAAGTCATCCTCGGCGCTAGGGTTGCCCGACAAGCGCTCACCGTCGCCCAGCTTCTGCACGTTGACCAGTGCAAGGCCCACGCCTTTGGACTCGTTGTCGTAGGCGTACACGCGATACGACACACGGGCACGGCAACCAGAGTAGAACTCTGTCTTGGACATGAGCGGCTCGGCATCCTCATCGACCACACCGGGCTGATCGGTGGACTTGAATGCGGCCATCATCGCGCCCTTGTTGGTGAACGGTTTGCCGTGCTCATCGTAGTCGGCGGCTTCACGCAGGGGATTGTGGAGCTTGCCGTTGGCCAGCATGGCGGCGGCTTTGCTGCCAAACTTTTCAACGGCTGCGGCTTCGATCGCCTCTTCCATTTCTGACAAGTCAGTGCCACGATCGAACACCAGCAGGATGGAAAACTTGGGGTCGCCTTTGGGGTTGCCTTTGGCATCCTTGCGGGCACGAGCCTCAAATACGTTTGCGAAACAGGCAGTGCCCTCGGGTGTCTTAAGCGAGACGCGCTTTTTAGTGGCCATGGATGGCTCCTTTCAGTTGATGTTCCAGTTTATGTTCCGTTGATTACTCAATGGTGATTTGTTGCGGTGCCTCGGCCTAAGTCTTATGACCTTGACTTCTTACGACAAGCCCCCGCTTCCCCGGGCTCCGGTTGCCAATGCACTGACAACCTGCGATCAATCATAGCCTGTCGGGGGCTTTTCCGATGGTGGGCGATTGTTCGGTGTACGCGATAACGTCCTCCAACGGGCTGGGCTGGCGTGGCTGACCCCGCTTCTTTGGTGCGATCACGCCCTTAGCCCGCAGCGCGGTTTCTGCCTTGCTGGGGCTCAGCAGCTTCACCTCGTAGCGTTCCTTCGTTTCCAGGCCCAGTTTCTTGAGCTTGGCGTTGGCCTTTTCTTCATCCAGCCAGATACGGCGAGCCACTGACCACTCAGCCACGTAACCGGGGATCTTTACCCCCGCATGAATGGCCGTGGTGGCGTGCTCTTGCAACGCCTTGACAGCTTCAAGCACCATCGGCACTTGATCCAGGTAGCTGGACAGTTCAGCGGGGGTGACCAGCTTTGGGGACTTCTGCACCTTTCCAAACTCTTTGGCGGCACGGTCAAACGTCTGTTTGAGTTGCGCAGGGCAACGGCCCGAGGCGTGGCAATAGTGACACCAGTCCCCAGCCTTGCGGGGTGCATCCCCGGCCAATGCGATCGGGATAACGGGTCGCACCACCGTGTCAGCCCAGTGCATCAACTGGTCATCCGTGATGGCGGGCGCTTCCTGCACGGGGCGGCGCTTTGGAAGACGGGGCTGCACCACGACAGATCGATATCTTCGGTATTTGCCACGCAACGCACGGCCTCCGATATGGTAGATCTTGATCTGCGGGTTGTCCTTCACGCTCACGGCCTTGCCGACCCCGTGTTTGTAGTCAATCGTCACCAGTTCGGCAGGATAGTTGTCCAACTGGATATCGGGCGTGCCCCAGATGGTCTTCGTGTCGGTGCCGAGCAGCTTGCCGGGGTACACGGGCTTCTCGATGCGGATGGTGGCTTTGGGGTTGTTGGCCAGATAGCCCTTGACGTAGTCCAGCGCGTAGCCAACGGCGTCCACCATGTCTTCATCGATGGGCAACAGTTGCTCGTCCAGCACTTGGCCAAGAAAGTCTTCAGGCCCCGTGTCCAAGCGCAGGCACGTTTCAAGAAGGGCGTGCGCAGTGGTGCCCTCCAGTGCGTAGATGTTTTGTTCCCAGGGCTTGTCGGCGTTGGCCTCAATGCTGCCCGGGCACATCAGCCAGCGATGCGCTGACGATGGCGAGAGTTTGGCGTGTGCTGTCATGTAGTGTCCTCAAATGAATCGCAAGTATGCGTCAGCGTCTTGGCCAACCCAGTCGCGCAAGATTTTGCTGTCCATGTCGGCATAGCCTTGCATCTTGCTGGAGTGCCCCATACCGATTCCAGCACGGCCCGGGAGCCCCTTGATGCCGACAACACGATGCCCGCCGAACAGCTTGCGCGTGAAGCCTTGACCCTTCCACAAGTCCACGTCGATGAAGTCCACCCCGTCCAGGCAAACCTCGTAGAAATGTTTCAACGCACCGTCACGCATGGCCGTTGAGCAGAGGCTGGCATGCTTGTCGTTCAGCATCTTGCGGGCGCGTTGGTGTTTCACGTTGTAGTATCTGGCCCAGCCTTCGCCCACGAGCTCGGCATTGTCAAGCTCAGAGGCAACGGTTGTCAACCAGTCAGCGGCGTACCAATCGTCATCTTCGATGATCACTAGGTTCATCTCGCGGTGTTTCATCAGCAAGCCCACGGCACGCAGTCCGGCGCGTAGGTTGCGGCCTTGCGTGTTCTGCCCGGGTTGCCACTTGTCCTCAGGCTGCACCAGCATGATCTCCCAGTCTTGGCGCACGGGCTGGATATCGGCGGGGGTGCGGCCATCATCCACGATGATCCACGACACCGGGCCGTCGTAGTTTTGGCGGTTCATCCACTGCACGCACAGCGCAAACGCTTCGGGGCGCTCGCCAGTGGTTGTCAGCAGTGTCAGTGTCTTCTTTGTCATTTCTTGGCTCCATAGGGTGAAGAGGGCATCCAGCGCGTAAGGGCTGGGGCTGGGGTTGCTGCGGGCGTGCGTTGCGGGGGCGTGTCAACCCACACGGGGTAGACGCCACCGTCATTCCAGCGGTACACACCCACACGAGGCGCGATGCGCTGATATTGAACGTATCCGGCGTCCACCATGCGGCGCAGGGTCGTCTGGATGTTGCGGTTGCCCGCTGCGGCCTTGAGCTCGGTGTAATACATGAAGCCACCATGCGTCCGCAGGGCTTGCGTCAATGCGGCACGGATCTCCCCATGCTGGCGCAGGTGCCCGGGCTTTATCTTTTTGGTGACCATGCTTCGGCTCCGGCGATCATGTCTTTTGTGACTGCACGCCCACGCACTGCACGGCCCAGCCAATGCGCGGCACTATGCGCGACCACCAGTTCAGGCAACGGGATGAGCATCATGCGGGCCTCCACCGTGTCCAGGCAGGCGTCAAGGTACGGCGCAGGCGCAGCCGACCATCGATAGCCGTCAAGGCACATCGCCTGGATGTTACGGAGCCCAGAGTGCAGCATCTTGACCCACGCCTCGCCACCAACCATCATGCGGCCCGCCTCAGCGCAGGTGCCCAGGATGACAGCCAAGTCGGCCAGCAAGTCAACGGCTTCTTCACCGTGGGCTGTCAGGTAGATGCGCAGCTTGCAGTCCAGCGCGGTCTTGCGCAGGTTCTGGCGTGCGTACAGTGCCCCGACAGGGTTTGATCGTACCCGGCGGCTTTTCTTTGACATGGTGTTCTCCGATGAAAACGGGGGCCGAAGCCCCCGGAGTGTCTACTCGTTTGTTTTAGTGTCAGCCGACCAAGTCGTCATCGGCGTTTTCCAGGGCTTCATCAATAGCCTTGGCCAACTCGGCAACGGCGTCAGCGTCGTCAACGTCAACTTCGCTCAGCTTGGCCACGCCCGCAGCTTTGAGCACTTTCTTGGCTGCGGCTTTGTCGGTCTCAACCAGTTGCGTGAACTTTTCCTTGACGTCGTCAAAGTCGATTTCCTTGGCTTTGGCCTTTGGCTTGGCCTTGGACTTGGCGGCGGGCTTTTCTTCCTCTTCCTCAGCTTCCATGGCTTCCTTCACGGCTTTCATCAACACACCGTAGTCGTTTTCATCAACGTCAGGCAATCGGCCCGCTCCAACGCTGGCCAACGCTTCGGCCATAGCGTCCTTGCCCTTGACGGAAGCAAGTTCCTTCAGTGCGGCGCGAACTTGGTCTTCCGTGTGCGTGTCTTCCGTGTCCTCTTCAACGGCTGCGGGCTTGCGGCTACGGCGTGCAGGCTTTTCAGCAGGCTCGTCATCTGCGGGGGCTGCGGCTCGTACTTTGCGGCTAGGCTTTGCATCTCCAGCAGCCTCATCGCTATCGCTTGCGCCACCCCGAAAGGTCCCGCTGATGGCCAGCATCAGCTCGGCGAGTTGGTCGAATTGTTCCGCAAGTTTTGCGACGTTCAGTGCTTTGGTCATAGTGACTCCTAAGTGGTTTTGGATTGCCCGCCATTGGAACCCGGGCGGGCTACGGGTTATTCTTTACGCCTTGGCGCGTGCCTTGCTGGCCTTGCTGATGGCTTTGCTTGTCACGTCGGTGTTGATCAAACCGGGCAAGCCCAGTTCCTCAGCGATAGGGCGCATGTCTGCCCACACCATCTGGATGAATGTGGCTTTTTCATCGTACATCAGCTCACGGAAGTGTTCTTGCATGCGTTGCGCGGGCGTGTCTTTGGTGCGGCGCTCGGGGTGGCTTGCTTTCTTGCCGACAGTGGGCAACGGCGCATCGTCACCAATTAGGTCTTCATCGGGGTCAAGTGTGTCGGCACCCGTTGCGCGGGCCATGTCAAACACGCTATTCGCGACAGTTTTGCCGGGGGCTGCGGCGCGTTCGGTAAACTCGATTTCTTCATCTTCGTCAGCTTCAACCTCGTCACTCTTGCGCCCGTAGTTGGCATGGACAAGGCCCGCATCTTCCAGGTCTTCGCGCAACATGCCCCGGGTGTAGTCGCTGTCTGTTTCGATGCGCTTTATGATCTTGGCGTTGCGGCTGTCAATCACCTTGAGCACCATGCTCAGCACCGTGTTGGAAATGCCCAAACGGCGGCAGACGTCACGCTGGGTCACGGCGTGTTCCAGGTGCAGCTTTGCACCAACGAGGGCTCGTTGCAGGCTTGACAGTTTGCGGCGCAGGACATTACATGCGGCGATGTACCCGGCTGGATCCGTGCCCGAATACTCTTGCGTCTTCAATGCGCTGCCCGTGCGTACTGCGGCCCGGTAGCGGTGCCACCCGTCAAGCACTTTGCCCTCAAAGATTGTAATGGGGTAGATGATGCCACGGGCGGCAACATCCTCAGCGAATGCGTCAAACTCTTCAGTTGACATGCCACCGGGCATCAGCGATGCGGCGAGTGGGTGTTGTTCGTAGTCTGGCACTCCAGCGAGTGCGGCGAGCGGCGTTTTGGCCATCTTGGTTTCCTTCTAGTGTGGTGGGTGAAGTGGGTGTAGGCCCGGGGGCAATTATGCCCCCAAACCAGCATGAGGTCAGCCGAGCATCTCTTCCAACGATGCCAGACGCTTCGCACGCTTGGCGGCTGTCTTTGGCTGGGCTTTGGCTGCGGGCTTTGCTGGCGCAGGTGCAGGGGTTACGGCTGACTCCTCGGCCACCTTGCCGAACAGACGGCCCTCGATGACCCAGCCTTTCTTCTTGGCCGTGCGTGAGCAGCAAACCACGAGCTCGCCCTTGTCGGTGCGGGCCATTACCGGGCGACGACGCACGCCATTGAAAGCGGCTTCGAACACGGCCTCCTCGGTTGCGCAGTATTCGGGCTTCAGCCAGATGCCTGAAACCTGAGCAGTGTTGCGGGTGATTGCTTTGGTCATTTGAGTGCTCCTGAGTGGTGTTGGTGGGGTTACTTGGCAGCTTTGCGGGCTTCGACTTGCTTGCGCAGTGCGGCGATTTGCGCTTTGGCTGCGAACACGCCTGCGACATCGTGGCGGGCAGATGCTGCACGTTGGCGGGCTTGGGCGGCTTGGATGCGGGCTACGAGTGTCATTTTGCGGTTCCTTGAAATGGTTGCGGTATGAATGAATTATCAAAGACTTCTTAGAAGGTTCCAAGAACTTTCTTCACAATCATGGGGCCGAAGCCCCGTGATCAAGCGGGTTCGTACTTGATTTTGATTTCGCCGAAGTATTTGTCGCCTGTCTTACGATATGCGCCGATACTTTCTAAGTGTGACAAGGCCCCGGCAAATTGGTGAGGCGTGATACCTTTGATGCTTGCGTTTGGCAGGTACACCATGGACCAATGCGAACCGTCAGCTTCTGTCCACTGGCATCCTTCGGCATTGGCCACGAGTGATTGATACACGGGGCGGTTGACCATTGAGCGATTTGCGTTTGCCATTTTGCGGTTCCTTGAAGTGGTTGCGGTATGAAGGAATTATCAAAGACTTCTTAGAAGGTTCCAAGAACTTTCTTCATGCGTGCAAGAACTTTCTTCACCGTTGCATGAAAGCAACAATCAAAAGAAAACCCCCGAACCGTTGCCAGCGCGGGGGTAAAGATCAAGGGGAGTTGGTGTTGCCCGCTTGGGAAGTGGCTGAACCCATAGGTAAAACCACACCACTCAGGAAGGAGACTGCGCCACCGCCAAACGGGCAACACCGGGGGCAACTGTACCACTCGGGGAGCTACCATCGGTTTCGGCCCGGGTGTTCCAAGTGAGTACGAGTGAGTACGACAGTCCGGTGCGTACCAACCCGGCACAATGACAAGCCCACACAAACCACACTCATTCAAATGGAACACTCTTAAGATGGCAACACTTACCCCCTATTCGTACGCTCGGGGCGTGCTCAACACACGGACAACGGCAAGCGGAGCCGAGGAAACGCTCGCGGACTTGCGTGACCGTTTCAAGAAGCCCGTAACGCTCGAGAAGACCTCCAAGGAATACCATACCGCACCGAAGCGCGTGCGTGGCGACGTGAAGAAGTCGCTGCCCTACTTTGTGGGCGGCGTAATTGACGGCAAACGGCACGACACCAACGTGCAGTCCCGCACCTTGCTCACGCTTGACATTGAGGCCCAAGATGGCCAAGACCCGCCTCCAGCCCCGCAAGATGTGTTTGACATGTTGGAAGGGCTCGGCGCTGAGGGCTGGGTCTACACCAGTTTGTCACACACGCCTGACGCGCCCCGCTACCGTGTGGTCTTGCCCGTGGGCGTGCCCATTGAAGGCGATGACCTGACCGAACCCGTCATGCGTGCCACGACGCAGGCTGCGGCCAAGAAGCTGGGGCTCGGCCCGTGGTGTACGCCCGAATCGTGGGTACTCAGTCAGCCCATGTACCTCCCCGCGAAGCTGCGCGATGGCGTGTTCTGGGAAGGCTACACCGGACCCGGCAAAGCGTGGCGCGTGGTTTACAACGTGGACGCGCAAGACAAAGAGCGCACCGGGCCAGCGGACATTCCTGACGGCAAGACAGACCCCGTGTTGGTTGCGCTGCGGCGTGCAGGACTGTACCTGAAGGAAGACCCCCGCCACCCCGGCAAGCACTTTATCACGTGCCCCTTCGTGGAACAACACGGCAATGAGAACGACACGCAGACCGTCTACTATGAGGCGCACCACGACGGTAACGCACGTCCGGCCGTGAAGTGCTTTGACACCGAGCCAGACGTCAACGGACACCCGCACCTCACCTACAAAACGCTCGTCAACTGGTTGCGCGAGGCTGGGCACTTGGCCAAGTCTGAGGAAAACGCAGACACAGCCACGGCCATGGAAGACTACGACAGCTTCCAGCAGAAGGCCAGCATCGGCCGATACCTGCAAACCCTGCCTGAGGAGCGTGAGTTTGCCTGGGACAAGTTTGCGCCCGTGGGCAAGGTCACGGTCTTGGCTGGCCCGGGTGGCGTGTCCAAGTCCATGCTGATGCTCCACTTGCTTGTCCATGGCGCACTGGGCAACAGTTGGGGCGGCTTTACCGTGACTGGTCCCATGCGTGGTCTATACGTGTCCTACGAGGATGACACGCTGGAACTGCACAAACGTGTCCACCGCTTGGCCACGGCCCTGAAAGACGCTGACGATGGGATGGGCGGCATGCTCTACGACATTGATGGCGCACTGCGCCAAAACCTGATGCTCTACGCAGCCGACGATGACGCTATCAACTGGCTCCTGATGTCCAAGTTTGACCAACGCAGCGCACCCGAGCGCACGGCCCGGGTAGAGTGGCTCATCGGGTTCATACGACACGCCAAGCTGAAGGTCATTTGCGTTGACCCCGTTGTCTACACGCACAATCTGGAAGAGTCAAGCCCGGGCGATATGGCGCTCTACATGCAGACGCTGACCTACATCGCCAAGGCGGGCAACTGCGCGGTCATCGTGTTGCACCACATGCACAAGACAGCGCAGTGGGCAACGCTGGAAGAAATCAATCAGGGCTCGCTACGTGGTGCGTCCAGCTTTGCCGACAACTCACGCTCGGTGGCTGTCATGGTGTCTATGCCACCGAAGGACGCTGCACGGTACGGTCTGCCCAGTGACCACGCCACGGTCAGTAAGTACGCGATGTTCAAACACGTCAAACACAATTACAGCGCCAGCATGGGCTCAGTCATGTTTGAGCGTAAGGGGCCGCTCCTAATACCCCGCGATGACATCGTGCCCCTCAGCCCGCAAGAGGCGCAAGAGCGTGACGAGGAAGCCAAAGCACGCCAGAAGACCGCCACCCTGGATGCCAAGGCGTACACGGTTGTCGGCTGGTTGCTTGACCAGGATGATGGCTTGGCCAGCACCAACATGATCCGCACGGGCACGGGCATTCGATACAGTTTGTTCAAGGAAGTTGTCAAGTATTGTCAAGACAATGGATGGCTTGAGGGTGAGGCAGGCCCGAACCGTATCCAGTTTTTCAAGGTCGCGCACGATGGCAAGGAATGGTTCCGTGCTCGGGAACGCGAGCGCAAGGCAGTGGACAAAAAGAAAGGAAAACCTCGTGATTTTTCCTAATGTGTTCCAGGTGAGTACGAGTGAGTACGAGGTGAGTACGTACTCACTTGTACTGGTGAGTACGAGTACGCCCTATATAAAATATAAGGGCGTACTCACTACTCACCTACACTCGCCAAAGTCTCTATTTGCTCCGGATGCAGGTGAGTACGAGTTTTGCCCTTCTGATAATCTTCTTCGTACTCACTTGGAAATCTTCAGTCAACCGGGCCACCCGGTTTTCTGTCAGAACGGTAGTCATCAACGGACGATACCCTCGGTGTCGCCTTCATACGGTTTTACTGGAGTCCATTGAATGGAACACGTACAACACCCACACATCAAGTCGCTCAAGTTTTTCTTCACTCGCTTTGAAGACTACACACGCACGGATGGAACTGCAACGGTTTTGAAAATCTGGTCAGGTAAGTGCTTTGACTGCGGCGCAGCCTTTGAAGTGCGCACCCCACGCAACGTCACATCGTTTGAGCAGTCCAAGTCTTTCCAAACACGTAGATGTCCAGCACACCGGGGGAGGACATCCTGATGGGCAAATTCACACATCTCTATCAACTGACCACTTGGAAGAAGCTGCGCCGAGCACACCTACGGCAGAACCCCTTCTGCGTCAAGTGCATGGAGTGCGGGCTACTAGTTCCAGGCAACACGGTTGACCACAAGAAGCCTCACAAGGGAAACATGGGGCTCTTCGCTGATCCAGCCAACTTGCAGACGCTTTGCCACACGCACCACTCAAAGGACAAACAGATAGAAGAACGGTACGGACACGCACCGGGCGCGGGCGAAGATGGTCTACCGCTTGATCCTTCACACCCCTGGAACAGTCAGAAGAACGCATCACGCGCATCTGGTGTTCTGTCGTCAGAAATGTCTGGGGAGGGGTAGATAAAAAGTAAAAAGAAGGCCGCTTCAAAACCGGCTGGGTGCTGAAATTTTCGCAAAACGATATTTAAGAAGGACGACTGAAATGGTAGGAAGAAAAAGAGTGCCGATGGAAAAGCGGGTCATAGAAGGCACAGACCGCGCGAGCAAGCGCAAGCGGGCCGCAGGTGCCCCCAAAGCGGCGATCATAACGGTAGAAGAATGCCCCGGATTGATTCCGGAAGCTCAGAAATACTGGCCATTCTTCCGGGAAATGTTCAAGAAGCTGCCCGTTGTCGCAGAGAGTGACTTGGCCAGTCTCCAACGGATGGTGGAAACGTATGCCGAGATCAGGGAGTATCAAGCCATCTTGAAGAAAGAGGGCAAGTTCTATGTGACATACACCAAGCAAGAAGACATGATGCGCAAAGCGCACCCGGCGTTGAGTGCGTTGTCGGACGCAGACAAACGGTTCCGCGCCTACATGACGGACTTCGGCATGACACCCGCATCGCGGACACGAGTGAAAGGAGAAGACAGTGACCTCAACAAAGACCCGCTCAGCGACTTCGGCATCTAAGCGTAAGAAGGCAACCCCGGCGGCGTTTGAATACCCGCAGGACGACGCCACGCTCTACGCTTTGGCCGTGGACAGCGGCGAAGAGATGGCTGGCCCCCATGTGCGCAACGCATGCGCTCGCCACTTGCGTGACTTGCGTGAAGGTCACGCCCGGGGGCTCGTGTGGAGCCTGCCCAGCGTTGACCGGGTGTTGCGGTTCTTCCGCAACGTGCTGAAACTCAACGGCGGTGACTTCGAAGGACAGCCCTTCAACCCCTTGCCGTGGCAAGCGTTTATCCTCGGCAACTTGTTCGGGTGGCACAAACTGACCCCAGACGCCGACAAACTCCCGACCACGGTGCCCGATAGCGAGTCGCTGGCGGAGCTTTTCGAGAGGGGTCTCTACCGTAGGTTCCGCGTGGCGTACCAAGAGACGGGCAAGGGCTCCGGGAAGTCCCCAATGGCGGGCGGCGTTGGCCTGTACGGCATGATCGCCGACAACGAGCAGCGGGCCGAGGTGTACGCAGCCGCGACCAAGAAAGATCAGGCGATGATCTTGTTCCGCGATGCCGTGGCCATGGTGGACCAATCCCCGGCACTGGCCACCCGTGTGAAGAAGTCAGGCAAGTCGCCCAACGTGTGGAACCTTGCGTTTCACGCGACCAACAGTTTCTTCCGCCCTATCGCGGCCGATGATGGCCAGTCAGGCCCACGCCCACACATCGCACTCTTAGATGAGGTGCATGAACACCGCACGGGGCACGTCGTTGAAATGCTGCGAGCGGGTTTTAAGTTCCGCAAGCAACCGCTGATGTTCATGATCACGAATAGCGGCGCAGACAAGACCAGTGTCTGCTACGACTATCACGAATACGGCGTGAAGGTGTGTTCGGGCGCGTTGGTTGACGACACGTTCTTTGCGTACATCGCAGCGCAAGATGAAGGTGAAGACCCCTTCCAGCCCGAACACTACGGTTCGTGGAAGAAGAGCAACCCCAGCCTCGGCCACACGTTCAGTGAGCAGTATCTTCTTGACCAAGTCACGCAGGCCCGGGGCATGCCCAGCAAAGAGAGCACGGTGCGGCGGCTCAACTTCTGCCAGTGGACGCAGTCGTACACCCCGTGGATCGCAAGCGAGATCTGGGACAAGAACAACTCTGCCCCCGTACCGCTGGCGCAGCTTTCCGGTTCCGTGTGTAGCGCGGGCCTGGATTTGTCAATGAAGAATGACTTGTCCGCACTGGTGTTGACTTTCGAACACGAAGACGGGTCTGTTTCGGTGCATCCGTTTTTCTGGGTTCCAGAAGAGGGCATCGTGCAGAAAGAAGAAAAGGACCGCGTCCCCTATACGACATGGGCACGCCACGGCTTTTTGACACTGGTGCCCGGTACGACCATCGACTACGGGTTCATCGCGCAGCAAGTGGCCGACGTTCTAGGTTCATACGAACTTGAGGTGATCAATTTTGACCGCTGGCGCATCGATGACTTCAAACGTGAGTTGGCCAAGATCGGCATGGAGTGGGCTGAGGGCGAAGGCCCGTTGAAACCACACGGGCAAGGCTACAAAGACATGAACCCGGCTATCGAAGCGGCCGAAGATATCCTCACGAAGGGTAAGCTTCGCCACGGTGGGCATCCGGTCTTGACGTGGTGCGTGTCGAATGCCGTGGTAACGAAAGACCCGGCAGAATTGAGGAAATTCGACAAGGCGAAAGCCACGGGCCGCATCGACGGCGCTGTCGCATTGGCGATGGCTTTGCGTGGCATGCAAGGCAGTCCAGAGGACAGCGCCTTGGACGAATTCTTAACCAATCCAATCATCCTGGGGTAATCCGTGCAGAAACCATCTATTCTTTTTCAAAACATCTTTCGGTTCATGGGGTTCGGCGGGAGTTCCCAGTATTCGGGTGAGCAGTTGCCCGGTCCCGCGCGAAGCCCGTCCGACATTCCGGTAAACGTCACCGAAGATGTGGCCATGACCCTGTCCGCAGTGTTCGGGGCAGTGCGGCTCATCGCTGAAACGGTTGCAGGGATGCCCCTGTACCCGTACATGTTGCGGAAGGGTAAGTGGGTGGAGGACACCACCGACGAGCTCTTTGCGTTGCTGCAGATGCGGCCCAACCCGCATATGACGCACATCGACTTCTGGGAAGCGGTGATTTTCAATTTGGTCTTGCGCGGCAACGGCTACGCCATGATCATCCGGAACTCGCTTGGCCAACCGATCGCGCTTTACCCGTTGGCCGCTGCACAGGTGCGGCCCATTGTGCTGAAGGACGGGACAGGATGGTACTTGTTCACCCTAGACGGCGAGGAGACCATGTTCGCCGAGGAAGACATCTTGCACTTCCGCATCTTTGGCAATGGCCGGGTCGGCCTGAGCCCGATGCAGTACGGCGCGATGAGCATGGGTATCGCAGCCGCGAGCGACCAGTTCGCCGGGGCATTCTTCAAGCGCGGCGGCAAACCGGGCGGGGTGTTGCGCATTGACCGCATCCTGACGCCCAAACAACGGGAGGAAGTGCGGGCCAGCTTCAAGGAAGTGCATGAGGGCCCCGACAACGCCCACAAACTCTTCGTCCTGGAAGCGGGCATGCAATATCAGCAAGTCCAACTCGCCCCGGAAGACCTGCAAATGATCGAGACCCGTGCGTTCAGCGTCAAGGACGTTGCGCGGTTCTTTGGCGTGCCCGGGTTCTTGCTCAACGCAAGCGAGGGTTCCAGCAACTGGGGCACGGGCATTGAACAACAGATGCTCGGGTTCTACAACCTGACAATCCGGCCGTACACGGTGCGCATCGCGGCGACGCTGCGGGCCAAGTTGATTCCATTGGAGCAGCAACGACGCCGGAAGGTGGCGTACGACTTTGACGAGTTGCTAGCCGTGGACATGCGGGCGAAGGCCGAATACTATTCCAAGCTCGTGGCGAACGGTATCATGACGCGAAATGAAGTCCGTGACCGCCTCCTATTGGAGCCCCACGTAGACGAGCGGGCTGATGCACTGACAGTCCAATCGGCGATGGTGCCCCTTGACCGGATGGGCATGGCCCCCGCCACCACAAACCAAGAAACGCAACCCGAAGGAACCCAAGATGCTTGAACGTAAGAACCTAACCTTGTCGCTCAGCGACGTGTGTATCAAAGCGAAGGGCGACGGCGGCTACGAATTTGAGGGCTACGCCAGCAAGTTCAACGGCGTTGACTCCTACGGTGACACCATCCTGCCCGGGGCCTACAAGAAAGCCCTGAAAGAGCTGAAGGCCGCAGGTCGCACCCCCAAGATGTTCTTCAATCACATGAGCTACGACCTGCCCGTGGGCAAGTGGCGCAAGCTGGAAGAAGACGACGAGGGTCTGTTCGTTGCGGGCGCGTTGACCAAGGGTATGTCCCGGGCGGAAGATTTGAAACTTGCGCTGGCCGATGAAACATTGGACGGCTTGTCTGTCGGCATCGGCATGAAGGGTGAAGACTATGAGTGGGTTGATGACCCCAAGTCCAGCATCACACGCATCATCAAGAACGTTTCTGTCTTGCGGGAAATCTCACTGGTGTCGTTTCCCGCAGACGACAAGGGTCGCATCGACATGGGTTCCATCAAGGCGGAACTCGATGATGTGGCAACATTGGCAGAACTTGAGCAGTTCCTGCGCGAGGCAGGTAGCTTCTCTAAGTCAGCGGCGACAGCAGTTGTCAGCCGTGCGAAGGTGATCCTCTATGGTGAGCATGGGGTGGCACCGGAAGCAAAGAGCGTCGGAGACGAAGTTGAGGCCATGCTACGGGCCGCAGGCATCGCCACCACGTTCAGCTCTTTTTGAGCACTGCGACCAGAACCAACCCTTTCCCATCGTCCACATCTAAGGAGATTTTATGGACTACGTGACCAAAGCCCTCATGGAAGAGGCACTGAAAAACATCAACAAACAGTTGGAAGACTGGGTGAAGAAGGCCAACGCCGAAGTCGCCGATTCCAAAGCCATGTCCAGCGAGACCAAGGGCGCTCTGGAGACTCTGTCTACCAAAGCCACCGAAATCGTTGATCGTCTGGTGGCACTGGAGCAGAAATCCCGCGCCATGCCCGCCGACACAGCCGCAGCCGTTTCGCTGGGTGAGCAGTTCACCAAGCTGGAAGGCTTCGCCGCATGGCAGAACAAGGGTGCAGGCTCGCTCCGCATGGAGATGAAGACCGCCATCATCAACGCCACCCAGAACACGGCCCAGCCGCTGGTCAACGGCATGCGCGTCCCAGGCATCGTCGCCGAGCCTAACCGCTCGCTGACCGTGCGTGACTTGCTGCCCGTGGGCACCACTGGTTCCAACTTGGTGGAATTCACTCGCGAACTGGTGTTCACGAACAACGCTGGTCCCCAGTACTCCAGCCCAGCCCGTGAAAACGTGGCCAAGCCCGAGTCCGGCATCACGTTCGAACTGGCCACCGCTCCGGTGATCACGCTGGCGCACTTCATCCCCGTGTCGAAGCAAGTTCTGGCTGACGCTCCTCAGCTGATGTCCTACATCAACACCCGCTTGATGTACGGCCTGAAGCTGGAAGAGGAAGACCAACTCTTGAACGGCGACGGCACTGGTGGCAACCTGTCCGGCATCTTGAAGAGCGGCAACTTCACCGCATACGACCGCGCAGTGTCTGGCGACACCGCAGTGGACACCATCCGTCGCGCCATCACCCAAACCGTGATGAGCAACTACGCAGCCGACGCGATTGTGTTGCACCCCGCCGACTGGGAAGCCATCGAACTGACGAAGACCACTTACGGCGAGTACGTGTGGTCCAACCCCGCTCTGGCCGCTGGCCCTCAGCTTTGGGGTCGTCGTGTGGTGCCAAGCCTGTCCATCACGCAAGGCCGCTTCCTGGTGGGTGCCTTCTCGATGGGTGCGCAAGTGTGGGACCGCGAGCAAGCTGCCATCCAGGTCGCTTACGAGCACGCCGACAACTTCACCAAGAACATGGCCACCATCTTGGCTGAAGAGCGCCTTGCCCTGACGGTGTACCGTCCCAAGGCATTCGTCAGCGGCGAGTTCGCCTAACCCAAGGGCCTTCGGGCCCGTGGGCAACCCGGGGGAGGCAGGCCAACGTCTGTCTCCCCTTTGAACTTTGGAGCACTCAAATGGATAACGTAGAAGTAAAAGCAACGGTTGACCTGTACGGCACGATGGAGCCAATTCAGCGGCGTAAGAAGGGTGAAGTCTTTCAATGCCCCGTGTGGCTGGCCAAGGAACTGTCCAATATGGGCAAGGTGGACATCGTGGGCACGCTGCCCAGCAAGGCCACCCCAGTCCCAAAAGAGCAGGGGGCCTCGGACGCTGGCCCCACGGAACAACGTGCGTCCTCATCGCAGGTGGACCAAGCCTCACCCAGCAACAAGTCGACCACGTCGCCAAAGCACACGCAGCGGGCCTCTGCAAAGCGGTCGCGGTAAACGATGCGTGGACGCTTGCCCCGTGGGCGGACGTGCTTTACGCATGTGACGGGCAATGGTGGGACGCAAAACGGCCCCGCAGCGACGACGCATTCCATGGGCTCCGGTGTAGTCAGGATGAGCGGGCTTGCGCTCGCCACGGGCTGGATTTCGTTCCGTCCAGGGTCGGTGCGGGGCTTTGCCTGGAGCCGTGGGTGATAAACCAAGGACTCAATTCGGGGTATCAGGCCATGAACTTGGCTTTTCACTTCGGGGCGAGCCGGATGCTCTTGCTGGGCTACGACATGCAGCGCACCAACGGCCGGAGCCACTGGTTTGGTGACCACCCGGGTCAACTCAACGTGCCCAGCCCCTACGACGAGTTCGTGAAGCGGTTTGGCCCGCTCGCTGCAGACTTGCGAACCCAGCGGGTGCAGGTCGTAAACTGTTCCACATCAACGGCCCTGACGTGCTTTCCACTTGGCCACATCTTTGAAGAACTGGAGTTGTCATGAAGTTTTATTCCACCACTGTCTTGCCTCCCGAGGAGTCGGCAGTCTCGCTCGCAGCGTTCAAAGCGTTCATCCGCCAAGACCACGACCACGAAGACAGCACCTTGCAGATCTTGCTTGATGCGGCCATCGTGGAAGCCGAAGGGTACGTGCAGACCGCGCTCATGCGCCAAACCCGGCGCGTCAGCATCACGGGCACACCCCCCACGGAGATTGAATTGGACATGGGGCCAGTCATCGAGATCACGTCCATCACGTATGTTGATCTGAACAACGCCACCCAGACAATCGACGAAGACGACTACGTGCTGACAGACAACGTCGTAACCCCGGCCCCCGGCAAGGCGTGGCCACTGGTCAGCACGCAGGTACCGAACGGGTTTCGCGTGACGTACGCAGCGGGCCTCATCGACACCGCAGTCAGCCCGGTCGCCACGCTCCAGAAGAACTACGTGGCCGCGATCTTGCTACTGGCTCAAATCAAGTACGACCGCAATCCAGACGAGCAGGACATCTTGGAGAAGTCCGCGTATCGTTTGTTGGACTACGTGCGCAACGGCCAAGGGGTGTGACATGATCAGCACGGGCAAACTCATCCATCGTGTGGTCGTGCAGCAACGCACCACCACTCAAGACGGCTACGGCCAACAGTTGGACACGTGGACAGACCTGAAAGAAGTGTCGGCAAACGTGAAGCCTATCGGCGGGCGTGAAAAGCTGCGCTCCATGGCCATCAACGCCACGCTGACCCACACGGTAGCGATTCGGTTCAGCGCGATGTTCATGCCCCCGCTGGATTCAACCAAGTGGCGCATCAAGTACGGCACGCGCATCTTCAACATCGTGTCCACACGTGATGTCGACGAAGAAAACCGTTTCATCATTTTCGACTGCACCGAGGGCTCCGTTGATGGCCAGTGAAATTGAAATCAAGGGCTTGTCGGAGTTGCACAAACTCCTTCAGGACTTGCCCGCGAAAGTAGAAGCCAACGTGCTGAGGGGCGGCATACGTGCGGGCTCCAAAGTGCTGGAGCAAGCCATCAAAGAGAACGTGCCTGTCAGGCTGGGGGCGCTGCGCGACAGCATCAAAGTGAAAACCACCAGTCGCCGAGGCACGGTGCAGGCAGTGATCACCGCAGGCAACGTGAAAGCCTTCTACGCATCGTGGGTAGAATTCGGCACGACGCAGCACTACATCAAGCCAAAGAACCGTAAGAGCCTATTCTTTGCAGGCATCGCCAAAGAGGTCGTTGACCATCCGGGCGCAACGCCGAAGCCGTACATGCGCCCCGCCCTTGACGAAAGCTCAACGGCTGCGGTTGATGCGATGGCAGAATACATCCGCAACCGCCTTCCAAAGGAATTCAGCAAACTATGAACACCGAACTCGTCATCGCCGCTTTGCTGAACGTGTCAGGCGTCAACGCACTGGTCAGCACGCGCAAGGCCGCAAACCAACTCCCGCAGGGCACCAACTACCCGGCGCTCGTTTACACGGTTATCAGCGCAACACCTGAGCCGAACCTTGACTACGCCCACGACGCGCAACTGGTGCGGGCACGGGTGCAGATTAACCCGCTGGCCAAGTCCATCGCGGAAGTCAAGGCCATCCACGCAGCGGTTCGCGCTGCGCTGGACTTCAAACACTACGTGGAAGCGTTTGGGAAGACGGTTATGAGTTGTCGCGTGGCCACCGCTGGCCCGCTTGACAAAGACAACGAGTCCGGCATCTGGACGCAGCCTGTAGACTACCTCTTGCGGTACTATGAATGAGCATCGCATCTAACCGCCCGAAAGGGTTTCTTGACCAAAGGAAAACACCATGACTGTTCGTACTTCCGCAGGCTCTACCCTGAAGGTGAGCGCTTCCGCCCCCGGCACGTTTGACGCGTCCGGCTACGGCACCCTCTTCACATCTTCTCCCGTGCCCCCGGCTGTCGGCGAGATCACAGACATGGGCGAATTCGGCCGCGAATACGCTCTGGTCACGCACATGCCTGTCGGCAGTCGTGGCACGCAGAAGTTCAAAGGCAGTTTCAACGAAGGCACCATGACTCTGTCGCTGGGCCTGGACACTGACGACGCTGGCCAGATCTTGATGAAGGCCGCTTCCCTGAGCGACAACTCGTACTCGTTCATGGTGACCACCCAGAACGGCGACAAGTACTACTTCCAAGCGAAGGTCATGTCGTTCAAAGTGGGCGTCGGCTCCGTTGACAGCATCACGACCGCTACCTGCACGCTGGAACTCACCAGCACTAGCGCAGGCGTCGGCATCGTCGAATCGCTCGCCGCTTAATCGCCAGAAATGGCAAAACGCGCACCGACCCGGCGCGGTTCGCATCCTTCGCGGGGTGCGGCTGCGCTGGGCACGGGCAAGACCACCACCCCGCGAAAGGACCATCCAATGTTAGACATCTCCACTTTGGCAGTGAAAGAAACTGCCACCATCGATCTGGAAACCGCCACTGGCGAACCCTTGCTGGACAGCAACGGCGAGCAGTTGAGCATCACGGTTTACGGCCCCGGCTCCAAGCAATTCCAGAAGGCGCAGGCCACACGCAACCGCGCGATCTTGGAATACGTGCGCAAGGGCGGCAAGAAAATGAAGGACGACGAGCAGCGCACGCTTGACGCCGAGTTCTTGGCCGCATGTACCGCCAGCTTCAACGGCTTCGGCTATCGTGACATGGTCGGCTACGACATGTTCAAAGCGGCCTATCTGGATCCAGGTATTGGCTTCATCTCTGAGCAGATCAACAAGGCTGTCGGCGACTGGGCAAATTTTACTCAGGGGTCATCGAAGATCTGATACTGTATGCGCGTCAACTGGCGTGGTTTGATGCTGCGCCAGCTTCGACAGACAAAGTCAAATCGGTTGCGGGTGCAACGCCCGCAGCCAAGCCCCCCACACGCGCCGAGGCCATTCGATCAAACGGCGGCACCCCCCTCATGCCCGAAGTCGGGGAAGGCATGTACCTCGTCCACTACTGGCAAGACATTGGGATGGTGTCCACCGGGGGCATGTCGCCAAGCGTGCTGACCGCGCAAGAGCTCGAGGCGTGGCAACGCTGCACGGGGTTCCACCTGCAAGCCTGGGAGTTCAACGCGCTCAGGGCGATGTCTAGGGCATACTTGAACCAAGCCCACGAAAGCGAACGGCCCGAGTGTCCACCGCCACACGGTGACCCGGTAAACCAGTTTGACAGAAACGTGGTCGCTAAGAAGGTGTCCAACGCCTTCAAGGCATTCATTCAGGCAGGACGCAAATGAGCACATCTGTAGGAACCCTCACCATCGAGATGGCCGCAAACGTGGCCCGCTTGAAGGCGGATATGGACAAGGCGCTCAACACGGTTGAAGGCACCATGACCAAGATGCGCAAGGCCGCAGGTCTGGCCGTGACGGCGTTGGGTGCCCTCGGTGCGGGATTGTCCGTGGCTGCGCTAGCCGGATGGGTCAAGCGTGGCATTGACGCAGCCGACGCCATGGACGAGCTCTCGCAGCGCACTGGAATCGCGGTGAAAGATTTGGCCGGGCTGCAACTCGCGTTCAAACTGGGCGGCGTTGACGCTGGGTCATTGCAAGGCGCAATGAGCAAATTGTCCGTCGCGGTTGTCGGGGGCAATGACGCCCTCAAGGCGATGGGCATTCAAACCCGCAACACGGACGGCACCCTTAAAACCAGCCGTCAGGTCCTCGGCGAAGTGGCAGACAAGTTCAACGAGTATGAAGATGGCGCAGCCAAGTCCGCGCTCGCAGTGCAACTCTTCGGCAAGACAGGGACGGACATGCTCTCGGTGTTGGCCGGGGGCTCCGCTGCACTTGATGAGTTTGATGCCATGGCCCGCAAGCTGGGGTTGACGATTGATTCTGAAACCGCAGCCAAGGCCGCAGCATTCAACGACACGCTTGACCTAGTGGGCATGGGCTTTCAAGGCATCGCCACGCAAGTCGCCGCTGAACTACTGCCAACCCTCTCAGGGCTCGCGGATGAGTTCTTTTCAGCTATGACTGAAGGTGATCGCTTAAAAGACATCTCCAAGGTGTTGTCCGCAGCCTTGCGCGGCGTGTACTCCATGGGCGTCATCGTGGTGGAAGTTATCTACTCGCTGGGCAAAACCCTGATGACGGCCGGGAAGCAATTCATGGCCATCATGAAGGGCGACTTCGCGGGCGCAGTGGACATCGGCAAAGAGTACGCCAACGATCTCCAGAAGGACTGGTCGGAGGCACTGGCCCGGGCTGACAAAGCCTGGAACACCACCGGGTCCACCACGATGGAGGCAATGGCCACGGCATCGCGTGCGGCCAAGAAGGAAGCCCCTGTCGTAAACGAAGAGACCAAGAAAATGGCGGCGGAAGCGGCCAAGCTGGAAGACCAGTATAAAAAGCTCATCGACAGTATCGAAGACAAGACTGGCACGATGGTGTTGGAAGCCCAAGGCACCGCAAAGCTGACAGACGGCCAGAAGCTGGCACTCAAGACGATGCGGGACTTGCAGAACGGTGTCTTGAAGCTGACGGATGCGCAGAAACAGCACTTGACCAAGACCCTGGAAGTGATGCTGGCCACCGAAGAGGAAACGCAGGCCCTCGCCGACGAGAAGAAAATGCTCGACGAGGCCGCGAAAGAGCGCGTTGACTACATCACCAAGCTCCAGCAAAGCACTGACTCGCTTGAGAAGGAAATCGAGAAGCAACAAGAATCCAATTTGGAAGCCAAGTTCGGCAAAGAATACGTTGACGCCCTTGCCGTGGCCAAGCAACGGGAAACGGCGGCATCGTTGCTGCGCCGAGCCAGCTTGCTGGAAGAGGCGGGCCTGGACGCATCCGTGGTTGCTGAGTTGCGCAAGCAAGCGGCGGCACTGTACGAACTCGCCGAGTTGAAAGAAGACGCCATCCACATCAAAGCGGCCAAGGATGCCGAAGAGGCCTGGAAGAAGGCTAGTGACGCCATCACTGAAGACCTTACCGCTGCGCTGATGCGCGGGTTTGAAAGCGGCAAGAGCTTCACGGACAACCTCGTTGACTACATCAAAAACAAGTTCAAGACCACGGTCGCGGAGCTGATCATCAAGCCGATCATGGCTCCACTTGGCCAAGTGCTTTCGGGTATCACGGGCACGGGCAACGCTGCAAGCGGCGCGAGCAACTTGTTCAGCCTCGGTTCCAGTTTGGCCTCGCTTGGCCAGTTTGGGGCCACCGGGTTCATGTCTGCCATCACGGGCAACGCCAGCTTCGCCACGAACATGGGGGCCGCGAGCAATCTGTTCTCAGGTGGCAACTACGCAGGCGGCGTCGGCATGGGCGCGGGCACGTTGGCCGCATACGGTGCGGGCCTGATGGCGGGTAACGTCATCGGCAAGGCCATCAGCAACGGCTTCTCAGCAATCGGTGATTCGGGCAACACCGCAGTCAACGCAGGTGCGATCATCGGCACGATTCTGGGCGGACCTATCGGTGGGGCCATCGGCGGGGCCATCGGTGGCATCGTTAACCGTGCGTTCGGCATGGGTGCAGTGCAAACAACGGATGTCGGCTTTCGGGGCACGTTCGGCGAGCAAGGTGCAGACCTCACGCAGTACCAGAACTGGTTCCAGAAGGGTGGATGGTTCCGCAGCAACAAGAGCGGCACCAACTACTCGTCTGTCAACGCTGGGCTTGACCAGTTCATGGACGCAAACCTGCAACTCGTCAGCCGTCAGATGAAACTCTACTCGGTGGCTTTGGGCTTGCCCGTCAACCGTGTGAAGGGGTTTACGCAGGCTATCAACTTGTCGTTCCAGGGTTTGTCCAACGAACAGATCGCCACCAAGATCGCTGACGCGCTGGCCGGATACCGCACGGCGCTGATCAACCAGTTCGCTGACTACCTGCAACCGCTGCGCATGGTGGGCGAAACGCTATCTGACACGCTCGATCGCCTTATCGCTATCCAGTCGGTCAGCGAGGTGATGAATGCTTTCGGTGGGGCGTTTTCCAACTTCGCACGGGCATCCGTGCAGGCCCGCACCAGCATCATCGAGCTCGCCGGGGGCATTGAAGCCCTGTCGGCCAAGACGCAAGGCTTTGTTCAGAACTTCTACACGCAAGAAGAGCAAGTGGGTCTGTCGGCCCGCACGCTTGTCGGCATGTTGCAGTCGGTGGGCTTCACGTCTGAGCAGTTGGCCAACCTGGACACCAAAGCTGACTTCCGCGCCTTGCTGGAAGGCTTGAACCTGAACACGGATGCAGGGCAGAAACAGTTCGTCGCCTTGTTGGATGTGCAACAACAGTTCGCCGACATTAGCGGCTATCTGGTGGAGCAGGGCACATCGCTCGCGGGTGCGGCGCAACTGGCCCCGCAAATCGCCGCGCTGACAACCATGTTCCAGGGGGCCGACCAAGGCAACCGCGACATCTTGTCCAACATCAACGGCGGCATCAATACGCTCGTCACCGAGATTGAAGACCTCACCTCGTTGTTGGCCCAGATCGGGGGCGTGCCCGGGTACGCCACGGGCGGGGCATACGGGGGCGGCTTGGCATTGGTGGGCGAGCAGGGGCCAGAACTCATCAACTTCCAAAACCCTGGGATGGTTTACAACGCAGCGCAGTCGGCCAACTTGCTGTCCGGCGGTGGCGAAGTGGCCAACGAGATTCGCATGTTGCGTCAGGAGGTCAACTATCTGCGGGCCGAAACCCGTGCCACCGCAACCAACACAGGCAAGACAACCCGCATCCTCGAGCGCGTCACGCTCGACGGGGATGCACTCCAAACGGTGCCCGCAGCATGAAAGTCATCAAGCCTATCCCGTTTCAGACGAACCAACTGATTTCCACGACAGCCGTTGAGCCGAACCCGCTCTGGGTGTCGGGTGAGGACTACGACACGGGCGATGTCGTGGTGTACCCGATAACGATCAACGGCGTGGCCAACGTGCGTCGCTGGGAAAGTCTAGTGAACAACAATCCGGCTCAGCCGGGCACAGACGCCACCAAGTGGGAAGACATCGGGCCTTGCAACAAATGCGCGATGTTTGATTCGCAGGTGTCAACCACCACTGAAGCGGCAAGCCCCTTCACGTTTGTGATTCAGCCCGGGGTCGCGTTCAACAGCTTGGCGCTCACCAACATGGGCAACGCGATTTCCATCGAGGTGGAAGTCACCGACGGCGCGAGTGGCCCGGTTGTCTACACGTACGAAGGGTCACTGGAAGGCTCTATCGTTGCCAACTGGTACGAGTACTTCTTCGAGCCCTTCATACCGAAGACAGAACTGGCCCTGACAGACATTCCTCCATACGTGGGCGGGCGTGTTTCTGTCACGCTTTACAGCGCAGGCACCATCACGGTCGGGCAGTTCGCTATCGGCACCGCCTACTCGCTGGGTTCTAGTGAAGTTGGTGGCACCAGCGCGGGGATCATCGACTACTCGCGCAAAGACACCAACGTGGAAACGGGCATCACCACCTTTGAAGTCCGCGCCTTCAGCAAACGCATCACGGCCCGCACGTTCTTGCCGAACGGTCAAATCAACTCCGTGTTCAAGGTGTTGGCCGGGTTGCGTGCGACGCCTTCCGTGTGGCTTGGCGCAGATGAAGACAGCGACTACGAGCCGCTGATTGTGTTCGGTTTTTATCGCGACTTTACAATTGACATCGCCTACTCAAATTTCAGCTATTGCAGTCTGGAAATTGAAGGCCTCACTTAACCGGAGCCTCACTCATGCCTACGACCCCTCTGCCAACGCCCCCCAGTCGGCAAGACCCCGCGAACTTTGCTGCGCGGGGTGACGCCTTCCTGGGTGCCTTGCCCCAGTTCCAAGAGGAGCTGAACGAGCTCCAAACGGACGTCGCCACCAACACCACCGCAGCCGCAGGCAGTGCCAGCGCAGCCGCAACCAGTGCAACCAATGCGGCGTCCAGCGCAACATCGGCGGGCACCAGTGCAACCAATGCGGCGTCCAGCGCAACGGCTGCGGCCTCAAGTGCGTCCAGCGCCTCCACCAGCGCCTCCACGGCGACGACCAAAGCCAGCGAGGCGGCTACCTCAGCCACCAACGCAGCAAGCTCGGCCAGTGCGGCGGCTACGTCGGCCAGTTCGGCCAGCACCAGCGCCTCCACTGCAACCACCAAGGCCAGCGAAGCATCCACCAGCGCCAGCAACGCAGCAAGCTCGG
>JACCDX011123342.1_pt1 | contig 38188 bp, 33 predicted proteins | sample 7449681 | NCBI WGS metagenome assembly JACCDX01 (sample SAMN15323450, study PRJNA562643) | freshwater metagenome | isolation source: river surface water | place: USA:Blue River Watershed | collected 2017-08-18
CGTGTTCATGTCGTGGGTGCGGCGGCGGTCGTCGCCGGTGTTCTTGCGCAGCTCGAGGAATTCCTCGATGTCCAGGTGCCAGGTCTCCAGGTAGGTGCAGACCGCGCCCTTGCGCTTGCCGCCCTGGTTGACGGCCACGGCGGTGTCGTTGACCACCTTGAGGAAAGGCACCACGCCTTGCGATTCGCCGTTGGTGCCCTTGATGTGCGAGCCCAGGGCGCGCACGCGCGTCCAGTCGTTGCCCAGGCCGCCCGCGAATTTGGAGAGCAGCGCGTTTTCCTTGATCGACTCGTAGATGCCGTCCAGATCGTCGGGCACGGTCGTCAGGTAGCACGACGACAGCTGCGAGCGCAGCGTGCCGCTGTTGAACAGCGTGGGCGTCGAGCTCATGAAGTCGAAGGTGGAGAGCACTTCGTAGAACTCGATGGCGCGCGCTTCGCGGTCGATCTCATTGAGGGACAGGCCCATGGCCACGCGCATGAAGAAAATCTGCGGCAGCTCGATGCGGGTCTTGCGCACGTGCAGGAAGTAGCGGTCGTACAGGGTTTGCAGGCCGATGAAGTCGAACTGCAGGTCGCGCTCGGGCTTGAGCGCTGCGGCCAGGCGCGCCAGGTCGAAGTTCAGCAGGTCGGGGTTGAGCAGCTCGTGGTCAACGCCTTTCTTGATCGCCTGCGGGAAAAAGTCCACGTACTCGCGGCCCATTTCGGCCTGGCTCAGCTCCTTGCCCAGCACTTCCTTGGCGATGGTGTGCATCAGCAGGCGCGCGGTGACGTAGGTGTAGTCGGGCTCTTTTTCGATCAGGGTGCGGGCCGCGAGGATCGAGGCCTTGTAGACCTCCTGCAGCGGCACGCCGTCGTAGAGGTTGCGCACGGTCTCGGCCACGATGGGCTCGGGACGCACATCCTGGCCCAGGCCCTCGCAGGCCTGCCGGACCAGGCCCTCGAGCTTGGGCAGGTCCAGCGCGACGCGCTGGCCGCCGTCGATCGCGAACAGCTGCGGCGCCGCCGGTGCGGCGCTGGCTTGCTGCTGCTGGGCGCGCTCTTGCGCACGGCGCTCGCGGTAGAGCACATAGGCGCGTGCGACCTCGTGGTTGCTGCTGCGCATCAGGCCGAGTTCGACCTGGTCCTGCACATCCTCGATGTGGAAGGTGCCGCCGCCCGGGCGCGAGCGCATGAGCGCGCGCACCACGTTCTGCGTGAGCTCGTCCACCACCTCGCGCACGCTGGCCGAAGCCGCGCCTTGCGTGCCGTGCACCGCCAGAAAGGCCTTCATCAGCGCGACCGCGATCTTGTTGGGCTCGAAGGGCACCACAGCGCCGTTGCGGCGGATGATCTGGTAGTTGGCCAGCGCCTGCGGCGCGTGCGTGGCGGGCGCTGCGCTCGGCGCAAGGCCCATCGGGCTGGGGGCGTGGGCGGACGGGTTCAGGTCGGTGTGCATGGTCATTTCTAGGTTTTCTGGTCGATCTGTGGGGCGGAATTCGGGCGTGGCCAACTGTTTATCAATTTTGACAGTTTAAAAGCGCAAACGCTACGGGTGGTGTTTGGAGGAGCGTTCAGCCACTAGATGTAGTGTACTGAGGGAATTCGCACAGGACCAGGCCCCGCCTCCTTTTGGGGCGCGTGCGCCCATCAAAAACACTTTTCAGCAGATGCAAAGCCCCCGTGCGTGGCGCATGAAATCAGGCTTTGCGCGGCCAGGTGCAGGCGGCGCGGGGCCTGGCGGGCGATTGTCGAAGCAGGGCCTTTTGGCGCCGCATCAGGCCTGTGGCTGGCGCGCGCCCAAGGGCCGGGAAAATTTTTTTCCAGGGCCTGCGGCCATGCACCGCTTCAGGGAAAACACCGAGACGGAAAAGCCGACAGGGTTTGCAGCCGGGCCCAGTCGAAACCGGGGCCGGGATCGCGTTTGCGGCCCGGCGCCACATGCTCGTGCCCCGCGATGTGGGCGATCGGGTAGCGCTGCGCCAGCGCACGGCACAGCCAGGCGAGCGTGTCGTACTGCGCATCGTCGAAGCGCTCGCCTTCGAGGCCTTCGAGTTCGATGCCGATCGAGTCGTCGTTGCAGTTCTCGCGCCCGCGCCAGCGCGAGGGGCCCGCGTGCCAGGCGCGCGCGTCGCCGCTCACGAACTGCCACAGCGCACCGTCGCGGCGGACGAAAAAATGCGCCGAGACCTCGAGGCCGCGGATCTGCTGGTAGTAGGGGTGCGCGTCCCAGTCGAGGGTGTTGGTGAAGAGCGCGGGCACCGCGTCGCCACCGTATTCGCCGGGCGGCAGGCTGATCGAGTGCACCACGAGCAGGTCGATGCAGGCGCCGGCCGGGCGTGGGCCGAAGTTGGGTGAGGGGCAGTGCACCGCGCCTTCGAGCCAGCCGCCGTCCCAGCGTGGCGCAGGGTGCTGCGGTGCGGCCATGTCAGTGCGGGTTGCGGTCGGCCGCGGCGTTGCGGTGCGCGCTGCTGCAGTAATGGCCGCGCTCGCCGGCCACGGCTTCGGCGCGCGGCAGGTGCAGGCCGCAATGGGCGCAGGCCACCATGGTGTCCGGCGCGGTTGGGGTGGCACTGTCGCTGGGCGGTGGCGCCGCGCGGGCGGCCAGCGCACGCCGCCAGGCCCACCAGACGAACAGGCCCACGACCAGCCAGAACAGGTATTTCATGCGGCACGCCCCAGCAGCACCTCGGCGACGAAGCGCGAGCCCGCATACGACAGCAGCAGCAGCGCCGCACCGGTGTAGAGCACACGCACCGCGCGTTTGCCGCGCCAGCCCCAGCGCTGGCGGCCCCACAGCAGCAGCGCGAAGGTGAGCCAGGACAGCAGCGCGAAAACCCGCTTGTGGTCCCAGCGCCAGGCGCTGCCGGCTTCACCGTAGAGCTGCTCGCCAAACAGCAGGCCCGCCAGCAACGTGGCCGACAGCAGCACGAAGCCGGCCGCCACGAAACGGAAGGTCAGGCGCTCGAGCGTGAGCAGCGGCAAACCCGGGCTGGGGTGGGCCATGCGGATCTCGCGCTCGGTGCGCGTCATGAGCCAGGCGTGCACCACGGCCGCGGCGAACATGCCGTAGGCCGACAGGCCCAGCGCCCAGTGCAACGGCAGCCAGGGCGAGGCCTGCACATGCAGCGCGCTGCCCGGGAACAGCCAGGCCAGCAGCACCGCGAGCGCGCCCACGCCGCCGAGCGCCCAGCGCCCGCGCAGCTGCGGGTAGAACTGGCTTTCCACCAGGTAGGCGGTCAGCACCAGCCAGGCCGTGACCGAGAGCGCGGGCGCAAAGCCAAAGCGCACGGGCGGCACCAGCCAGCCCAGCAAGGACAGCGCATGGCTGGCCCAGGCGAGCCACAGCAGGCGGCGCGTGTGCCGGTCGCCCAGGCGGCTCGGTGCGAGCGCCGGCAAGGCGTAGGCGAGCGCGGCCAAAGCCGTGGCCGGCAAAGTCCAGAGGGGGGCGCTCGCTAAAATCATGGCCACAAGTTTAGCCTTTCAGGCCGGGTCGCCGGGACCCGTGCCGTGGCTGACCCTTCTTTCTGGATGGCAACCATGGCTTCCGCCCTCACCGACAAACTCTCGCGCCTGGTCAAGACCATCAGTGGCCAGGCCCGCATCACCGAATCCAATGTCGCCGACATGCTGCGCGAGGTGCGCATGGCCCTGCTCGAGGCCGATGTGGCGCTGCCCGTGGTGCGCGACTTCATCGCCCGCGTCAAGGACCAGGCCCTGGGCCAGGAGGTCATGGGCTCGCTCAAGCCGGGTCAGGCCTTGGTGGGCATCGTCAACAAGGAGCTCGCCGCGACCATGGGCGAGGGCGTGGCCGACCTCAACCTGGCCGCGCAACCGCCGGCCGTGATCCTGATGGCCGGCCTGCAGGGCGCGGGCAAGACCACCACCACCGCCAAGCTGGCCAAGCACCTGATCGACAAGCGCAAGAAGAAAGTGCTGACGGTCTCGGGCGACGTCTACCGCCCGGCGGCCATCGAGCAGCTGAAAACCGTGACCGCGCAGGCTGGCGCCGAATGGTTCCCGAGCTCGCCGGACCAGAAGCCGATCGACATCGCCCGCGCGGCCATCGACTACGCGCGCAAGCATTACTTTGATGTGCTGCTGGTCGATACCGCCGGTCGCCTGGCGATCGACGAAACCCTGATGGCCGAGATCAAAGGCCTGCACGCCGAACTCAAGCCGGTCGAGACCCTGTTCGTGGTCGACGCCATGCAGGGCCAGGACGCGGCCAACACCGCCAAGGCCTTTGGCGAGGCGCTGCCGCTCACCGGCATCGTGCTGACCAAACTCGACGGCGACTCGCGCGGCGGCGCGGCACTCTCGGTGCGCCAGATCACGGGCGCGCCGATCAAGTTCGCCGGCACCAGCGAGAAGATCGACGGCCTCGAGGTGTTCGACGCCGAGCGTCACGCGGGCCGGATCTTGGGCATGGGCGACATCGTGGCCCTGGTCGAGCAGGTGGCCGCCGGCGTGGACATGGAGGCCGCGCAAAAACTGGCCGCCAAGGTCAAGGGCGGTGGCGGTTTTGACCTGAACGACTTCCTCGCGCAGATCCAGCAGATGAAGCAGATGGGCGGGCTGTCCAGCCTGATGGACAAATTGCCATCGCAGCTCACCGCCAAGGCCGGCGAGATGGACATGGGCAAGATGGAAAAAGACATCGCCCGCAAGCAAGGCATCATCCACAGCATGACGCTCAAGGAGCGCAGCAAGCCCGACATCATCAAGGCCACGCGCAAGCGCCGCATCGCCGCGGGTGCCGGCGTTCAGGTGCAGGACGTCAACCGCCTGCTCAAAGAGTTTGAGCAGATGCAGGACATGATGAAGAAGATGCAGGGCGGTGGCCTCATGAAGATGATGAAGCGCATGGGCGCCATGAAGGGGCTGATGGGCGGTGGCGGCTTCCCGGGCATGCCGCGCTGACAGTGGTCACTCACCTCTTGTTTGGCGCGTCATCCCCAGCGCCTGTGGTTCAGTTTGTGGATAACTGAAGGAACAACTGGCGCGAGCCTTGCCGGGCAAGGCTTTCAGCGCGATGCCTGTTTTTTGGGCAGGCCGGCGATGTGGGTGAGCAGACCTTCGCAAGCGTCCTCTACCAGATCGAGCACCTGCTCGAACCCCTGCGCACCGCCGTAGTACGGATCGGGCACCACCGGGCTGTCGTGGCGGGTGCAAAACTCGGTCAGGCGCTTGAGCTTGTGGCGCTGCGCGGGCGGGCACAGTTGCTCGGCCAGCGCCAGGTTGTCCCAGTCCATCACCAGCACCCAGTCCGAGACCTCGAAGTCCTCGGCGGTGAGTTGGCGCGCCCGCAGCATCGACAGGTCGTAGCCGCGTTGCCGCGCGTGTTGCTGGCTGCGGCGGTCCGGCGGCTCGCCCACGTGGTGGGCGTGGGTGCCGGCCGAATCCACCGCGATCCAGTCCTGCCAGTGGCGCTCGGCCACTTTGTGGCGCATCACGCCATCGGCCGTCGGGCTGCGGCAGATGTTGCCCATGCAGACGAAGGTCAGCCGGACGCGCTCGGCCATGGCGCTGCTCAGCCCTGGATCACCAGCTCGCCGCGCAGCGAGTGCGGGTAGGCTTGGGTGATGCGCACATCGACCATCTGGCCAATCAGGCGGTCGCGGTTCGGGCCGCCGGGGAAGTTGACCACGCGGTTGCATTCGGTGCGGCCGGCCAGCTCGGTGGGGTCTTTGCGCGCGGCGCGTTCGACCAGGATGCGCTGCACCGTGCCCACACGGCTCTCGCTGATGCGCTGCACGTTCGCTTCGATGGTGGCTTGCAGGTGTTGCAGGCGTTTGAGCTTGACCTCGTGCGGCGTGTCGTCGTGCAGGTTGGCGGCGGGCGTGCCGGGGCGGGGGCTGAAGATGAAGGAGAAGCTGGTGTCGTAGCCCACATCCTCGATCAGCTTCATCATCTTGCCGAAGTCCTCTTCGGTCTCGCCGGGGAAACCGACGATGAAGTCGCTGCTCATGGAAATGTCCGGGCGCACCGCGCGCAGCTTGCGGATGGTGCTCTTGTATTCCATCGCCGTGTAGCCGCGCTTCATCGCCATGAGGATGCGGTCACTGCCGTGCTGCACCGGCAGGTGCAGGTGGCTCACCAATTGGGGCACCTTGGCGTACACGTCGATCAGGCGCTGCGTGAACTCGTTGGGGTGGCTGGTGGTGTAGCGGATGCGCGCGATGCCCGGGATCTCGGCCACGTACTCGATGAGTGTGGCGAAGTCGGCGATCTCAGCTGTGCCGCCCATGGGCCCCCGGTAGGCGTTGACGTTCTGGCCCAGCAGCGTGACTTCTTTCACGCCCTGCTCGGCCAGGCCCGCGATCTCGACCAGCACGTCCTCGAACGGCCGCGAGAACTCCTCGCCGCGCGTGTAGGGCACGACGCAGTAGCTGCAGTACTTGCTGCAACCTTCCATGATCGAGACGAAGGCGCTGGCCCCCTCGACCTTGGCCGGCGGCAGGTGGTCGAACTTCTCGATCTCGGGGAAACGGATGTCGACCTGCGGGCGGGCTTTTTTCTGCCGCTCGGCCAGCAGTTCGGGCAGGCGGTGCAGGGTCTGCGGGCCAAACACCACGTCCACATAGGGCGCGCGCTTGATGATCTCTTCGCCTTCCTGGCTGGCCACGCAGCCACCCACGCCGATCAGCACGCCCTTGGCCTTGAGGTGCTGGACCCGGCCGAGGTCGGAGAAGACCTTCTCTTGCGCCTTCTCGCGCACCGAGCAGGTGTTGAACAGGATCAGGTCGGCCTGCTCGGGGTCGTCGGTGGGCACATAGCCTTCGGCGGCTTTCATGACGTCGGCCATCTTGTCCGAGTCGTACTCGTTCATCTGGCAGCCGAAGGTTTTGATGAAGACTTTTTTGGTGCGCGCGTCGGCGCTGGCGCCCTCGGGCGCGGTGGTGCAGCGGTTCATGGTGTAGATCCAGAGGCTGAAATTGAAAAGGGAAGGTGCTTGCCTTCCCGCCAAGCCTCAATTATCGCCGCTGGCGCTGTCTGTGGCCTTGGGCTTGTAGAACATCGGGTAGGCGCGCGCCACCGTGGGGCTGCCCAGGTCCCAGGTCATGCACTGGCCCAGGTGGAAGGGCGCTTGCGTGATCGGCGGGTGCGCTTCGCCGCGCAGCTCGCGCCGGTGCCACTGGCCCGAGGGCAGGGTCTGGAAGGCGGCGGTCGCCATGTTGAACAGCATCTCGCGCAGGTGCGTGCAGCCCGCGCTGCCGCCGATTTTTTCGTCGATGGTTTTGCGCCAGCCGCGGCCCATGCGGCAGCCCACCAGCGCCTGCATGTTCGGCGGCACCTGGCTGCATTCGGGGTGGGGAATGTCGTCCATGGCCACGGCCACCGCGTGGATCTGCATGCCGTCGTCGATGGTCAGGCGGATGGCCAGGCCGTGGATCGGCTGGTCGGCGGGAAAGGGCCGCTCGTTGGGCACCTGGAAGGTGTAGGGCTTGACGTCGGTGAGTTCGGCCTCGATGTCCCACAGGCCGTCTTCGCGGTCGTAGCCGCGGAACACCACGCTTCGCGTATGCGACAGTTTTCGGGGGGAGGCGGGGGGTAATGCCACTTGTCGGTCTCTCGTCTTCGGTTTCCAATCGCCCGATCATAAAGAGCAGGAGCCTTCACCCATGTCCTACACCATCGCCCCGGTGGTTCGCCGCCAGACCATCGCCGACGCCCTGCGCCGCACCGCGCAGCGCCTGCCGACCAAGACCGGCATTGTCTGTGGCGCCACGCGCTGGACCTACGCCGAGTTCGACGCGTTGGTGACCCGCCTGGCGGCGGGGCTGGCGTCGATTGGCGTGGCCGAGGGCGACACGGTGGCGGTGCTGGCGCGCAACTCGCACGGCTTTGCCGCGCTGCGCTTTGCGCTGGCGCGCCGGGGTGCCGTCATGGTGCCGATCAACTTCATGCTCAAGGCCGACGAGGTCGCCTACATCCTGCGCCATGCGGGCGCCAAGACCCTGGCCACGACAGCGGCCTGGCCGAGCTGGCGCAGGCGGCGGCCCGGCTCGACACCCGGGTGCAGCAGTTCATCTGGTTGCCCTCCGAAGACCCCAGCACGCCGGTGGCCGGCATGCACAACTTCGAGCAGCTGGCCGCCTGCCCCGACGCGCTGCCCGAGTTGCGGCTGGGCAGCACCGATGTCGCGCAGATCGTCTACACCAGCGGCACCGAATCGAGCCCCAAGGGCGCCATGCTCACGCACGACGCGGTGCTCTGGCAGTACGTGAGCTGCGTGCTCGATGCCGAAATCGCCGAAGCCGATGTGGCCCTGCACGCGCTGCCGCTGTATCACTGCGCCCAGCTCGATGTGTTCTTCGGGCCGGCCATCTACATGGGCAGCACCAACGTCATCACGTCCAAGCCCACGCCCGACAACCTGCTGCCCATGCTGGAGCAATTCGGCATCACCAGCTTTTTCGCGCCGCCGACGGTCTGGATTGCGCTTTTGCGCTCGCCGCTCTTCGATCCGGCCAAGCTGTCCCCGCTCGCCAAGGGCTATTACGGCGCCTCCATCATGCCGGTCGAGGTCATGAAGGAAATCGCCACGCGATTGCCCCAGGTGCGCCTGTGGAACCTCTATGGCCAGACCGAGATCGCGCCGCTGGCGACCCTGCTCGGCCCCGAGGACCAGCTGCGCAAGCCGGGCTCGTGTGGCAAGGCGGTGCGCCATGTCGAAACGCGTGTGGTCGATGACCAGATGCGCGATGTGGCCGTCGGCGAAGTGGGTGAGATCGTGCACCGCTCGCCGCACCTGATGCTCGGCTACTTCCACGACGACGAACGCACGAAAGCCGCCTTCGAGGGCGACTGGTTCCACAGCGGCGACCTCGCGACCATCGACGCCGAGGGCTACATCACCGTGGTCGACCGCAAGAAGGACATGATCAAGACCGGTGGCGAAAACGTCGCGAGCCGCGAGGTCGAGGAGATGATCTACCGCCTGCCCCAGGTCAGCGAGGTCGCGGTGGTCGGTCTGCCCGACCCCAAGTGGGTCGAGGCGGTGACGGCGGTGATCGTGCTCAAGGCCGGTCAGGCCCTGGACGAGGCGGCGGTGATCGCGCACTGCACGCAGCACATGGCGCACTTCAAGGCGCCCAAGCGCGTGGTCTTCACCGACACCCTGCCCAAGAACCCCAGCGGCAAACTGCTCAAGCGCGAACTGCGTTTGCGCTACGCGGCCTGAAGCCCCTCACTCCTGGACGATTCTGCAAGGGCTGCGCACGCCCTTGCGTTCGCGCTCTTCTTGGCAATAGGCGAGGGCGCGGCGTTCGGCTTCGGCGCCCAGGCGCATGTGGACCGAGCAGCGCATGACCATGCGGGCCGTGTCGGTCTGGCTGTCGAAGGCCGCCGCGCAGCGGCTGTTGGCGTTCATCTCGGGCTTGGTGCTGGCCCACACGCCCTGCAGCGCCTCGGGCAGCTGGCGCAGCGCGTGGGTCGGTGTGGCAAGCGCAGACTGCGCCACACCGAGGGCGAGCAGCGCGGCCAAGGCGCGCGCCAGGGCGGACGGGAAAGTGTTCATGCGGCCAATGTAGCGCAGCCGCCAGCGTTCGCCTTGACGCGGCTCAAGGCCGCTGCGCCGGCCGCCAGCCCATCTCGAGCCAGTGCCAGTGGCCGGGCTTGAAGGGCCAGGCGATTTGCGCCAGCGGCGTGCCGCGCGGAAACACCTCGGCCGTGAGGTGGTCGCCCCAGGGGCTTTGCGCGTGGATGCCGCGCAGCCAGTCCTGCTGCGCGGGCGCCGTGGTGTCGCTGCCCGCGGCCACCGCGCGCAGCGGCGGGATCGCGAGGCCCTGCTCGCGCACCGGCCCCGACAGCCGGTCGTGCACGCTGCCCCAGGCCACGGGGGCGAGCGTGTCGCGCAGGCCGCGCAAGCGCCGCTCGACGGCCTCGGTGCGGCCGGGCTCGAACAGGCACAGCTGGCCCAGCACATTGTCGAACCAGAACAGCGCCCCGGGGTGCTGCGCCACGAGCGCGGGCAGCTGCGCGAGCGCGTCGCCCGTGTGCGTGTGCAGGGCCGTGCCCTGCGCGCGCAGGGCCGCGCCATGGCGGCGGCGAAACAGCGGTGCGGCCCAGGGGTCGATGTCCCAGGTGTGGACGGTGGCAAAGCGCGCGAGCCAGCGCGGCGGCATCATCCAGCCCGCGCTCGCCCCGATCAGCACCAGGGTGTCGCTGGGCATCGCGGTCTGCGCCATCAGCCAGTCTTCGATTTGCGCGCAGGTGGCGTGCCAGCGGCCGCGCCAGCGCCAGGCGCGCCAGTGCCAGCGCCAGCCGCCCGAGGGGTTGCTCATGCGGGCGCCCTCACTTGGCGTCCACCACGTAGCAGGTCACGTTGGCGAAGAAGCGGTTTTCAGGCGTGATGCAGTGCTGGTAGTAGCGCTCGCGCTTGAAGTCCGAGAGGAAGTAGGAGCGGTAGATTTGCTGATCGCGCACCGCCAGGCTCACGTTGCGGGCCCAGGTGCAGCGCAGGTTCATCTCGCACTCCTTGAGCTCGGCCAGATCCTTGTAGAGGTGGATCTTGAAGCGGCCCTCGCGGTGGCCCAGCGACAGGTCCATGCTGACCAGGCACACCGGATCGGCCATCTCGGTCAGGCCGTCGTGGCGCGCCAGGTAGTTCATCTCGGCCACCACCATCTTCTGGTACCAGGCGCCGACCAGGCCCTGGCATTCGAAAAAATCGCGCTTGACGGTGCGAAAGGCCGGCCGCGTCATCGGCTTGAGTTCGGGGCCCAGCGCCATGATCGGATCGCGCCCGCCTTGCTCGACGCCGGGCAGGCGCACGATCACGCCGCCATCGGGGTAACGCAGCTTGTCGGGCGCGCCGTCGTCGCAGGCCACGAGGCCCAGCAGGCCCAGCGCCAGCAGCGCTCCGTGGGCAAGCGTCCAGCGGCGCGCGCGCGGTGCCGAAGCGGGGGCCGGGGGTGTGGGCACAGTCATGCGCCAATGCTAGCGCAGCGGCGCGGGCCCTCGGCGCGCGCCAAAACTGGGCTATAATGCGCGTCTTGCCCAAGACCGGCAGGGAGATATAGCTCAGTTGGTGAGAGCGCGGGATTCATAACCCCGAGGTCGGTGGTTCAAATCCACCTATCTCCACCAAAACACCCCCAAAGGGCCCGACTGTTTCGGGCCCTTTGCTTTTGGCGGCCCCGACCCGGGGGCGTATGCCCGAGGCGACAGCGGCGCACCCGCCGCGCGGGTACAACAGCGGCCAATCCTTTCACAGGCCCGCCATGAACCTCTACAGCAAACTCCAGCAGCGCGCCGCCAGCGGCCAGCCCATCCGCGTCGGCCTGATCGGTGCCGGCAAATTCGGCGCCATGTACCTGGCCCAGGCCCCGCGCATGCCGGGCGTGCACCTGGTGGCCATCGCCGACCTCTCGCTGGACGCGGCGCGCACCAACCTCGCGCGCGTGGGCTGGCGGCCCGAGCAGGCGCAGGCCGCTTCGGCCGAAGAAGCCCTGAAAAACGGCAGCACCTGGCTCACCCAGGACTGGCGCGCCGTGACCGGCCTGCCGCAAATCGACCTCATCGTCGAGTGCACCGGCAACCCGATCGCGGCGGTGGACCACATCCTCGAGGCCTTCGCGCAGGGCAAGCACGTGGTCAACGTGACGGTGGAGGCCGACGCCTTTTGCGGCCCGCTGCTCGCGCGCAAGGCCGCACAGGCGGGCGTGGTCTATTCGATGGCCTATGGCGACCAGCCGGCCATGATCTGCGAACTGGTCGACTGGGCGCGCACCTGCGGCTTTCCGGTGGTGGCGGCCGGGCGCGGCCACAAATGGCTGCCGCATTTTTGCGAGTCCACGCCCGAAACCGTCTGGGGCCACTACGGCCTCACGCCCGAGCAGGCGGCGCGCGGCGGCCTCAACCCCAAGATGTTCAACAGCTTTCTCGACGGCTCCAAGCCCAGCATCGAGAGCACCGCGGTGTCCAACGCCACCGGCCTCGCGGTCCCCAGCGACGGCCTGCTGTATCCGCCCGCCAGCGTGGAAGACATCCCCTACGTCACACGTCCGCGCAGCGAGGGCGGCGTGCTCGAGCGCAAAGGCATGGTCGAGGTGATTTCCTCGCTCGAAAAAGACGGCCGCCCGATCCCCTACGACATCCGCATGGGCGTGTGGGTCACGGTCGAAGCCGAGACCGAGTACATCAAAAACTGCTTCGAGGAGTACAACGCCCACACCGACCCCAGCGGGCGCTATTTCACGCTTTACAAGCGCTGGCACCTGATCGGGCTGGAGGTCGGCATGTCGGTGGCCAGTGTTGCGCTGCGCGGCGAGCCCACCGGTGTGGCCAGCGGCTGGAACGCCGATGTGGTGGCCACCGCCAAGCGCGATCTGCAAGCGGGCGAGATGCTCGACGGCGAAGGCGGCTACACCGTCTGGGGCAAGCTCTTGCCCGCGGCCACCTCGCGCCGCATCGGCGGCCTGCCGCTGGGGCTGGCGCACCAGGTCCAGCTCGTGCGCCCGGTGAAAAAAGGCCAGAGCCTGTGCTGGGACGATGTGGCCATGGACACCACGACCCACGCTTACCGGGTGCGGCGTGAGATGGAAGCGATGTTCGCGGCCTGAGCGCCGGGCCGCTGCCGGGCGCGCCTGCGCCATGCGGCTATGCTTGCGTCCATGGCTTCTCCTTTGTCGCTCGCGGGCTTGCGCCCCTTTCTGAGACCCTACCGCCTGCCGCTGGCGCTGGCCGGGGTGTTTTTGGTGCTGGCCGCGGGCGCGACGCTGGCCTTTCCCTGGGCCTTGCGCCGCCTCATCGACGACGGCCTGGCCACGAGCGCCGGCGACGCCGAAGTCGCTGCGGGCTTTTTGCGCCTGTTTGGCGTGGCCGTGGCCCTGGCCACCTTTTCGGCGGCGCGCTACTACACCGTGAGCTGGCTGGGCGAGCGCATCACCACCGATGTGCGCAACGCGGTCTACGGCCATGTGCTGCAGCAAAGCCCGGCCTTCTTCGAAACCACCCAATCGGGCGAGGTGCTTTCGCGCCTGACCAACGACACCACGCTGGTGCAGACCGTGGTCGGCTCCTCGCTGTCGATGGGCTTGCGCAACCTGGTGATGGGCATCGGGGCCATGGTCATGCTGATCTGGACCAACCCGCTGCTGATGCTGCAGGTGCTGGGCGTGCTGGTCATCGTGGTCTTGCCGGCCGTCACGCTGGGCCGGCGCGTGCGTCGCCTCTCGCGCGCCAGCCAGGACCGTGTGGCCGACGCCAGCGCGCTCGCGGGCGAGGTGCTCAACGCGATCCCGGTGGTGCAAAGCTACACCGCCGAACAGCGCGAGGCCACGCGCTTTGCCGACTCGACGCTGCGCGCTTTGGGCACCGCGCTGCGGCGCATCCGCGCACGCGCGGTGCTGGTGGGCTTTGTCATCATGGCCTCGAGCGCGGTGCTGCTGTGGGGCCTGTACATGGGCACGCTGGCGGTGCGCGCGGGCACGACCAGCGCGGGCGAACTGGGGCAGACCGTGTTTTATGTGATCTTGCTGGCCAGCGCCTTCGCGGTGCTGGGCGAGACCTACGGCGACCTGCTGCGCGCGGCCGGCGCCACCGAGCGCCTGATGGAATTGCTGCACGCGCGCTCGGCGGTGACCGAGCTCGCGAAGCCGCTGCAAGCGGCCTGGCCCAGCGCGGGCGCGCGCGTGCACTTGCAGAACGTGCGCTTTCACTACGCCTCGCGCCCCGGTGTCTGGGCGCTCGATGGTCTGAGCGGCCAGATCGCGCCCGGCCAGACGGTGGCCGTGGTCGGCCCCAGCGGCGCCGGCAAGACCACCCTCTTTGACCTGCTGATGCGCTTTCACGACCCGCAGCAGGGCGAGATCGCGCTCGACGGCGCGCCGATTGCACAAATGGCGCTGCACGGGCTGCGCCAACGCATCGCGCTGGTGCCGCAAAGCCCGGTGGTCTTCACCGGCACCGTGATGGACAACATCCGCTACGGCCGCCCCGACGCCAGCCACGACGAGGTGCTGGCGGCCGCGCGCGCGGCCCATGCGCACGACTTCATCGAGGCCCTGCCGCAGGGCTACGACACCGAGCTCGGCGACCGCGGCGTGCGCCTGTCGGGCGGCCAGCGCCAGCGCATCGCGATCGCGCGCGCCATGCTCAAGAACGCGCCGCTGCTCTTGCTCGACGAGGCCACCAGCGCGCTGGACGCGCACAGCGAACAGCTGGTGCAGGCCGCGCTCGAGCAGGCCATGAGCGGGCGCACCACGCTGGTCATCGCGCACCGCCTGGCCACGGTGCAGCGCGCCGACGCGATCTGGGTGCTTGACCACGGCCGCCTGGTCGAGCAGGGCACGCACGCCGAGTTGATCGCGCGCGGCGGGCTCTACGCCAGCCTGGCGGCGCTGCAGTTCAACGCGGGCGCCTGAGTCCCGGGCGGACAGCGTTCGCGTGGCTACAGCTGGCACAATGGTTCGCCATGACGGTGCAGTTGCTCTGTGTGGGGCACATCGCGCTGGATTTGATCTTCAGCGTCGACGCCTTTCCCGACCACCCGACCAAGACCCCGGCCCACCGTCACCACCGTGGTGTGGGCGGCATGTCCGGCAACGCCGCGGTGGCGCTGGCGCGCCTGGGGGCCGGTGTGCGCTTGTGCGCCCCTGTGGGGGATGACGCCACCGCCGATGTGTTTGCCCAGGTGCTCGCGGCGGAGGGCGTCGATCTGGGCGGCCTGCGGCGCGTGCCCGGGGCCAGCAGCTCGGTCTCGAGCATCATCGTGGACCGTCGCGGCGAACGCATGATCTTCAATGCCAAGGGCTCGGCACTGGATGCGCCCGGGCCTTTTGATCCGGCGGTGTTCGAGGGCATCGATTTCGTGCTGGTCGACCCGCGCTGCCCGGCCTGGGCCGAACAGGCGCTTGCCGAAGCGCGCCGGCGCGGCATCCCCAGCATGCTCGATGGTGAGGTGGCGCCGCGCGCCGACCTGCAGCGCCTGGTGCCGCTGGCCGATTGGCGTGTGTTTTCAGAGTCAGGCCTGCTGGCCTGGGCCGACGGCGATCCCGATGCCTTGATGCAGCGCCTGGCGGCCGAGCACCCCAGGCGCGTGGTGCGCACCCTGGGCGCACGCGGCCTGCAGTGGGGCGACGCCGAGGGGCGCTTGCAGACCATGCCGGCCACTTTGGCGGACCCCGTGATCGACACGCTGGGCGCGGGCGATGTGTTCCATGCCGCGCTGGGTTTGGCGCTGGCCGAGAGCCAAGGCGAGCGGCAGGCGCTGCGCTTTGCCGCCACGGCCGCCGCGATCAAGTGCGGCCGTCCCGATGGCATCGCCGGCGCCCCGACCCGCGCCGAGGTCGAGGCCCTGCTGGCCGTGCCGGCTTAGCCGTTGACGAAGTTCGGCGCGCGCTTGCTGAGGAAGGCGTCCATGCCTTCTTTTTGGTCGGCGGTGGCGAACAGCGCGTGGAAAATGCGGCGCTCGAACATCACGCCGTCGGACAGGCCGCCCTCGAAGGCGCGGTTCACGCTTTCCTTGGCCGCCATCACGGCCAGCTGGCCATAGCCGCAGATCACCAGGGCCGCGCCCAGGGCCTCGTCCATGAGCTTGTCCAGTGGCACCACGCGGCTGACCAGGCCGGCGCGCTCGGCTTCGGTGGCATCCATCATGCGGCCCGTGAGCACCAGGTCCATGGCCTTGGATTTGCCCGCCGCGCGTGGCAGGCGCTGCGTGCCGCCGGCGCCGGGGATGATGCCGATCTTGATCTCGGGCTGGCCGAACTTGGCGTTGTCGGCGGCGATGATGAAGTCGCACATCATGGCCAGCTCGCAGCCGCCGCCCAGGGCAAAACCGGCCACCGCCGCGATCACGGGCTTGCGGATGGAACGGATGGTTTCCCAGTTGCGGGTGATGAAGTCGTTTTTGTAGACCTCATGAAAGTTGTACTTGGCCATGGCGGCGATGTCGGCGCCGGCGGCAAAGGCTTTTTCGCTGCCGGTGATGACCATGCAGCCGATCGCCTCGTCGGCGTCAAAGGCCTTGAGCGCCGCGCCCAGCTCGTCCATGAGGGGGCCGTTCAAGGCGTTGAGCGCCTTGGGGCGGTTGAGGGTGATGATGCCGACCTTGCCGCCTTCGACGCGGACTTCGATGTTTTCGTAGCTCATGGGTTCTCCTGCGAATGAACCGGGTCACTGTACCCCAGCCACCTTGGCCCTGGCTGTCATCTGCGGGGCGGCGGGTATGAGGGAAAACATTAACCAACCGATCGGTCGGTTAATGTTACAGTCGCCGCCAAGGAGACCTCCATGACCGACAGCAGCACCGCGTCCGTGCTCTATGAAGAGCGCGGCGCCGTGGCCGTGGTGACGCTCAACCGTCCCCAGGCCCTCAACAGTTTCACCCGCGAGATGCACCAGCGCCTGCGCGCCGCCCTCGACCGTGCCGAGGCCGCGCCGCACATCCGCGCCCTGGTGCTGACCGGTGCAGGCCGCGGCTTTTGCGCCGGCCTGGACCTGTCCGAGCTCGATTTCACGCCCGGCCCGGGCCTGCTCGAGCGCGCCGACCCCGGCCCGGTGATCGAGCAGGAATTCAACCCGACCACGCGCCGCCTGCAATCGCTGAAACTGCCCACGGTGGTGGCCGTGAACGGCGTGGCCGCTGGGGCCGGTGCCTCGATCGCCATGGCCTGCGACATCGCCGTGGCCGCACCGGGCGCGAGTTTTGTGCAGGCCTTCAGCAAGATCGGCCTGATCCCCGACGCCGGCGGCAGCTGGCTGCTGGTCGAACGCCTGGGTCTGGCCCGTGCCATGGCGCTGGCCATGACCGGCGACAAGCTCACCGCCGACAAGGCGCTGGAGTGGGGCCTGATCTGGCAGATGGCCGAAGACCCGGTCGCCGCCGCCGTGGCCATCGCCGAGAAACTGGCCGTCATGCCCACGAAAGCGCTGGTGGCCACGCGCCACCTGCTGGCCGGCGCCGGCACGCGCTCGCTCGACGAGCACCTGAATGTCGAGCGCGACACGCAATCGGCGCTGGGCCAAACGCACGACTACATGGAGGGCGTTCAGGCTTTCCTGCAAAAGCGCGCGCCGCAGTTCAAGGGCGAATGAGATGACGCCCCAAGAAATCGCGCGCAAGGTCGGCGAGACCATGTTCCCGGTGGACGTGGCGTCCAAAGACACCATGGGCATGGAGCTGCTGGCCTGTGAGCCGGGTCGCGCCGTGCTGCGCATGGAGGTCAAGGCGCTGCACCTGAACGGCCACCAGATCTGCCACGGCGGCTTCATCTTCACGCTGGCCGATTCCACCTTTGCCTTCGCCTGCAACAGCTACAACAAGAACGCGGTGGCCGCCGGTTGCAGCATCGAATTCCTGCGCCCGGGCAAGCTCGGCGATGTGCTGACCTGCGAGGGCGTCGAGCAGACCCTGAGTGGCCGCCACGGCATCTACGACATGAAAGTCACCAACCAAAACGGTGAGGTCGTGGCCGTGTTCCGTGGCAAGAGCGCCCAGATCCCGGGCACCGTATTTCCGGAGTGACCATGACCGCCAAATCCTTCCCCCTGGAGCCGATTGAAAAAGCCAGCATCGACGAGATGCGCAGCCTGCAGCTCAAGCGTCTGAAGCAAACCCTGCAGCACGCCTATGCCAACTCGCCGGTCTACCGCGCCAAGTTCGACGCGGCCGGCGTGCACCCCGACGATTGCCAAAGCCTGGCCGACATCGCCAAGTTTCCCTTCACCACCAAGGCCGACCTGCGCGACAGCTACCCCTTTGGCATGTTCGCCGTGCCGCGCGAGCAGTGCGCGCGCATCCATGCGTCCAGCGGCACCACGGGCAAGCCCACGGTGGTGGGCTACACGCTCAAGGACATTGACACCTGGTCTACCGTGGTGGCGCGCAGCATCCGTGCCGGCGGCGCCAAGCCGGGCGATTTGGTGCACATCAGCTACGGCTATGGCCTGTTCACCGGCGGCATGGGCGCGCACTACGGCGCCGAAAAGCTGGGCCTGACGGTGGTGCCCTTTGGCGGCGGCCAGACCGAGCGCCAGGTGCAGCTGATCCAGGATTTCAAGCCCAACATCATCATGGTCACGCCCAGCTACATGCTGGCGATTGCCGACGAGTTCGAGCGCCTCGGACTGGACCCGCAGAGCAGTTCGCTGCGCCTGGGCATCTTCGGCGCCGAGCCCTGGACCAACGACATGCGCGTGGCGATCGAAAAGCGCATGGCCATGGACGCGGTCGACATCTACGGCCTGTCCGAGGTCATGGGCCCGGGCGTGGCCAGCGAGTGCATCGAAACCAAAGACGGCCCGACCATTTGGGAAGACCATTTCTACCCCGAGATCATCAACCCCGAAACCGGCGAGCCGGTGGCCGACGGCGAGATGGGCGAGCTGGTCTTCACCAGCCTGACCAAGGAAGCGCTGCCCATCATCCGCTACCGCACGCGCGACCTCACGCGCCTGCTGCCGGGCAGCGCGCGCCCGAACATGCGCCGCATGGAAAAAATCACGGGCCGCAGCGACGACATGATGATCATCCGCGGCGTCAACGTCTTCCCCAGCCAGATCGAAGAGCTGATTTTGAAGCGCAGCGAACTCGCGCCGCACTACCAGTGCGTGCTCACGCGCGACGGCCCGATGGACGACCTGAAAGTGCTGGTCGAGACCAAGCCGGGCGTCTCACCCGACAGCATTGAGGCGCGCGCCGCCGCCAAGCTGTTGCAGCACGAGATCAAGGTTTACATCGGCTCGAGCGTGGCCATCGAGCTCAAGGCCGAGGGCGGCGTCGAACGCAGCCAGGGCAAGGCCAAACGCGTGGTGGATTTGCGCGGCAAGTGAGGGCGTGTTGTGCGCGCTCCTGGGGTGCGTTGCGGGGCCCTTGGAGCTGCACTCCTCATGATGCGGCGAAGCGCATAAATCGTCGCACAGCCCCAAGGGCCCCGCAACACGTGGGCGTTTCAGGCTAAAGACCAACGCGCTTGTTTTGAGAGGGATCGGGGACGTGTGGTGACGATTTATGCGTACCCGCATCATGAGGAACCAGACGTCCCCGAGCCCTCTCCACCACAGAGGGTCAGGGTCAAACCGCCGGCCAGCGAGAAGAACGGTCCGCGGCCATTTCCAGCCGCCAGACCGTGCTCTGCTGAGGCACCACCAAAGGCAAGCGCAGCAGCTGCTTGTCGCGTGACACCAGGGCCACCGCCTTGCGCTCTTTGCCCAGCAGCTCGGGCACATCGGCCAGCTTGCCCACGCGCCAGTGCCCGCCTTGGCCGCGCGCACCGACTTCCAGACCCAGCCACTCGTCGCCGGCCGCCAGGCCCGCACGCTCGGCCGCGCTGCCGCGCAGCACCGCCTTGACCTGCACGCTGCCGTTGGCATCCGCATGGCGCAGGCCCAGGTGCTGGGCGAAGTTGCCCGGTTCGGCGTGGATGCGCACGCCCTGGGCTTCGAGCAGCTGGGCCAGCGGCAACTCGGCGGTGCCGTGCACCCAGGCCTGCAGTTCTTTTTGCCAAGAGCGGCCTGTGAGCACTTGCAAAGCGTCGAGCACATCCTGCTCGCGCATGGGCCCGGCCTGGCAGCGTTTCCAGAGCTCGCGCATCAGCGCGTCCAGCGTGTGCCCTTCGGCGCGCAGCGTGAGGTCCAGGCACAGCGCCACCAGCGCGCCCTTGGTGTAGTAGCTCACGGTGGCGTTGGGCGTGTTTTCGTCCTGGCGGTAGTACTTGACCCAGGCGTCGAAGCTGGCCTGGGCCACGCTTTGCACATGGCGGCCCGGGGTTTGCTGCACCTGCGCGATGGTCTTGCCCAAGAGCTGCAGGTAGGTGGCGTCGTCGATCAGGCCGGCGCGGCGCAGCAGCAGGTCGTCAAAGTAGCTCGTGAAGCCCTCGAAGAACCACAGCAGCGGCGTGAAGTTCTCGCGTGTGTAGTCGTAGCGCGCGAACACATCGGGGCGCAGCCGCTTGACGTTCCAGGTGTGGAAGTACTCGTGGCTGATCAGGCCCAGCAGCGTGGTGTAACCCTCACTGGTTTTCTTCTCGCCCACGCGCGGCAGGTCGCGCCGGCCACAAATCAGCGCCGTGCTGTTGCGGTGCTCGAGCCCGCCATAGCCCTCGTTGACCGCGTTGAGCATGAACAGGTAATTTTTGTGCGGCGCCTTGCGCCCGGCCTGCGCGCCCTGGCCGTGCCAGAAGCGGATTTCGGCTTCGCAGATTTTTTGCGTGTCGGCCAGCAGGCGCGTGCCGTCGAAGGACGGCAGGGCGCCCGCGACGACGAAGCGGTGCGGGATGCCGCAGGCCTTGAACTGACCGGACCAGAAGCGGCCCAGCTCGACCGGGCAGTCCACCAGCTCGTCGTAGTCGGCCGCCCGGTACAGGCCAAAGCCGCGCTTGTCGGTTTTGACGGCCGCCAGGCCTGTGGCCGCCTGCCAGTCGGCGTGGCCTTTGACGGGCTGCAGCTGCAGCCGGTGTGGCTGGTTTTCCTGCCCGTGCACGCGCAGGCACAGGCTGGTGCCGTTGAAAAAGCCGCGCCGCGCGTCGAGCCAGGCCGCGCGCACCGAGTTGTCGAAGGCGTAGACCTCGTAACGCAAGGTGAGCGCTTGTCCGGGGCGGGCGTCGATTTGCCAGCTGCATTTGTCCAGCTGCGTGACGGTCAGCTGGCGGCGACCCTGCTGGGCGCGCAGGCCCTGCAAGTGGCGGGCAAATTCGCGCACCAGGTAACTGCCTGGAATCCACACCGGCAGAGAGACCACTTGCCGCTCGGCCGGCGCGGGAATGGTGAGCGTGACGGCAAACAGGTGGGCGTGCGGGTCGGCCGCCTCGACGCGGTAGTGCAGGGCAGTCATGGGCGCGGTGGGGGTGTTCAGGTGGCGCCGGCCGCCAAAAAGCAGCTGAGGCTGGAGACCAGGGTCAGCTGCAGGCGCATGGGCAGCCAGGGCGCCAGGCCCGCGGCGGGCCAGGTGCGGCGGTCCACCAGGTAGCAGCCGATCAGCACAAAGCCCAGCAGCGGCAGACCGGCAAAGGCCGGCATCATGACGCCGACCCACGCCAGCAGCGAGGGCAGCACGCCCCAGCTGAAATGCACCGGCGGTGCCTTGGGTGTGGTGATGGCGTTGCGAAAGCCGACGCCCCAGTGGATGCCGCCGAGAAAGGACACGATGACGCCGCCATAGGCCTGCATGGACAGCGCCACATAGGGGTGCAGGTCTTCGCCCACCAGCCACAGGCACAGCGCGAGAAAAACGAAGGGGATCAGGCCGGCGTAGCCGAGGCGGCGGATCAGGGTCCAGGTGCGGTCTTCGGAGGGCTGCAAGTCCATCATGTCACTTCAAAGCATCACTTGACCTGGGCCAGCTGGTTTTCGATTTGCGCCAGCGGCACGGCGCCGACCACGCGCGAGCCGTCGGCGAAGAACAGGGTGGGCGTGCCGGTCACGCGGTTTTTCTTGCCGAAGTCCACGTTGGCCTCGATGCCGGCGCTGTCGCAGTTGGCCGCCGGCGGAGTCAGGTTGTTGATCATCCAGTCGTTCCAGGCCTTGGCCTTGTCCCTGGCGCACCAGATGTTCCTGGACTTGGTCTTGGAGTCTTCGCCCAGGATGGGGTAGAGCAGGTGGTAGATGGTCACGTTGTCGAGTTTTTGCAGGTCTTTTTCGAAGCGCTTGCAAAAGCCGCAGTTGGGGTCGGCGAACACCACCAGCTTGCGCTTGCCGTTGCCGCGCACCTGGGTGAAGGCGTTCTTGAGCGGCAGCTGGTCGAAAGGCACGGCCGAGAGTTTTTCGATGCGCTCTTCGGTCAGGTTGCGCCGCTGCCTGACGTCGATCAGCTGGCCCTGGATCAGGAAGTTGCCGTCGGCGTCGCTGTACATCAGGTCGCTGCCGATGCGCACTTCAAACAGCCCCGGCATCGCGGTCTTGCTGACCTCGTCGATCTTGGGGATGTTGGGCAGGCGCTCGGCGAGGTTCTTGCGGATCGCGGCCTCGTCGGCCCGGGCCGCAGTGTTCAGGCACAGGCCGGCCAGCAGGGCCAGGGCAGAAAGCAGGGGACGAAAGGGGGTCATGCGCAAACCTTGGTGGAAGGGGAAGGGGTGTCGCTGGCGCCGCCCATGGCCTGGCGCGTCATCCAGTGTTTGAGTGGGGTGCAGCGGTCAAAGCCTTGCAGGCCCCAGTTGCGCGCCTTTTGCCACAGCGGGCTGGGTTGCGCGAACAGGCGCTGCAGGCCGTCGGTCACGAGGCCCATGGCCTGCACATCGGCCTGGCGCGCGCGCTCGTAGCGGCGCAGCAGCTTGAGGTCGTTCAACGGCCGCCAGTATTCCTTGGCGCGCAGCACGCGCAGCAGCTCGGCCACATCGGCCAGACCCACGTTCAGGCCCTGGCCGGCCAGCGGGTGCAGGGCGTGGGCGGCGTCGCCGGCCAGCGCGAAACTCTGGCCCGCCGCGCCCGGCATGGCGCCGACCCAGCGTTCGGCGCGCGCCAGCTGCAGCGGCCACACGCCGCGCTCGCTGCTCAGCTGCAGGCGGCCCAGTGCGAAGCCGCAGGCGCTGGCCAGCGCATCGGCAAATGCGCCGGCCTCGAGCGCGGCGAGTTCACGCGCGCGCGCCGCATGCACCGACCACACCAGCGCGATCTCGTGGCCGCCTGCGCCGCCCAGGGGCAGCAGCGCGAGCACCTCGGCCTGCGGCTGGGCCATGCCCGGCACCGGACCAAAGCGAAACCACTGGCGCGCGATGCCGCCGTGCGGCCGCTCGCAGGCCAGGCGCGCGGCCACCGCGTGCTGCTCGTAATGCGTGAGGTCAAAGGCCACCCCGAGTTCGCCGCGCGTCTGGCTGGCGCGGCCTTCGCAGACCACGGTGAGGGGCGCGCTCACCGGTGCGCCCACACGTTCGATCAGCGGCTGGAAATCCACGGCCGCGGCCAGGCGCGCTTCGAGCACCGGCACATCGACCATCCAGTTGAGCTCGGCCACGTGCTGCTCGCGCGCGTCGAAGCGCAAGGCGCCCTGCGCGTCGCCGTGCACCTCCATGGCGTGCACGGGGGTGACCGCGGGCGATTCGGGCCAGCAGCGCAGCCCTTCGAGCAGGGCCTTGGCGTGCGCATTGAGCGAGTAGGCCCGCACATCGGGACCCGAAGCCGGCGCGGCGTGTTCGACCAGCGCCACGCGCCAGCGCTCGCGCGCCAGCAACAGGGCCAGCGTGCGGCCGACGATGCCGGCGCCACGGATGCAAATGTCGGGGGAAGAGGCCATGGCGGGATTGTAGAGACTGAGGCCTCGGGCGCTGCGGCGCTGCAGCCGCCGTCTGTGCGCTGGATGGCGAAATGCCCCCGATGCCCGAAAAAATTCCGCGCGACAGCGCCAGGCCCTTGCGTTTACCCTTTGATCGCTGGGGTTTTCCACGGCATCGACATTTCAAAAAATTCAGGAGGACGCCATGGTCTGGCAACAGGTTTACAACCCTTTGGGCAGCATGTGGCTGTCCACCCTGATGGCGGCGATCCCCGTGGTGGTGATGCTCGTCGGTCTGGGTTTCTTGCACCTCAAGGCCCACTGGGCGGCCGGCGCCGGTTTGCTCAGCGCGCTGCTGATCGCGGTGCTCGGCTTTGGCATGCCGGCCGAGATGGCGGGCAAGGCGGCCTTCCTGGGCGGGCTCACGGGCCTGCTGCCGATCGGCTGGATCGTGCTCAACATCATCTTTTTGCACCAGCTGACCGAGCAAAACGGCAGCTTCAAGGTGCTGCAGGATTCGATCGCGGGCATCACCGAAGACCGCCGCCTGCAACTGCTGCTGATCGCCTTTGCCTTCGGCGCTTTCTTCGAGGGCGCCGCCGGTTTCGGCACGCCGGTGGCGGTGACGGCGGCCATCCTGATCGGCCTGGGCTTTTCGCCCCTGGCCGCCTCGGGTCTGTCGCTGATCGCCAATACCGCCCCCGTGGCCTATGGCGCGCTGGGCACGCCGGTCATCACGCTGGCCAAGGTGCATGGTTACGACCTTGCCGAGGTCTCGGCCATGATCGGGCGCCAGCTGCCGTTTTTTTCCTTGCTGGTCCCGTTCTGGCTGATCTGGGCCTTTGCGGGCTGGCGCAGCATGACGCAGATCTGGCCGGCCATCCTGGTCACGGGCCTGAGCTTCGCTGTGGCGCAGTTCCTGGTGTCCAACCACCTGGGCCCCGAGCTGGTGGATGTGATCGCCGCCATTTGCTCGATGGTTGCGCTGGTGTCCTTCCTGCGCGTGTGGAAGCCCGCGCAGGTCTGGACCAGCGTTTCGCTCAAGGGCCATGCGCAGGATGGCGGTACGGCCGCACCCGCTCACGTGCCGGTGCAGCATGCGCGCGCGGCCGTGGTCAAGGCCTGGACGCCCTGGGTCATCCTCACGGTGTTCGTCTTCGTCTGGGGCCTGCCGGTCACCAAGAACGTTCTCAACGGCCTGTTTGCGCCCAAGTTCGCGATCGAGGGCCTGCACAGCATGGTCGAGAAAATGCCACCCGTCGTGCCCGCGCCCACCGCCGAAGGCGCCGAATACGTCTTCAACCTGCTCTCGGCCACGGGCACCGGCATCTTGCTGTCGGCCGTGGTCGGTGGCCTGGTCATGGGCTACAGCCTCACGGGGCTGGCACGCACCTACCTCAAGACCCTGGTGCTGGTGCGCTACTCGCTCTTGACCATTGTGCTCATGCTCGCGCTGGGCACGCTCACGCGTTACTCGGGCCTGGACACCACGCTGGGCCTGACCTTTGCGGCCACTGGCATGTTCTACCCCTTCTTCGGCACGCTGATGGGCTGGCTGGGCGTGGCCCTCACGGGCTCGGACACGGCATCGAACGTGTTGTTTGGCGGCATGCAAAAAGTGGCGGCCGAGCAGCTGGGGCTGTCGGCCAACCTCATGGGCGCGGCCAACAGCTCGGGCGGCGTGATGGGCAAGATGATCGACGCCCAGTCCATCGTCGTGGCTTCGACGGCCACGCGCTGGTTCAACCACGAGGGCGACATCCTGCGCTACGTCTTCTTCCATTCGGTGGCACTGGCCTGCCTGGTGGGCATCTTTGTGACCCTGCAGGCCTACGTCTGGCCCTTCACGCTGATGGTCATCCACTGAGCCTTGACGCGCCCGGCGCACACGCCCGGCCCTGGCCGGGCGTCTTTTTTTGTTCGGCTTTGCTGCCTATACTGTTAAATATGAGAAAAATAATCATTTTGCTGGCCGCGCTGGGGACATTGCCGACCTGGGCGCAAACCGCCGCACCTTCGGCCGAACAGATGGTCGAGCAGCTCAAGGCCCCACGCACCCGCAGCCTGCGCAACCTCACGGTCGAGGCCGTGCCGGCGGCAGGCCAGGCGCCCGCGGTCGCCGCCGGCGCCCATGCAGCGCCCGATCTGGCGGCGCCGCCGCAGCGTCCCTCGCTGTCGCTGCACATCCAGTTCGATTTCAACTCGGCCAGCATCCGTCCCGAAAGCCAGCAGGCCCTGCTCAATCTGGCGCTGGCGCTGCAGTCGCCTGAGCTGCAGGCCTCGAGTTTCGCGGTCGAAGGCCACACCGATGCCAAAGGCTCGGCCGACTACAACCTGCGCCTGAGCGAGCAGCGTGCGCAGGCCGTCAAGGCCTTTCTGGGCCAGCAGGGGGTGCCGGCCGCTCGCCTGAGCGCCTCGGGCAAGGGCGCGAGCCAGCTGGCCAATGCGGCCCATCCCTTTGCCGCCGAAAACCGCCGCGTGCGCATCGTCAACCTCGACTGAACCCGCGTGGACACCGGCTTTTTGCAGACCTGGGAGCGGCGGCTCCTGGGGGCGCTGGCGGGCATTCCCGGCCCGCGCCTGCTCGCCGGGCTGGTGCTGCTGTTTTCGCTGTGGATCGTGGCCGATGTGTTTGTGCTCTCGGTCACCGGCGGCCTGGCGCAGTCGACCTACGACGCCATGGTGCGCTACCGGCTGCTGGCGCCGCCGCCCGATCCGCGCATCGTCATCGTCGACATCGATGAGTCGGCGCTCGCGCGCATGGCGCCCGAGTTCGGCCGCTGGCCCTGGCCGCGCGACACCCTGGCCACGGTGCTCGACCACCTCGAGTCGCAGCAGCCCGCAGCCATTGTCTGGGACATCGTGTTTTCCGACGCCGACCGCCTGAGCCCGGGTGGCGACCTGGCTTTCGACCAGGCCGTGGCGCGCAGCCGCCACAGCCATTTCGGTGTGGTGCGCCTGCCGCGCAAGAACGACAGCCAAAGCCAAATCACGCAAAGCCACCTGCCCAGCTTGTGGGCGGGCCCCGCGCGCCAGGCGCAGGCCCCGGCGCCCACGCTGGCGCTGGTGGCGCCGGTGTTGCCCAGCGTGGCGCGCCAGCCGCTGGGTTTCAACAATGGCTACGTCGACAGGGACGGCGTGCTGCGCCGCTACCGCTACTTCGAGCGGCTGGCCGATGGCAGCACCATCCAGTCGCTGCCGATGGCGGTGGTGCGCAGCCTCGCGCCCGAGGTGCACGCGCGCTGGCTCGCGCGCTTTGAGGCCGGTGGCCAGCGCGCCGACAGCGACACCTCGACCGACGACGACGTCATGATCGCCTGGCGCCGCCAGGCCAACAGCTACCCGCGCGTCAACTTCGCCGACCTGTTCGCCCAAGCCGAGGGCGAGGCGCCGCGCGCGCCCGTGCCGTCCATGGCCGGCAAGATCATCGTCATCGGCGCCACCGCCCCCAGCCTGCACGACACGCACCCGACACCGCTGTCGGCCACCCAGGCCGGCGTCGATTCGCTGGCCACGGTACTCGACAACGCGCTGCACGAGCGCCAGATGCGCGAGCTGCCGCGCTGGGTCGGGGCTCTGCTGGCCATCACGCTGTGCATGGCGGTCGCGCTCTGGAGCCACCACCGCAGCGTCACCTCGCTGGGGCCGGCCATGGTGGCGGTGCCCGGGGTGCTGGTGGCCATCGGCTTTGCCAGCCTGCACAGCAGCCAGGTGTTTCTGGACCTGCACCTGTCGGCCGGCCTGACCCTGGTGTTTTTGGCGGTGCTGCGCATTTGGCACAAGCTGCGCAAGCGCCACTGGTGTGGCGATCTGGTGGCCGAAGCCGCGCCCCTGGCGGTGTGGGCCTGGTCTTTCGACAAGGCCTGGCGCGATGAGCAGCTCGAGCGCCTGATGGGTGTGTTGCAGGTGCATGCGCCCGACACGCGTGTCCTGTTGCTCGATGCCGAATCGGCCAGCGGTGCGAGTCTGCGCTGGCACCCCTTTGCCACCTGCTGGGCCCTCGTGGGCCCGCAGCGCCAGCTGCAGGCGGCGCAAGCGGCCCTGTTGCACAGCCAGGCCGATGTGCTGCTGCGCCACGCGCCCATGCTCTCGGTTCCGCCGAGCACGCCGCGCCAGCAGTTGCGCCCCCAGGTGGCTTCGCTGGCCCTGCAAGGCTGGAGCGCGCTGCAACAACCCTCTTCTCAGGAGCTGATCCCATGAACCGTTGGCTGTGTTTTGCCTTGCTGGCGCTGAGCGCCGGCACCGCCTGGGCCCAGACCCAAAGCGCGACGCTCGCGCGTGCCTCGGAGCTGCGCACCGACAAGCTGGCCAGTGCCCAGGTGCTGACTGCGGTGCCTGCGGGCGCTGCGGTGCGGGTCACCTCGCTCGAGGGCGGCTGGGCGCTGGTGGAGACCACGGCGGCCGCGGGCCGCATCTCGGGCTGGCTGCGCGCCAGCACGCTGAACCTGCAGGCCCAGGGCTCGGCGCTCGCAGGCCTGGCCAGCGGGCGCGAGGCGGCGGGCAACCACGCGCTCACCCTGGGCGTGCGCAGCCTCCCGCAGCCTGCGGCGCGAGTGAACCGGCACGCGCTGATCATCGGTGTGGGCCGCTACGCCGACCCGAGCGTGCCGCCGCTGCCGGGCACGCGCATCGACCGCCACTCGGCCACGCAGATGGCGCAGGCCATGCAGGTGCCGACCGAGAACATCCGTTATCTGCAAGACGAGCAGGCCACCGGCCAAAGCATCCGCCAGGCGCTCGAGGCCCTGGCCCAGCGGGTGCAGGACGGCGACCGCGTGTTCATCCACTACTCGGGCCACGGCACGCGCTACGCCGACCCCGCGAGCGGCGGCTGCGTCGAAGCGCTGCTGCCTTATGACGGCATGAACCGGGGCACGCTGAGCAACCAGGAAATGGCCAAGCTGCTGGCCGAGATGAGCCGCAAGACCGACAAGCTCTTCGTCATGTACGACGCCTGCTTTTCCGGCGGCCTGGTGCCCATCACCGCCGCCGCGCGCACACGCGGCCTGCTCAATGCCAACGACGAGGGCGCGCTGCGCCCGAAATTCAGCACCAGCGAAGACCGTTGCGCCAAACCGAGCAACGTGACCACGCGCGGCCTGGCGCAAGAGCAGGTGCAGGCCGGCGCCTTGCCGCAGGACATCATCCACCTGTCGGCGGCGCGCGACAACGAGATCAGCTTCGACGACGAAACCAAGGGCGGCCTGGCCACGCAGTTCGTGCGCGACTGCATGCTGCGTGAGGCCAAGGACCTCGATGGCTCGGGCGCCATCACGATCGACGAAATCCGCCAGTGCGCGCAGGACAAAATCAACCGCCGCATGCAGGGCGACCCGCAGTACAAGCCGCACCACCTGGTGGTTGGCGGCAACCAGCACTTCGTGCCGGCCTGGTTCAGCCAGGCCGCGCCGGTGCTGGCGTCACCCGCCTTGACCGCGCCGGCGCCGGCCCCTGCAACGCCCGTTGCGGCGCCGGCCCCCACAGCGCCTGCGGCCCCGGCCGCGCTGCCGTCCGCCGTGGCCGAGGCCCCGGCCGCACCGCCGGCGCCCGCGGGCGTGCCCGCGCTCAGCGGCGAGCAGGCGCTGCGCCAGATGTTCGATCAGCGCAACGCCAAGCGCGACGTCACGGTCACCCTCAGCAAGCCGGCCCTGGTGATCGGTCAGGACGCGCTGGCGTTCCAGGTCAAGTCCGAGCGCGCGGGCTATGTCTATGCCGCGCTCGCGGGTTCGGACGGCAAAGCCCTGTACATGCTCTACCCGAACGATCTGGACCAGAACAACCGCATCGAGGCCGGCCAGACCCTCTCGCTGCCCGCGCCCAACTGGCGCATCCGCGCTTCGGGGCCGGCGGGCACCAACCACCTCTTGGTGATGGTGGCCGATGCGCCGCGCGACCTCACGCCGCTGGCGGTGCGCAAGGCCGGCCCTTTCCTGCTGTCGCTCAACGACGCGCAGGGCCGCGCTCAGCTGGGCGCGCTGATGGGCACCTCGAAACTGGTGCACAGCCAGGCCTGCCGCACGGCGCAGCAGGCCGCTGGCAACCCCTTGTGTTCAGACGCTTATGGCGCCGCGATGGTGCCGGTTCAGGAGGTCCTCCCATGAAGACGCACACCTTGTCCATCGGCCTGGCCGCAGCGGCCCTGGCCCTGTCCACGCTGGCGCAGGCCCAGCAGGCGGCGCCGTCCGGCTGGCTGATCGCGCCCGAGGAGGCGCTGCAGTACCAGGGCGAGGCGGGCTTTCTCGCGCCGCCCGCGCTGCGCCCGCGCGCCGCCATGCCGCAGATCGATGTGCTGCAGCCCGAGCTGGTGCCCGAGGTCAAGCTCAAGTCGCCGCTGTCGATCGCGGTGGCCTTCAAGCCGCAGACCGATGCACGCATCGATGTCGGCACCTTCAAGGTGCTGTATGGCGCGCTCAAGTTCGACATCACCTCGCGCCTGGCGCAATACACCCAAGTCAGTGCGGCGGGCTTCAAGCTCGACAACGCCAACATCCCCAAGGGGCGCCACCGGCTGACGCTGCAGGTGCAAGACGACAAGCAGCGCCTGGCCGAGCGCGAGTTGCGCATCGAGGTCGAATAAGCCTGTCCTCAGGAGAAGCCCATGAGACGCTGGTGCACGCTGTGGGTGTCGCTGTGGCTGTGCTGCGCGGCGACGGTCTGGGCCCAGCAGGCCGACGGGGCGGCGGTGCAGCTGTCCGAGCAGGAGACGGCCCGGCTGCGCGAGGTGCTGCAAAAGCCGATCGACCCGGGCGCACTGCTGGCCAGCCAGATCGAGCAGTACAAGCTCAAGGACGCGGCCGCCTGGCGCCTGGGCGATGTGGTCGCGCTCGAGCAGATCCTGCGCGAGTGGGCGGCGGTCGATCCCAACGCGCGCTGGCGGCTGCGCGACTTTCTGGCCGGCACCGACAAGCGCGCCGAGGCCTATGCGATCGGCTACACCCTGATCGCCGAGCTGCGCTACCCGCCTTCGGCGGTGCGCATGCGCACCACACTCGCGCTCAACCACATCGACGACAGCCAGCTCGACAAGGCCAAGGTTTTGCTCGACGAGGTGCAGAACCTGATCCGCACCGAGTGGGGTCGCGTCAACCGCTCGGGCCAGGGCCTGTACTGGATGACGCGCGCCGAGATGGAGTACAACCTCACGCGCGCCTACCACCTGCGGCGCACCGGCAAGTGGCAAGACGGCCTGCACACCGCGCGCCTGGCGGTCGACAAGGGCAAGGAGCTCATGGCTCTGGGGGGCCTGGTCGACGAACGCGAGCGCAATTACGGCCGCAGCTGGTTCGTCTCGACCATGGCGCAGCTGGCCGACCAGCAGGTGGCTTCGGGCCTGTATGTCGAGGCCGACATGACGCTGCGCGAGGCCTACCGTTTTGCCAAGGCGCAGGGCTTCACCGACAACCAGATGGTCCGGCTGTTCAACGCCTTTTCCTGGCTGCGCAACGCCGTGGGCCAGTTCGAGGAGGCCCTGGCCTACAGCCAGCGCAATGAAGGCATCGTGCTCGGGCAGGGCCAGGCCAAGGGTACGCCGAACTGGCTGTTCACCCAGATCCCGGCCTTGCAGGCGCTGGCCGGCCTGGGCCGCTGGCCCGAGGCCATGGCGCGCCTGGCCGTGATCGACAGCGAAACGGCGCGCCTCAAAACCCGCTCTTCCCTGTCTTACCAGCCGCACATGCGCGGCTACATCCTGCTCCACAGCGACCGTCCGCAGGACGCCCTGCGCGTGTTGCAGGGCACGATGAACTGGCACCTCAACAATTTCGGCGAGCGCCACTACTTCACCGCCTTCACGCGCGGGCTGTATGCCGCGGCGCTGTTCCGTTCGGGCGAGCGCGAGGCCGCGCGCCAGGCCTTTGCGCAGGCGGTGCAGAACATGACCGCGCCCGAGGCCCTGACCGGCGACTTCGCCGAGAGCGTCTACGCGCGCAAGGTCAAGAAATACATTTTTCAGACCTACATCGAGCTGCTGGCGCAGAGCGCCGGCAGCAACGCCGCCGATGCGGCCGAGGTGTTTCGGCTGGCCGACCACCTGAACGCGTCCTCGGTGCAGCAGGCGCTGTCCGACGCGGCGGTGCGCTCGGCCGTCAGCGTGCCGGGCCTGTCGGAGGTCGTGCGCCAGGAGCAGGAGGCCAAGAACGAAATGGCCGCGCTGCAGAGTTACATGCTGGGGCAGGGCGCCGAGGGCGAGGCGCGGCGCAACCCGCAGGTGCTCGAGCAGATGCGCGAGCGCCTGCGCGCGCTCGAGGGCATGCGCAAGGAGTACAAGGCGCGCATCCAGAAAGGCTTCCCCGAGTATTTCCAGCTGATCCAGCCCAAGGCGCCGAGCCATACCGAGATCGCCCAGCAGCTGCGTGCCGACGAGCTCTTCGTCTCGGTCCTGCCGATGGCGCAGAGCACCTACGTCTGGGCCATCGACGCCAGCGGCCAGGTGCAGTTCCACCGCTGGGCACTCGGCGAGCAGGCCACGCAACAGCTTGTGGAGCGCTTGCGCCGCACACTCGATGTGGCGGGCCTGGGGGCGCGCGCGCCGGCCTTTGACGCCGCCGGTGCGCACGCGCTCTACCAGGGCTTGCTGCAGCCCTTCGAGGCGCAGCTGGCGGGCAAGAAACACCTGATCGTGGCCACCTCGGGGGCCCTGGCCAAGCTGCCGCTGGCCGTGCTGGTGCGCCGCCCGCCCGCGACCGACGCGCCGCCGGCCTGGCTGATCCGCGACCTCGCCATCAGCCATGTGCCCACCGCCAGCGGTTGGCTGGCGCTCAAACGCTTTGGCAAGGTGCCAGCGCAGTCGCAGCCGCTGATCGCCTGGGGCGACCCCTTGTTCGACCTGCGCGGCCAGCCGCAGGCCAGCGCCGGCCCTGGCGCGCTGGTGCGCTCGACGGTGCTCGGTCACGCCGGCAGCGCCGCGCGCATCGAGCAGGACGACCAGGACGCCTTTTTGAACTACAGCAAGATCCCAGCGCTGCCCGAAACCCGCGACGAGGTCATGGAACTGGCGCGCATCCTGTCGGCCAACCCGCAGCAAGACCTGATCCTGGGCGCCGCCGCCACCCGCGCCTCGGTGCTGCGCCACAGCGCCTCGGGCCAGCTCGCGCGCAAACAGGTGGTGGTGTTTGCCACGCACGGCCTGCTGGCCGGCGACCTGCCCCACCTCAACCAGCCGGCGCTGGCCATGGCGGCCACGGGCAACCCGTCCGAGTCGCCGCTGCTCACGCTCGAAGACGTGCTGGGCCTCAAGCTCAACGCCGACTGGGTGGTGCTGTCGGCCTGCAACACCGCCGGCGCCGATGGCCGTGCCGAAGAAGCGCTCAGCGGCCTGGCGCGGGGCTTCTTTTTTGCGGGCTCGCGCAGCCTGCTGGTCACGCACTGGGCGGTCGAGTCGGAAAGCGCGATGCGCCTGACCACGCACACCTTCGAGGCCTATAAAAAGCACCCCGACATGCCGCGCGCCGAGGCCCTGCGCCAGGCCATGCTGCAGACCATGGCCATGCCACGTTTTGCGCACCCGGCCTACTGGGCGCCCTACGCCCTGGTCGGGGAAGGCGGGCGCTGAGCCGGCCTGCGTCCGCGCGCGCTCAGGCGCTCGGCGCCTGGCCGCTCAGCGCATAGGGCTTGAGGTTTTCGAGGTTCTGGTCGAGCGAGAAGCTCACCAGCATCGACATGCTCATCAGCGAGACGACGGCGTTGAGGTGGGCGTCGTTGCCGGCCATGGAGTCCAGCCGCAGCTTCAGGTGCTGGTTGACCGTTTGCACCTGCTCGTAAAAATCGGCCAGGCTGTGCAGTGACCAGTCGGGCGTCAGGCCCTGGCGCGCGCGGTGGTACTGGCCGATGAAGTAGGCGCCGACCATGCGAAACAGCGTTTCGTCCAGGGTCGCAAACGGCATGTGCAGGCGAGCCGGCCCCTTCATGCGCGAGAGCACCGGGCAGGCGCTGGTGGCCATCATCAGGCCCAGCACCGATTGCAGCGCGGTTTGCAGATCGGTGTGGCGGCTGTGGGTGCGCTCGAGCATGTGGGCCTGCACATGCACCGCCTTGTGCGAGGGCGCCTCGCTGAAACGCGTGACGATCTTGGCGATGTCCTGCGCTGCGGGGCAATGCGTGTGCTGCTCGGCCGACAGCGGGCAGTGGCTGCACTGGTGGTGACCCAGCCGTGTCCACTCGGGCGAAGCGATCGCCGCCTGCTCGCTCGCCGTGCGCTCGGTGTCGATCACGCACTCGACATGGCCGGCGTCTTCAAAGGTCAGGGTGTAGCGGATGGTGGACATGCGCGGCGCGGACAAGAAAGGCGGTGGACAGCCATTATCCGCTCAGCCGCACGATCCATATCGATTCAAGATGCATTTCGGGCCGCCGAGCTCAGGCCCAGCCCGCGATTTCGGTGTACAGCGGGATGCCCAGCAGGATGTTGAAGGGGAAGGTCAGGCCCAGCGAGAGGCCCACATACAGCGCCGGGTTGGCTTCGGGGATGGCGTGGCGCACCACCGCCGGCACGGCGATGTAGGACGCGCTGGCGGCCAGCACCATCAGCAGCGTGGTGTCGCCCTGCGAGACCCCGGCCAGCCGGCACAGGCCCAGCGCGATCAGGGCGTGCGCCAGCGGCATCAGCAGGGCATAGGCCAGCAGCAGCGGCGACTGGCCCTTGAGGCCGGGCAGCTTGCGCGCGGCCAGCAGGCCCATGTCGAGCAGGAAGAAGGCCAGCATGCCCTTGAACAGATCGCCCGAGAAGGGCTGCATGGCCGCCTGGCCCGACTCGCCCGTGAGCAGGCCCACGGCCATGGCGCCCAGCAGCAGCAGCTGCGCGCCGTCGGTGAAGGACTCGTGCAGCACCTTGCCCAGCGAGAAGGCGGGCGCCCCGCCCGGCTGGGCCGAGCCCACCCACACGCCGGCGCCCGAGCTGTCCAGCAGCACCGGGCTGGCCGTCTGCTGGCGACGCAGCGCATTGGCCATCAGCACGGCCATGATGATCGCGGGCGACTCCATCAGCGCCATGGCCGCGGCCATGTGGCCGCCAAAGGCGATGCCCTGGTTTTCAAGGTGACCGACGGCGGTGATGAAGGTGACCGCGCTGACCGAGCCGTAGGTGGCCGCGATCGCCACCGCGTCAAAGCCCGACAGGAAGCGGCTGAGCAGCCCGTAGCTCAGCAGCGGCACCAGCACCGCCAGCGAGACCGCCAGCGCCAGGCCCGTGGCCACCTCGGCCGTCAGGCCCGATTGCGAGAGCGCAAAGCCGCCCTTGAGGCCCAGCGCCATCAACAGGTAGAGCGAGAGAAAGCGCGAGATCGCGGGGGGGATCTCGAGGTTGGACTTGACCAGGCCGGCGAGTGCGCCGAACACGAAAAACAAGATGGCGGGATCGATCAGGGTTTGCATGCGCTTGACAGGAAATGGAATGTCTGAATTGTGGTGGTCTTAGGTCATAAAGTAAAATCGATTTTTAGACAGGTATTCATCGAAATAAATCTATGAACATCACTTTTCGGCAGCTGCGGCTCTTTCTGGCCTTGGCCGACACCGGCAGCGTGAGCGCGGCCGCGCGCGCCATGCACGTGACCCAGCCGACTGCCTCGATGCAGCTGCGCGAGGTCAGCGAATCGGTCGGTTTGCCGCTGTACGAGGTGGTCGCGCGCAAGGTCTACCTGACCGATGCCGGGCGCCAGCTCGCCAGCACCGCGCAGGCCATCGTCGACGAGTGGGAGCGCTTTGGCCAGACGGTCAACGCCATGCAGGGCCTCACGCGCGGGCGGCTGCGCGTGGCCCTGGTCAGCACCGCCAAATACTTCGTGCCGCGCCTGCTGGGCAGCTTTTGCGAGCGCCATCCGGGCATCGACATCTCGCTGGAGGTGCTCAACCGCGACGGCGTGGTGCAGCGCCTGCGCGACAACCGCGACGACCTCTACGTCATGTCCATGCCGCCGCAAGACATGGACCTGGAGGACCAGACCTTTCTGGCCAATCCGCTGGTGCTGATCGCGCCCGCCGGCCACCCGCTGGCCCAGCGGCGCAGCCTGGCCCTGCCCGCGCTGCAGGGCGAGCGCTTCATCCTGCGCGAGCGCGGCTCGGGCACACGCCAGGCGACCGAGCGCTTTTTCGCGGACAAAGGCTTTGCGCCCGAGACCTGGCTCGAACTCGGCAGCAACGAGGCGATCAAGGAGGCCGTGGCCGGCCACCTGGGCGTGGCCGTCATCTCGCGCCACGCCCTCAAGGCCGAGGACCTGGCGCGCGATGTGTGCCTGCTGCCCGTGACCGGCCTGCCGATCCGCTCGCAGTGGCATGTGGTGCACCCGCGCGCCAAGCAGCTTTCGCCGATTGCCCGCGTGTTCCGCGAGCACTTGCTTGAGCAGGCGCGCCACTGGCCGATCGCCTGAGGCGCACGACTTACAATGGGGCCATCTTTCGCGCCAGGGCCGATGGCCCCGCGCGCAGCCGGCCGGGCCTCTCGCAGCGCCTGGACCACGACAGACAAGGAACCCTCTCCATGAGCCTCAAATGCGGCATCGTGGGCCTGCCCAATGTGGGCAAGTCCACCCTCTTCAACGCCCTGACCAAAGCCGGCATTGCGGCCGAGAACTACCCGTTTTGCACGATCGAGCCCAACACCGGCGTGGTCGAAGTGCCCGACCCGCGCCTGCAGGACCTGGCCAAGATCATCACACCCGAGCGCATCGTGCCGGCCATCGTCGAGTTCGTGGACATCGCGGGCCTGGTGGCGGGCGCCTCCAAGGGCGAGGGCCTGGGCAACCAGTTCCTGGCCCACATCCGCGAGACCGACGCCATCGTCAACGTGGTGCGTTGCTTTGAAGACCCGAATGTGATCCACGTGGCCGGCCGGGTCGATCCGATCGCCGACATCGAGGTCATCCAGACCGAGCTGTGCCTGGCCGACATGGCCACCGTCGAGAAGTCCTTGCAGCGCTACACCAAGGCCGCCAAGAGCGGCAACGACAAGGAAGCCGCTGCGCTGGTGCAGATCCTGACCAAGGTGCAGGCCGTGCTCGACCAGGGCAAGCCGGTGCGCACGCTCGACCTCAATGAGCAGGAGCGCGCGCTGCTCAAGCCGCTGTGCCTGATCACGGCCAAGAGCGCCATGTTCGTGGGCAACGTCAGCGAAGACGGCTTCGAGAACAACCCGCTGCTCGACCGCCTGAAAGAGTACGCTGCTGGCCAGAACGCGCCCGTGGTGGCGATCTGCGCCAAGATGGAAGCCGACATGTCCGAGATGAGCGACGAGGACAAGGCCATCTTCCTCGAAGAGATGGGCCAGACCGAGCCGGGTCTGAACCGCTTGATCCGCGCGGCCTTCAAGCTCTTGGGCCTGCAAACCTACTTCACCGCCGGCGTGAAGGAAGTGCGCGCCTGGACCATCCACATCGGCGACACCGCGCCGCAGGCGGCGGGCGTGATCCATGGCGACTTCGAGCGCGGCTTCATCCGCGCCCAGACCATCGCCTTTGACGACTACATCGCCTACCAGGGCGAGCAGGGCGCCAAGGACGCGGGCAAGATGCGCGCCGAAGGCAAGGAATACGTGGTCAAGGACGGCGACGTGATGAACTTCCTGTTCAACGTCTGACCGACCGCTGCGTCCACAAAAAAACCGCTCTCAGGAGCGGTTTTTTTCTGCCGTGTCGTGTGGATGCTGGGCCCGCAAGTGATCGAGGGGCGTGTGCGGCCCTTTGTGCCCCAGGTAGGTGGGCGCCACCGCCGACAGCGCGGCGGGCGTGATGCCCAGCGCCTGCAGGCCCGGCAGGCGGCCGCTGCACACATTGTCGACCTGCATCGAGGCCAGGTTGTCGCGGCTCATCAGCGTCTGGCCCGGCAGGCACTCGAGCGTGGCCGCTTGCAACCAGCCCACCCAGTGCGGCAGCGCGATCACCGGGCGGCCGCGGCCGTGGCGGATGCCGGCCCACTGGCCCGCGGCCTGCACCAGCTCGCGCAGGGTGAACACCTCGGGGCCGCAGACCTCCAGCGTCTGGCCGACGCTGTGGGGCTCTTGCAGGCAGCGCACGATGGCCTCGGCCACATCGCCGACCCACACCGGCTGAAAACGCGTGGCACTGCCTGCGAGCGGCATGATGGGGAAGGTTTGCTGCAACTTCGCAAACAGGTTGAGGAAGCGGTCTTCGGCGCCAAAGATCACGCTTGGGCGCAAGACCGTCAGATCGAGGTCGGCCGAGCGCAGCGCCGCCTCGCCGCGCGCCTTGCTGCGCTGGTAGCGCGAGGGGCCCTGCAGGTCGGCGCCGAGCGCGCTGATGTGCACCAGGCGGCGCACGCCCGCGCGCTGCATGGCGCGCGCGATGCGCTGGGGCAGCGCCACGTGCGCGGCCTCGAACTGCGCTTCGCTGCCGTGCAGGATCGCCACCAGATTGACCACCGCGTCCTGCCCGGCTATGAGCTCGGCGAGCCGGTCTTCGTCGTGCACATCGGCCTCGATCACGGTCAGCGAGGGAAAGATCTGCAAGGGCAGGGCATGGGCCCAGCGCCGCGTGGGTACAGTGACCTGCCAGGCCAGGCGCACCAGGTGCTCGCACAGGTGGCGGCCGACAAAGCCGCTGCCGCCCAGCACCAGCACGCGCGGCTCGCGGTGCATTTCGGATTCGACGTCCATCATCCGCTCCGCGGGCGCGCCAGCCACTGCGTGGCCAGCTCCACCCAGTAGGTGCCGCCCAGCGGGATCAGCTCGTCGTTGAAGTCGTAGCTCGGGTTGTGCAGGGTGCAGGGGCCGCCGCCGTGGCCCATCTCGCGGTGCGCGCCGTCGCCGTTGGCGATGAACACATAGGCCCCGGGCTTGGCCTGCAGCATGTAGGAAAAGTCTTCCGCGCCCATGGTGGGTTCCTGCGCGAGCACATGCGCTTCGCCGACGATGCCGGCCATCACCTGGCGCGCGAACTCGGCCTCGGCCGGGCTGTTCACGGTGGGCGGGTAGTTGCGCTCGAACTCGAACTCGCAATGTGCGTCAAAGGCGGTGCAGATCGATTCGGCGATCTGGCGCATGCGCGCCTCGATCAGATCGAGCACCTCGGTGGTGAAGGTGCGCACCGTGCCTTGCAGCTCGCACGAG
>JACCDX010564250.1_pt1 | contig 38125 bp, 38 predicted proteins | sample 7449681 | NCBI WGS metagenome assembly JACCDX01 (sample SAMN15323450, study PRJNA562643) | freshwater metagenome | isolation source: river surface water | place: USA:Blue River Watershed | collected 2017-08-18
CTTTATTTTTACGTTTACAACCAGAAAAATGGGTAATTAACGATTTAAATAAAGATTTAATAAATTGTTGGAAAAATATAAGAAATGAACCAGACATGATAATACATTTATTTAAACAATTTGAAAAAGATTTTATAAAATTGTCAAAAAAAGAAAAAACTGACTATTGTAGATCTATAACATCGAAAATAGATAGTTTACCATATAATATAGTCAGAGCAAGTATTTATATGTTAATGAAATACTGCGTTTATATGGGACATATATTTTCTAATAATAAATTTTATTTTAAATCTTTAGATCTACAAATAACTATTAATAATAGATGTTTCTTTTTAGAGACAAATAGTTATAATAATTTAAAAAATATTAGTGAATATTTAAATTCAACTTCAGGATTAATACTAAATAAAGATTATAAAGAAATATTAATTAAATCAAAAAAAGGTGATTTTGTATTCTTAGATCCACCTTATATTGAAAATAAGAATTATGAATTTAATTATAATAAAGATGAAAAAATAAATCATAATTTTATTTTAGATCTTTATAAAGAAGTTAAAAAGTTAGATAATAAAGGTGTTAAATGGTTAATGACACAAGCTGATACAAAAGATGTGAAAAATATATTTAAAGAATTTGATATAAAAAAATTTAAAGTATATAGAAGAACTGAAAAAATATACAAAAATGAATTAATAATAAAGAATTATTAAAATTAGATTTTTTAAAATTAAATTTTATAACCTAATAAGGTGATAAAATTGTGTGATTATATTAAAATATTTAAAGTTTAGAAATAATTTTCTTTATTTTTGGATTGATAGAAATATAATTATTATTTTTAATCCATAATTTACCATATGCACAAGAAATACCTTGTCCATTTTTAATACTAGATAAAAATGTATTATCACTTTTATCATATTTTATTCCTTCTTTAAATTGTTCAATAGTTATTTCTTTTTCTTGTTTATATAAGAATTTGATCATTTTAGATACAAGTAATTCACAATCTTCTCTAATCCATTCTCTAAGTTTATTGACATCAACACCATCAATGATTCTAATATCTTCTTCAGTAGTTTTCTCTTCTTTATTCACCTTTTCCACTTTACGTTTAGGACGTTTTAAAATAGGATCATAATCATCAGTCTCAGGATGATCAGCGTCCTCAACAATTGTTCCAAAAACAGGTCCTTCTTTTGTCAAATTCGATAAGGTTTCTTCGTCTCCCTTCTTAACAATACGTAGAATATAACGTCCTTTCTCATCTGTAATCCATCCACCATGATCAGCATCCTCCTTTAAAGTACGAACTTTCTTAGGAGTAAATTTGCTAAACTTAGTCAGAGGACGACTGCTATCGGGAACTTTATTCTTAAAGATGTTTAAATTACTAACGTATTCGTTGACACTTGTCTCCTTTTCTTGAACATTGGCCGCGCGATTAACAAATTCTTCGGTAAGATTAAATCCCTTTATTAAGTTCTCACGAACATCATTAGTCACATGTAAGTGTAAGTCTAAAGAATTATAACCTTTAAGAACAGTACACAAACGCCCAGTAATTTGAATCATTTCTGGAATATCAGTCGTCTCGGCAAAGGTGGCATACATATTGGTGAGATGCCAAGGATTCTTACACTTATTAAAATCCGCAGAACCGAAAGAGATTCCACGACTAGCCAAATCACCCGCAATTGTAATAATATTCGTAAAAACTTCAGCACCACCGTTATTCTTTAACCACTCCAAAATGTGTCCGGGTGAAGAACCCTTCTTAAAAACATGAATACCGTTCTCATTTTTTGAGTTTTTACCGTTGGACAAACGAATCGAAGTAATGTTTTCTAAGGAATCATGATGCAACTTCAGATCATCTCCGGTATATAAGAGAACACAAATAGAACGATAATCTTGACAGATAGTATCAAAAAATTTATTCATGGGCTTCTTAACTTTGGAAATACGCATTAAACAATAGCGTGGATGCTTACCACTTGTGTAATGACGAGCAGGTAACTTACTAAAATATTCTAGAAAAGGAATGATATTTTCGTCATTCTGAACGATGTCGTCATTCTCCAATGTAGTAAATTTGCATTTCTTAGTTAGTGGAAATTCTCCAAAATCAAAACTATTATGGCTCTTGTATCCAGTTGGTGGTTGTAAGACAATCAAGTCCTCGACTTTAATGGTCTTCTTTAAAATAGCATCTAAAATAGTACCACTCACGCTAAAAGAACAAAAGCACGTATTTACTAGATTTTGTAGTTCAGAAGCCACAGTAATATCTCCTTTTTTAGTCATTTCAGTTAATTCAACATCCTTATGTAACATATCGGCTTCGTCGATAAAGAGAACAAACTTGCCTTTTTCATTCTCACCGATCTTTTTGTTAATCTTGGCCAAGTTGGTATTGTTGTAGATAGATATCATAATCTTAGGAGTAGTTCCATTTAAGGAATCCGGAGTAATCAAGTTTTCATCCACAAACTCAATCGGAAACAAATCACGGGGAAAACCAGAATTTTCCAAAGAAACATATAACTCTTCAGAAAATTGCTTTATACGAACCTTGAGTTGATCACTATCATCGGTATAGTTACGTAAAATAATCAGACTACTCTTACCATTTAACATAAACCAAATGGCACTGCTAATCATAAATTTGGTTTTGCCACTTTGAACATTTCCTTTGACCGGAAAGTTGCGTCCCATGAAACGTTCGAGCATTTTAAAATTATTTTCTTCGATAGTTTGTTCAGACTGCTCAGTGGGTTCAGTTTTTTTTGGTTCTTTTATCTTTTTAGTTTTCTTATTACCTCCTTTATCACCTTTTTTATCACCTCCATTTTTCTTATTTGTTTTTTCTTCTTCATCTTCTTTATTCTCTTCCTCATTTTCTTCAAATAAGTCGTTATCTAGATTATCAACTTCAAAATCAGTTGAAAAGTTAGAAATATTCATGACCTTTTGAATATCAGCACACTTCGTAATGAGAAATTTTTTGACAATATCGCTGATAGTTGCAGTTTTTTTTAAGATTTTATTAACCTTATTAACCTTATTAATCTTGTTAATCTTAAATGACTTATATACAATTGTCTCGCCGCTAATCTTATTCAGCTTAATCTTCATCAGACGTCCAAGTTTCACCAAGTGAAACGCACCGTGTCCTGTATCAATAAGTTCTCCATCATTGTTTATAGTATTAATATTATACTTTCCATCAGAAATTTCTAATACTGATAATTCATCGTCAGAGAAATCAAAATTCAACCATTTCAAGTTTAAAGTAGTCATATTTTATTAGTAACTGTATAGGTGAATTTTTATCACTAAGTTGACTTTAAATTTCAATTTTTTTAAAATTTATAATAAATTTATTGATTAAGTTAATTTCTTTTGTTGTTTGAATGGAACTATTGTAATTCTTCTCCATTGATTAGAATTCATATTTATTTGAGGTATTTTTGTACAATTCATATAAATAATTGGAAGATTGGAATTTAGAGATTTTTTCATATTGTATATTAAGACCGGTCCTTGTGAAAAAACCAGACTTTTTTGATTTTTTGGCCATGAAGGCACAAGGTGAATTTCTGTTTAAATTTAAATCTAAAATTTAAGGTTAATTTTTAAAGCGCGCTGCGACAGCGCAAGTATGGGTTTTTCGCAGCGAGCGGTCTTAATAAACAAAAAAATGAATGACAATGAACATTTTCTAAAAATATTGGAAAATAAAGATATGTTAAAATTATCTGCTTCTTCTTATACCATTGTTTTATGCGCTTATGTAGATGAAGAGGAAGAATATGATAAAAAAGAAATTGATAACAAAAAATTTAAGAAGATTAAGAAGTTTTTTTCAATGTGTATAATAATATAAATTTTTATAATTATAGTATTTTTTATAATGAAATAAAAAATCACTTAGTATTCATTTTGTAAAATTCGAGTAAATGTATGATGATCTTTTTCATAAATTTTAATTTCACCTCTTAAGGAATGAATGATATTATCTTTTTCTATTAATAATTTATCCTTTTCTATTAATAATTTATTCTTATCTTCTATTAATTTATCTTTTTCTTCTATTAATTTATCTTTTTCTTCTAAATATTTTTCTAATAATTTTATTTTTTCTTCATAACTATCTACTTCATTATTAATAATTTTTTTCTTACATATCTTATTATGATTTTCAAGATGTTGTTTTTGCTGAAATATTTTATCACAACTTTTACATATAAAATCACTGTGATTTTTTCCTTGTATCTTTAAACAAAATTTTGCTGTTTTTTGATGATATGTTAAAGATGATTTTGATTTAAAATTTTTATCACAAAAATTACATTTTATATTTATAATTATATTATTTTCATAATAATCATAACAATCGTAAAAATCATATAAAAAATATCCTAAAAGTTTATTATCATAATTATATAATTCTATATCTAATTGTCTATCTAAATCTTTATTTATATTTTCATTAACATATGAATTTATACTATTTAGTGTTGGATTAAAAAAATCAATATATTTTTGTTCTATTTGTCTTGCTTCGTCTTCGCTTTTGCAATAATATTTATTGATCATTTTCATATTCCAATTTTCCCATCCACCATATTTTCTAATTGTTTGATATAATTTTAATTGTGAATTTATACTATCATGTATATGAGCAGATTTTCTTGAATCAAAATCATTTGTTTGACCTATATATGTTTCATTCACAGTCGGATTTATACATTTGATTTCGTAGATATATATTAATTTTTTTGAATTATATTGGTTTAAATAAATTGTATCTAATGTCATTTTTAATTTAAATATTTGTAATTTTTAAATTTTTATTCAATATTTTTAAAAAAGAATTGGCATGTATTACTTCTGTATAGTTATAATTCAAATTTATAATTTTAAAATTTGAATTAAAATATATTATAATTAATAAATATGACAGAAAATAATTATACATATTTACATCAATTAAATGCGACTGTACAAGAATTTCCTCCAGAAATATTAGATAAGATTCCATTTAATATTAAAAATGTCGCAACATCACCATTTAGATTAATTAGTTTATTAGGGGCAAAAAATAGTAAATTTATATGTTTAATACCGGATGGCGATAATATAAAAGTTATTAATATAGAAAATTATGACAAAGACGAACCATTACAAACTCATCTATGGCGATTTATACAAGTAGATTGGAATAATACGGCATCTTATGGTGCTGTATTAATACAACATGTTTATTCAGGTAAATATTTATGTGTTCCAGAGAATGAAACTGCTCCAAAATGTAAAAAATACGAAGAATTAAAACCAGAAAGATTTGTCTGGTGTCTACAAAATAGAACTTTATATTTTCGAGGTCCTGAGATAAAATATTTAGTATATAGTTTAGATAGTAATAATAAATTTACACAACTTCCATCCATGACAATGTCCGAATATTTAAAATCACCCCCGAAAAATTCTTCAATCTCATATGACTGGGTTACAGAAGGTAACGCTTTTATAAAACTGAATATTGATATGACTGTAAATATGTCATCTATCAAAAGATCAGATTATTTGCCTCCAGTTGTTTATAAAGCTTGGTGGTGGGGTAATCCTCCTTTAATAAGTAATCCTATCAATGATATAGAAAATGATTGGTATCCTATTTTGGTGAGAAGTGATACTGGTATGTTTACTTCTCCTGTGAGTGAACCTCTTGGTTTAGGATTATTAAGAAATTGGGAAGAAGGATATAGTTATGGTGGAAAATTTGGAAAATGTAGAGTTCCGTTAAAAGAAAGAATAGTCGATACCACAACGCAAACTCAACCGAAACAAAGTCAATATCCTAAAATAATGTTTGGTTTTACCAGTCATGGAAGTGAAAGATATCATGAATTAAAAGGTAATGGATTTAGCGAAAATTATGAATGGTGGCAATATATTGATATTTTTATGTATATCGCATATAATCAAGGTTGGCCTGCTCCTGAACTTAAATTTTTAAATATACCCAAAGGTACTGGTGTTTCTCAAGATGGAAGTAAAAATTTATTTGATATATATGAAGGATTCATACCACAAACTGGTTCAGGTATAATGTCAGCGCCACCAAGATCTTATGTTGAAACAGCACATAAAAATGGTTGTAAATTTTTTAGTGTATTATTTTTTCAACAAAATGTTTTTGGTGGAAAATGGCAATGGTGGTCAGATTTTTTGAAAGACAGAAAAAGGTTTGCGGAAAAAATAGTTGATTATGCTGGTTATTATGGTATTGATGGTTTTTTTGTAAATTTCGAAGCTCAACCACCTGGTGCAACACAAACTAATGGACAACAAAATCCAAAGAAAACTCCAGGTACTGATTGTTCAATATATAAAGATAAATGTGATTATAATGATTGTATAGGATATTGGTGTCAATATACACAAGGAGGAAATAATAATTGTGATAGCAATGAATGTACAATTGGAAAATGGGGCGAAGAAGGAAATTTAGATTTTGATGGTAAAGATATAAATAGGCAGTACTTTATTGAATTTTTAAAACATGTTCGAGAATACAGAAAACTTAAAAATATAAATTGCGAAATATGTATGTATGCCAGTATAGGTTATGGTGGTGATTCTGGAAATTATACTTCTGGTATAGATAATAGTTTAGTAGACTTTTGGTTAGATCCAGTTACGAAACAACCGATTGCCGATATGATGTTATCTATGCCTGCTGGTGGTACAATAGATCCTCAAGGTCCTGTAAATACATATTCACATACTTCCGAAGCTGTTTCTAGTTGTTTAGTAAAAGAGAATTTTGGTTGGCCTAAAAATACTGGTTTAATTGGTAATTTTAAATGTTTGTCCAGTGGTTTGAATTGTATAAATAGCGCAAAATTATGTTCCGAAAATACTGGACAAGATTGTGATTGTGGTGATGGAAAAGACTGTGGAAATAAAGATGATTGTCTCAGTTCTGGGAGGTGTTGTTTTGATGATAGTCAACCGAAAGATAAACCTTGGTGTTATAAAAAATGCACTCAAGATATGAATGCTACTACTTCCGATTGTTTTAAACCTTTTGGTATTCCTTATGGAAGACCTGGGCATGATGATAAAATAACTTGTAATAATATAAAAAATAGCGGAGAAGGAGATTGGACACAGTCTTGTATTTATGATGATAAACATGACCCAAAATGTTATTCTCCAGAGAATAATGTACAATATATTCAAACAGGAAATACTATATGTAGTAATAATAGTGATTTGGGAAATAATCAATGTGGACAACTTGATAAAACATACTCATTAGTTCCAAAAAATAGAGCGTTTGATTTTTATACAGGCACCGATGCTGAAAATGGTTTGGAACAATTCAGATCACAAAAATGGACAAAAAATATTTATTGTGGTACATTTGAAGGTTGTCAAAACAATATGTATCCAATAGAAAAACCATTAGCTTCATTATTTGTATGGTCAGCAAATTTAGATTTAGGATTGATGGGAACGAGTGATTTTAAAAGAACTTATAAAATGAATAGTGATTACTATAGATTATTATATATTGGCAAAACTGGTTTATGTAATAAAAATTTATCAATGGATCCATATACAGATGATGTTGATATGGGGATGGCATATTATGTATCTGAAAGATCTACAATATCAGAATTACCATTTTATACTTCTTTTTGTATGGGAAATGGTGAAAATTTTTATATTGACGGAGTACCACAATTATATCTAGGTTCTTGGACAGATAATATTCAAGATTATTTACCCACCTGGAGATGGTGGTCAAGACAAATGACTAAGAACTTTAATAATGAATATATCGAAAGTAAAATATTAAGTTTAGATTATTCAACCTCTTTTAACGGTGGAAGTTGTTTAAAAATTGAAAGTGCTGAAGGAATGGTTGACACCGATTTCTATTTATTTAAAACACAATTTAATACAAATTACCCTTTGAAATTATCAATCACGTTAAAATCTCAATTTGAATGTTCGAATATTTTCATAGGATATACTTTAAAATCGAATGGAAATTTAGTAGATAATCCACCAATATATTATTTTGATATCGGGAAAATAACAAATAAATGGATTACAAAAACATTTGAGATTAAAGCTTACCCAAATGATTTTATTAATAGTATTTGTATAAAAGCAAAAGCATCATTATATGATACTTACAAAGTATATATTGGAGAAATATGTGTTGATACATATCAATATAATCTACCACCAAAACCAAATATACATAAAATTGAAAGTTTTACACATACTTCGAGTTGTTTAACTAATTTTAATATATATTTTAAACCTCTAAAAGGTATTTTATATTATAATATTTATTATGGTGATTATTTAGTTGGAAGAACATATGGTTGTGGATATGATTTAAAAGATGATTCTGATATGGTTTTTAATATATGTAATATGGAAAATTCAGTTAATAATTTTATAGTAGAGGCGGTTGGAATGAACGGAAAGAAAATTAGAAGTGATAAAGTTAGTAACAGTAAAGTTAGTACAACTACAATTGTTACAAAAAAAAGTGGAAATCATTTAAAGCATAATTTAATTCTAAGTACTGCTATTTTAATAATACTTATACTTATAATTATCATAATATGCTTAATTATTTTTGGTAAAAATATTAAATCTTATATAATTGCATCTATATTAACTATATTTTTAATAGTATATATAATATTGTTTATAAGATGGTATAAATCAAATAATTTAGTTAATTCAAGTAAACCAATTACTCCAATTGTTCCAAATATAAAATTAAAAACACCTTTATTACTTGGAAATACTAGTGGTAAATTGTGTGTTCCGTTTTATAAAATTGAAAATTGGTCCGATTGTAAAAAGAAAGCTTTTAATATAAATTTTGATGATAATAGACCAAAGACATGGACATGGTTATTGGAAAGTTTAAAAACACAAAATTCGCCAATTAAAGTTACATTCTTTATAAATACTTTATGGTTGAATAGAGATTTAGAAAAATACAAAACATGGATGAAACAGTATGATTGTGATTATGGTTGTCATGGTCACTGGCATTTTAATCATTCTCAGGATAATTTTATTGCATCTCCGGATGGAACTCTCAGTCATAATTGTTGGGGAGATATATCAAATAATCCCACATGTTGTCCAAATAATCCAAAAGCATGTGTCTCAGATCAACAATTAGCAAATAACGATGCTGATTGTGCAAAACTTGTTCGACAATATGTTTATAATGATATGAATAAAGAACTTGTATTTGCTTATCCTTATGGAGCTTATCCTGTTGATAATGATGGAAATATTAAACCTTTAACAGCTAAAGCGTTAAAAGATAACTTTTTGGCTGCAAGAGGAGTTCAATGGGGTCAAGTTTTAGAATTTCCGTCAAAAGATGATCCACAATCTTTAAAAGGTCCTTGTTCTGATTATCAAGGTCAACCTGCCGGTTGTGATGATGGCGGCTGTTATAAAAAATCATGTAATATGTCGTTAAATGGAATATATGATGATACTATGACAAAGACAATCGGTCCTGAATATTCTTGGCCGGCAGGTATTGATTTAAATTTGGATCCAGATTGTGAAAATTGTACAATTATTGAACAGATGGAAATTAGAAAAAAATCGTTGATTCGTTTGTTGAATTCTGAAGATCCTGTTTCTATCATGATATGGGGTCATGATTTTCATCCAGTAGGAAAAGATGGAAAAACTTATCCATGTGATGCAAGTTCAACATTAGGTGGATGTTCAGATGATAATTGTAAAATGAATGCACAAGCGATGGCTCAACTAGAAAACAACCCTGTATGGTTATCGGCAAAAGATTCTTATAAATGTCCTAAAGATATAGCTGAGGAAGATCAATCTTGTTATATCAATTGTGTTAGAGGTAAAGTTGATAAAAATGGAAATTGTACTGATACTAATGTATTTGGAGTAAATGGTAAATTAGCCTGGGATGAACCAACAGGATATTATCCGATTGAATCAGTTCCTCCATCATCAGATGTTGATTCTTGTTCTAATTGTGCTGATAATTGTTGGAATCCATCTATAGGTAGTAAATTACTTGAGATGTTTGAAATAGTGAATAAACAAAAAGATAATCTTTGGTTTGCGCATTTTGTAGAAATAGTACAATATTTATGGAATAAAAAATATACAAGTCTTAATTTAATATCTGAATTAAATGATGAAATTACTTTTGAATTAAAATCTTCTAATATAATGAGAAATTATCCTCTTACAATATCATTTTCTAAACAAATCAACATAACATCTATTACAGTTGATAATATTCAACAAACGACTTATACATCTTCAGATAATGAAAAATATTATTTTAAGTATAAACCAAAAGATAATTATACACATATAATTAAAGTGAAATATACATAGTATTTTTAAATTTTACAAATTTAAAATTTCAATTTTAAACCAATGCTAGTATAAAATTCTTAATTTAAATTTCAAATTCTTTTTGTAATACCAGAGGTAAATATTTCAAATACTCACTTTCATATCTTTGTTTACCTTCATTCCAAATATAGTGAAAATATCTGACGCGATCATATACACACCAAGGTAAATTTAAACCGGTATTTTCATCATATGTCAAATCAGCCGTAGAATTAAACATTTTTTTCTCTTCTATTAAACTTTCTTTTGAAATACAACGTTTTATTGTTCTAATGAATCTTTCAGGTGTTATGTATATAACAATATCTGGTATCTGAAATGTATTATTAATATAATGATCTTTTCCTGTAAATATTACTGTAGGATTATCAAAATTTTTAAATGTATTTGATTTTAGTTCATAACAGTCAACCTGAATTGTTGTATTAGAATTATTAAATACGTACATATATTTAATAATTTTTTCTTTAAATTTTGTAAAACTTTTTTTAATTTTTTATTATTACTTCTTATTAATTCTTTTTCTTAATTTTTATAGGGATAGGTTCATCAATATCAATATCATTCTCTTCGTCACTGTTTTGCGCTGACATTTTAGAATTGTACTTTTCCAATTCTTCCTTGTAACGAATCTTATCATTATTAGATAACTCAACATATTTCTTGGCGTCATCAGTCTCTTTGATTTCTTTCCACATTTCTCCTAACTTGGTAGTTATTAAAGAAGATTCTATGTCTGGAAATTCCTCCTTAACTTTTGCTCTCATTTCCTGACAAAAGAAGATATAAGCACTACGAGCACTCTTTGGAGCATCCTTAGGCTTCTTAGTACGTGGTTTTTTAGGTTTAGTTGATTTAGCTGACTTATCTGAGTTATCAGAGATCACAGATTCGGAATCAGAGTCGCTTGGAACATAATTTTCCATCTCTTCTTTGTAACGATTCTTATCGGCACTAGATAACTCATGAAATTTCTTAGCCTCCTCGGTATCTTTAACTTGTTGCCACATTTCACCTAATTTAACGGTAATTTCCTTGGAAGCCAAGGTAGGAAATTCCTCCTTGACACGACCTCTAGTTTCTTGACAGAAGAACATATAGGCACTACGAACATTTTTAGGAGCATCCTTGGGCTTCTTAGCACGTGTTTTCTTACCTTTTTCAGTCACAACCGACTCAGTATCACTTGGAACATAATTTTCCATCTCTTCCTTGTAACGATTCTTATCGGCACTAGATAATTCGTGAAACTTCTTAGCCTCCTCGGTATCTTTAACTTGTTGCCACATTTCACCTAATTTAACGGTAATTTCCTTGGAAGCCAAGGTAGGAAATTGTTCCTTGATACTACCTCTAGTTTCTTGACAAAAGAACATATAGGCACTACGAACATTCTTAGGTGCGTCCTTAGGCTTCTTAGCACGCGTTTTCTTACCTTTTTCAGACACCACCGACTCAGTATCACTTGGAACATAATTTTCCATCTCTTCTTTGTAACGATCTTTGTCATTTAAGGCGAGTTGTTCATATTTTTTGGCTTCTTCAGTATTCTTAATTTGTTTCCACATTTCACCTAACTTAGCAGTGATCTCTTTAGCGGTCAAAGTTGCGTTTTGTTCCTTTACATCACCCCTCTTTTCAGAACAAAAGAAAACATAGGCGCTACGAGCACTCTTAGGGGCATCCTTGGGTTTCTTATTTTTTTTGATTACTTCTTTATTTTCCTTTTTGCTTTCCATTTCAGTAATTATTTTTTTTAATTCTTCTTGATAATTTTCCCATTCTTCGATAATGTCAGAGTCGACATTCATGTTGTTTAAGAATCCAATGAATAAATTGTTGATTTGTAAAAAAGTAGACATATTCTGTGTATGTGTTTATTACGTTGGTAATACTTGTGTGTAAGTATATTTTTCTATACAATTTAAATTTTTTTTTCAATTTAATTTTCCCAGGTCTTTTGGTAAAATGAACTGTCAATTTTAACACTATAAAAGTGTTAAAATTATAGTTGGGCCAAATAAACTAGTTCGAAACCGTCATCTTATTAATAAACTCAATAATATCCTTATCATCAGACTCTTTATTGAGTTTTTCTTGAGAAATCTTTATTTCCTTGCTAATATATGTTTTTCTCGACATTAAGTTCGCAGAAATTATCTCATAACCAGTATTCAATTCTTCATAATATTCTTCAACATCCAGATTATCAATCATATCATCAAAATTTTCAAATTGTTCTGTCTTTTCTTTATATATACTTTTTAGGTTTGTATAAGTTTCTTCTAATTTAGAAAGACTTTTTTGAAAAAAAGTTATTCTTGATCTATGTCGTGCAATCGACTCATTAATAATCTGTAAAAGAGTCTTATCTCTTTCATCTCTCATTTTACACTCGTAATTTTGTGCAATCTTGGACTTCATTTTTTCATAGATAATCAGATCGGTTGAAGAAATCATGTTAGTAACAATAATTAAATATTAAATAATTCTTCAAAAAAATTCAATTTACTATTTTCTTTTTATCACTTTCCTATCTAATATTATAACATCTTTTAAAACTTCTTGACCTCCTATTTTTAAAAATATTTTATCAACAGTTAGAATTTCTGTTACCTTGATTATATCAAGATTCTTACAGACATATTCATCAGCGTCTTTTATAATTAACAAATCGACTTCTTCAAATTTATTATTTTTTTTTGTATAGTCTTTAAGTTCAATTTCTATGTAGTTTTCAGTATTGATTTCACATAGCAAAATTTTATCGCACGAGGGATGATACATTGAGACATACTTTAAATTGGTCGTAGTATAAATACCATGTCCAAATATCAAACCAAATCCTCCTTTTTTACCAATAAATTTTTCGTTAAAACCGTTTTCGAGAATATCAGGTATATTACATTCAGATCTGGAATGATATGTATGAAAAATCATAAACTCTTGATTTATTTCAATTAATTAGCCAACTATAAATTTCAATTTAAATTTTATACCCCGAAGGATTTAAAATTTTTTGTTGATAGTTTTTTGTTTTGTTTATATTTTTTATTTGTAATCAATATCAAAAGTTAGCAACCCAACATTGATCGCCTTTCCGAGATAAATACTCTCTCTATAAACGTCATCTCCCTCTCGTGGGTAACCGAAAGCTGATGTCCAGTATCCTCCGGAATATCCAAATAGTTCTTGATCAACTTTAGCAGCATTACCAAAATTAATCAAATTTTCTTTTCGAAAAACATGAAAACTTTCCTGTTGCGAGATATCATGTAGATCAATACCATTGTTGATAAGATCGTTAGCAAATTCAAGGTAAGCAGAAACGTAGTCGGACATATTCAATAAAGTAGCTGGTAAGGTAGTAGTAAATATTTTGTAGCTAATTAAAATTTTTTTTCAATTTTTTTTATCTTGATGTCGCGTCAATTCGTGTTTCTTAAAATTTAAATAATATTTATTTGGATGAACAGGACAAAAATATGTATAAAACGAACATATCATAGGTTGAAAATTATTTTGAATAGATCTAATTTCCAACCTATTATATATATTCTCTGTAAGTAGGGACAAATTCAAATATGTGTTGGATAATCTCTTGATAAATGGAACATTTTATAAACATAAAAAATTTAATACCCCGAAGGGTTTTAAATTTTACAGTTTTTTAGTTGGTTTTATGTGTTTTTATGTTGGTTTTAAGTATGCGTCGTGCGGGGCGCAACCCTGCTCTTAAGCTCTCTCTGATGTACACCTATTACACAAAGTGTAATCTCCTCTTCCACGGTAACCACATGAAGTACAAGTGTATGTCATAAAGTTGTTCAAGTACTTCTTGTCATCGTTACAAGGTTTACAGAACTTATAAATGGTCATATTCTTGCACCTACGGTTGTAACACTCCTTCTTTTCCTTTTCAAATCTCTCGGCAGCTTCCTTTCTCTTGACTTCTCTTTCAGCTTCTCTCTTTTCGTATTCCTGCTTCTTGGTCTCCTGACGATTCTTGTAGCATGGCAAACAAGTCTTGTATTTTTCTGAGAGATCATGAAATTCAGTTTCACAGTCAGGACAATTTTTGATGTACTTTTCATTGTAGCCTTCCTGACAGTTTTCACATCTCTTGCGCATAGTACCATTCTTACGACGGGCGTTAAAGGAAACATCACAGTCAACACAATTTGACTGGATCATCTTAAGGTGGCACTCGCGACACTGTTTTCCCTTACAGGCCTTTCCACAATTAACGCAAGGATGGAGATCGATTACGTTTTTCTTCGCAGCAGGTACAAAAGGTTTTGCTTCAGGGTTAAGTGGAACTTTCTCAGCAGGTACAAAAGGTTTAGCTTCGGGGTTTAATTCAATGCTCATGTTGGTTTGTAGGTTTGTGTTATTCTCTTCAACTAATTAATAAAAAATTTCAATTTTAATTTTTATATTTATTACAAATAAATGTTAAATTCCAAATTCATTATTATATTTTTAATTGTTAGTATTGTTATATCAATTGTCTTGACACTCTTACAGAACCCAGAAAATTACACACATTCAAGATTAAGGGTTTTCTTTAATGTCACATCCATCATAGGTTCTATTTTAGTTGCAATTGGTTTAATTTACTCAACTCAAGTTATTGAGGATGGGAAAAATTTAACTAGAGCACAACAAACATTGAATCTAGTTGAAAGGTGTGAATTAAACCCTATTAGGAAAATGACAGATTTTTATGAGAAATGTCCAAATTTTGTTGTTAGCTTGTTTCCACAAAAAGGTATTTTCCCAAATGCTCCTAAAGGAGTTATAGATGATGATGCTTGTGTTTTACAATTATGTTTTGAAATGATACAAGCATTTGAAGATCATTTCACAGCATCACAATATGATTTAACAACTGAGAAAGCATGGGTTGGAACATTCTTGCAATGGACAAGTAGTCAGAAATTTTATGAAATATTTTTGAAAATTTATCCAAATTTTAATGAACAAACTGTAAATTATGCAAAAATATTATTTGAATATAGTAGAAAAGAAAAATTGGATACTGTTGAAAAACTAGATCAAGCATCTCTAAAGTTTTCGACAGATCCAAGAGTGAAAAAAGTATTTGATGAGAAGCTTAAATACACTATAAAACATTATAGATGAATTAATTTTAAACCACATGGGTTTAAAATACAAGATTTTTTAGTTTGTTTTGTTTTATTGTTTAATATTTCAAATTGTCTGAATTGTCTGAATTAGTTATTAAACTTACAAATCTTCCTCACATTCTTCATCATCTTCCTCATCTTCCTCATCTTCCTCTTCTGTTACATCAACATATATACAATCACATTCATTCTCCTTGCATTCGCAATCACTGTAATAATTTTCTGCTTTACTTTCACCTTCCTCATCTTCCTCCATGGCACATTCTTCACAATCAGTGTCACAATCTGTTTCTTCATCTTCCTCATCTTCTTCCTCATCTTCATCCTCGTATTCTAATTCTTCCCAAATGTCAGAAATTTCTTGGCGTAATTGATTAACTTCTTCTCTTAAGCCATTAATTTCGTTAAAAAAATGTTGGTTAATTTCAGCTTGGTTCATATTCTTGGTTGTTGTTAGTAAGACTTGTAATACTTTTTTAGAATATTTTAAAAATATTTCAATTTTATTTTTATTCGAATAAATAAAATGTCTGAACTGTCTTTGTCTGAAATATATAATTGTGAAAATTGCAAAAATTGTTATGAATATTATCAAGAAAATCAAATTTATGAAAATTGTGCTAAATGTGGTAAATTAATTAATCCTATCATAAAAGAAGATTTTGGTATGTTACCTTCTTTTACTTATAAAACTGTTCCGGTATATACAAAGAAAATTCTCAGAAGAGATAGACAAGGTAAATTACGTGTTGTAACAGCCGAATTTGCTATACCATTTCCAGCTGCTTTTCAAGTTGCAGCTCGTATTCCAAATTTGAATCTGAAAAGTTGTAATAAAAAGTGGCCAAATATTCATTAATTTTATACCCCGTAGGGTATAAAAATCTTACCTAATCATCGTCTTCTTCACACACACATATTTTTCTACATGTGCATTCTTTTTCTGATTCATATTCTGAGTCATGGTCTGAAACTGAAGTTTCTTGATCATATACAAGTACTTGGCAATGATTTTCCATAGTTATCTCAGGTATATCTTCTGGATCAATACAAATAGTTTCAAAAACATCTTCATCCAACTCTTTGAACTTTATTTTATAATGGGTTTTTAAAAATTTTCCTAGTTCATCATAGTCACTCTCTGTGATCATATCAAATATTTGATCAGATACAAGTGTTCTATAAAACAACTTATCAATTACTTTATTAAAAATGGAGGCATAAGAAATAAGATAATAATAAATATTATATTCGCATTTATTGATAACCAATAATCTTTTCATATGAAAGTTTATTAAAGATGTTATATCTTAGAACATTCTTAAAAAAAATCAATTTAAAAACGAAAAAGGTTCTGATTTTGATCACAACTAATTTAAAACCCAAAAGGGTTTAAAATTTACATTTTTATTACATAGTTTTGCTAATTTTACACACTCACCACACATTCACACATTCACAAATTCTAAAACTTACTCATCGTCCTCTTCATTGATCTTGGAGATAATAGCCTTTAACTCATCCTTAGACAACTCAATTCCCTTCTTCTTTAACTCGTCCTTAATCAACTTCATGGTAATGCTTTCGGACTCACAGTTCTCGATTATTTCTCTTACAATATCTTCGTTTGATTGTTTCTTGACAGGCTTCTCAGTCTTCTTCTCAGTCTTCTTCTCACTCTTCTCAGTATTCTTCTCACTCTTCTTCTCAGTCTTCTTCTCACTCTTCTCAGTCTTTTCAGACTCTTCAACTTCGCTTGGAACATAGTTGGCCATTTCTTCCTTGTAGCGATCCTTATCAGCGGCAGCAAGTTCATTGTACTTCTTGACTTCTTCCTCATCATCCTTGACAAGTTTCCACATAGCTCCTAACTCGGCAGTAATTTCTTTAGGAGTAAAATCAGGATTTCCTTCCTTGACACTGGCACGCATTTCTTGACAGAAGAACATGTAAGCGCTCTTGGCATTCTTGGGTGCATCCTTGGGCTTCTTAGCACGCTTCTTCTTATCTTTCTTTTCATCAGCATCAGAATCATTAGCATCACCATCGCTTTCACTTGGTACATAGTTAGCCATTTCTTCCTTGTAGCGATCCTTGTCAGCGGCAGCAAGTTCATTATACTTCTTAACTTCCTCTTCGTCATCCTTAATCTCCTTCCACATAGCTCCTAACTTGGTGGTAATATCTTTAGGAGAAAGTTCGGGATTTTCTTCCTTGACACTGGCACGCATTTCCTGACAGAAGAACATATAAGCACTCTTAGCATTCTTGGGTGCATCCTTGGGCTTCTTAGCACGCTTTTTCTTCTCACCCTTATCAGTTTCAGACTCTTCGGCAGTAGTTTCGCTTGGTACATAAGTGGACATTTCTTCCTTATAACGATCCTTATCGGCAGCAGCAAGTTCATTGTACTTCTTGACTTCTTTCTCATCATCCTTGATCTCCTTCCACATGGCTCCTAACTTGGTAGTAATCTCTTTAGGAGAGAGTTCAGGATTCTGTTCCTTGACTTCAGCACGCTTATCAGCACAGAAGAACATGTAGGCACTCTTGGCATTCTTGGGTGCATCCTTGGGTTTCTTAGCACGCTTCTTCTTCTCACTCTTCTCAGGCTCTTCACTATCGCTTTCGCTTGGAACATAAGTGGCCATTTCTTCCTTATAGCGATCCTTATCTGCGGCAGCAAGTTCGTTGTACTTCTTGACTTCCTCTTGGTCATCCTTAATCTCCTTCCACATGGCTCCTAATTTGGCAGTAATCTCTTTAGCACTGAGTTCAGGATTCTGTTCCTTGACTTCGGCACGCATTTCTTGACAGTAGAACATGTAGGCACTCTTGGCATTCTTGGGGGCATCCTTGGGCTTCTTAGTACGGGTGGCGCTCTTCTTAATTAAACTAACAAATAATTCATTAAATTTTTCTGTGTTTTGTTTCCAGGCATTAGTAACCTTAATAACGTCTTGCTCGTCCAAGAAATCGAGCTGGTCAAAAAAGTTCACGACAAACTTATTGACGTTGTTCAAGACGGAGTTGTTGGTAGACATATTCTTAGTGTTGGCAGACATTTTAAAAGCGTTGTTTCAAGTGGTTGTGAATTTTTGTCAGTAAATTAAAAAAAAATTTCAATTTATTTTCAGGGTTGCGCCCCCTAGCGACGCTTTGTTATATAAGCGTAATCCCCATAATTTTCGCATTTCTCTTAACGTAATGAAACCCTAAATATTTTGTAGAACGTGATTCTATACCCCGTGGGGTTTAGAATTTTGATATTTTACTGTTTTGTATTTTGTTTTTGTCTTTTTTTAGTTCTAATTGTCGTTATCTGGAGCTACTGGTGCCATTGGCGCTTGAGCGTTAACTCTACATCTACGATGGTGATAGTCGAATTCAGGGTCATTTGGTTGAGCGCATTCATAACAGACTCGATGACCATACTCGCTGACATGACGATTACAAATAAAACATGTAGCGTGTACGGTTCTAACTAAAACTGTTGGCGGGGGGAAGTTTCCAATAGGTTGTCTAATAAGGAGGCAATTGTTATTACAGGCAGGCATATTCAGGTAGTAAAATTTTGTCACCATGTTGTTGGAAAAATTCAATTTAATTTAGGTTCGGGGTTGCGCCCCCGAGCTACGCTATTTAAGACTTTTAGAGATTGTATAGATAATTCGCGTACTTACGGGGTTACGCCCACGAACTTAAGACCTGATTTCCGCGTACTTAACACAGCGTCGCTCGGGGCGCAACCCCGATTTGATTTAGTGTCCCGAAGGACGTTAAATCTTTTTTGTTCTTTTATCTCTTTTCTATGCTTTAGCGTTCTACTCCTCATCTCTCTCCTCGTCTCTCGCTAACTCAAGTATTCTCTCCACTTTCTCATCGCGTTTTCCAAACTATCCCTAATCTCTTGGGTCATCTTCAGCGACAGCGAAAAGCTACCTCCTTGCCCATCGCCGTGTTTCGCGATGTAAAAGGTGATCGTATCCTCGTTAAAGTCGAAACTAAACTCACCATTAGATGGGCGGGAGTCGAAACTGTCTTCGAAAAGAGCGGTTGCGTCCTCGGGATCGAACTCGATATCTATAAGCTCGTTGCGAAAGGAGAGTGAAACGTGGTCGTCGTCAAGGTGAAAGGTAAACATTAGCGCTGGTAGTTATTGGTGGTTGTGAATTTTTGTCACCGAGTTGTTGGAAAAATTCAATTTTTTCGGGGTTGCGCCCCAGAGCGACGACGATTATCTTAAGGCCACGAAATGGCGTCTAAACGCGGATACCAGGTCTTAAGGGCGCAAAATCGCGTCTAAACGCGGATATCAGGTCTTAAGGGCGCAAAATCGCGTCTAAACGCGGATATCAGGTCTTAAGGGCGCAAAATCGCGTCTAAACGCGGATACCAGGTCTTAAGGACACAAAAGCGCGTCTAAACGCGGATATCAGGACTTAAGGGCACAAAATTGCGTCTAAACGCGGATATCAGGTCTTAAGGATGCAAAATCACGTCTAAACGCGATTACCAGGACTTAAGAGCGCAAAATTGCGTTTAGACGCGCTTACCAGGACTTAAGAGGCGTCGCTCGGGGGCGCAACCCAGATTAAATTGAATTTTTTCAACAACTTGGTGAGCAAAATTTACCTCGTTGTACAAGAAAGCTTAGAAAACTATGTCTACCAAGTCTATTACTGAAACTATGAACACCTTCGTCTCTAATTTTTTCGCTCATGTTGAGTCCGTATCCGAAGAGCGCGGATTGGATTGGGAAACAATTGATGCGATGAAAAAGGAGTGGGAGGAGTGGAAAAAGGAGAAGAAATTTGACAATGTCGTAAAAAAGGAAATAAAAAAGGTTGAGAAAAAAGTAGAGAAGAAGGAAAGTAAGCCCAAGAAAGCCAAGGATGCTCCCAAGAATGCTCGTTCAGCGTATATTCTATTCTCCCAAGATATGCGTCCAGTCGTAAAGGAAGAACAGCCAACTTTGGATCCAAAGGACGTTCTCCGCGCTTTAGGAACCATGTGGAAGCAAGCGGATGAAGATACTAAGAAGAAGTATCAAGAGTTGGCAGAAGAGGATAAGAACAGATATAAGAGCGAGATGGAGACCTATGTCCCTAGTGAAGTTGTTGAAAAGGGAGAAAAGGGGGAAAAGAGTAAGAAGCAAAAGAAACCTAAGGATGCTCCTAAGAACCCAAAGAGTGGTTACATGTTCTATTGTGCCGAGATTCGCGCAGTTATCAAGGAAGAGAATCCTGATATGAAACCAAAGGAAATTATGAGTGAGATGGGTAGAAGATGGAAAGAGGTTAAAGATACAGAAGAGGTGAAGAAGTATCTGAAGATGGCTGAGGAGGATAAGGAGAGATATGCTGTCGAAAAGAAGGTCTATGATGAGAAGACTGAGGTAGAGAAGGAGGTTAAAGATAAAGTTGAGGAAGTTGAGGAAGTTGAGGAAGATGAGAGAGTTAAGATGATTAAAGAGATCATGGAAAGTTTTGGAGAAGAGCAAGTAACTATTAGAAAAATCAAAGAAAAATTGACAGAGAGAAATGTAGAGATTGAGAAGGGTGAGTTGAAAGAGATTGTGAATCGTATTATGAATACCGAGGAGTAAGGGTGTAAGGTGTAAGGTATAAATAAACGCGAATTTTAGCTCTTAAGTAGAAAAGGAAAAAGGAAATAAAAAAACTTGTAATCTATAACTTGTAATCTATAACCTGTATATGGTTATAAATTAAGCACCACAAACTCTGAAAGCGTCTTTATAAAGCGTCGCTCGGGCGCAACCCCGAACCAGAATTAAAATTGAAATTTTTTTTTAACTTGGTGACAAAAATTCACATCCCGGTTTAACAACGCTTTAAGAATATGTCTGCTACTAACAACGCTATCTTCGCTACTAACGCCAAGGTCAAGTCTTTGGCTATTGTCTTTTGTCGTCTCTCCCGCTTGCCTGATGCTGCAAGAGGAGTTCTAAGTTTGGATTCCCAAGAGTTTGCGATCTTACAAGCTCTTCAGGAACATGGTATTGGTGTGTATCTCACCATCAAGATGGTAGGTTCTGCCTACAACGCAAAAACTGGTTGCGAGCCTCAGCGCCAGCTAATTAATACCCTCAAAAATTCCAAGAACAAAATTGTATATGTTTATGAACCCAATCGCCTCTCTCGTAATGTTGCAGTTTTTGACGAGATTGTGTCAGTTTGTCACAAGAACCATCACCGTGTGTATGTTGTGAGACTTGGTCGCGTGTTTGAGGACCTGACTGAGTTGCGCCCATTTATTATCCAGGCCGAGAGAGAGTCACGTGAGATTGGTGATCGTATCTCACGTACTAATCAGTTCAAGAAGAGTCGTGAGCTCGCTTGGGGTAAGATGCGCAATGAGCGAGATGAGATCGTTGATTGCCCTCGTGAGCAAGCTATTAATCATCTCATTCGCTTGCTAGGAACTACTGGTTCTTCTGTTGCCGAGATTGGAAGATTAATTAACCAGTTGGCTAACATGACTGATAAGGAACCATTCGCTTTGGTGGAGTATGATAGCGATGGCACTACTGAGATCAATGTTCGTACCATGCCTTACGGTATGTCAGCAAAGAATATTGCCGACACGCTTAAGTACTATGAGATACGTCATCGCAAGCGTTTGAATTGGACTACTCACGAGATCTACGACATCATCATGAATAAACCAAGTGGTAGATTTCGTGGATATGAAGCAAGTATGGATGATTTAGCTCGTGACTTTGAGATTTTGGGTGAGAGTAAAGAGGATGATAGAAGGGAAGAGAGCAAGGAAGAGAGTAAATCAGAGACTCAGTGGATCTATGTGTGGTATGATCCTGCTATTGGTTTGCCTCCAAATGTCCGCTTACCTCCAGGAATGAGATTACCAACTCATCCATGCGAGTTGTGTATTCCAAAGATGTAAGTTGGGTTGTGAGAGGGTGTATGTGATAAAAGATAAAATGAAAAGAAGATAAAAAAAGATAAAAAGATTCTAAACCCTTCGGGGTATAGAATTTAAATTGAAAAATATTCAAAAATTGCGAACAAAAATTCCCATCCATCTACCAGAATGTCTAAATCAAATCTACCAATTCTACCAATTCTACCTGAGAATATCGTCGTCTCTATTATCAAAAAGGCAACATTAAGAGAACTACTCGAATACTTATCTTTAAAAAAACTAAAACAAAAAATGTTAGTTAGTATGTTATACAATACTCATTGTTCTGGATGTGGTCGTCATAATTTAGTTTCCCTACGTGGTTATGTTGGAGAATACTGTGATAAACGTTGCTGGCGTTATTTTCATGATACTGAGGATTCCGGTTATGACACTGATGATGCACATAATTTGGACTATATATGGGAAAAATATGAGCATATTTTAGATGAAAATGAGTCATTTGATACTAAATCACGAGCCATTTCTAAAAGGCATCGTTCATATTATGATCAATGTAGTCCAAGCGGTAAAGTATGGCCGATGATAAATCGTCCTTGTTATAATGAAATAATTTTAGGAAAAGATGTAAAGTTGTAAAAAATCACCAAATTAAATTGAATTATTATTTTAATCTACTATCTATATCTATAGATTATACAATCAAGAATGCAAGCCTTATTTGAAGAAATCCTTAATCAACCTGAATCATCTTTGCCAAGACAATATAGAGAATGTTATATAAGCCCTGAAGAATATTGGAGAGTTGTCAATACTAAAGGAGAGAGTGCGAATTTTGGAACTAGCGGAAGTGGATATGCAAATTGGTACATGTATCATACTATGGATGATCGCATAGTGTGTATGATTTCAGGTATTAATGGTGGTTGGACTTGGCAATATGAAGGAGTACCTCCAACACCAAAAAAGTAAAGTAAAAAAAGTAAAAAAAGTAAAAAAAGTAAAAAAAGTAAAAAAAGTAAAAAAAGTAAAAAAGTAAAAAAGTAAAAAAGTAAAAAAGTAAAAAAGTAAAAAAGTAAAAAATTCTAAACCCTTCGGGGTATAGAATTATAAACCCGGATTACATTTCCACAGGGGTAGTCAATTTGATGACTATTTCTGAATATTATAAATCTTTAGCACGATAATGCATGTAAGGCATAGCCATATAGTAAGCATTTTTTGTAGCATCATAATGTTCGACTAGTTAATAAACAAAAAAAAATTGAAAAAAATTTTTAACTCTGTAAAAAATTTTCACCTTTACGTTGCTAACACCGTCTAAAAGAATATGTCTGCTTTTAAGAATTTATCCTGGGGTGAGATGATGGAGATTGAAGAGGAGAGAGAGAGAGAGAGAGTTGAGAGAATTGAAAGAGAGGAGAAAAAGAACGAAAAAATTGAGATGCCTTTTAGTTTTGCTGCCGCTGTCTTGAGAAATACTGTCTTGGATACCGATGAGTTTCCTACTCTTGGAGAGGCTAAGATGGTCAAGACTAAGAAGAACGAGCTGGTTAAGATTAAGGAGGCTAAGGAGGAGGTTAAGGAGGAGGTTAAGGTTAAGGAGGAGGTTAAGGAGCTTCCTAAGAACACTGACAAGAGAAAGACCAGATTGTGCAAGACTGTATTGGCTGGTAATATTTGTCCTTACAACAACAAGTGTAACTTTGCACATTATGCTGACGAGCTAGAAGTTCATCCATGCAGTTTTGATGACCGGTGCTCTCGTATCAAGATTCGTAAGGATTTGGTACGCAATGTTGATAACAAGAATCCATGTTGTTACATTCATACCGGTGAGAACGTGGAAAACTACCTGCGTCGCCAGGGCATCAAGGAAGACGTTCTTAAGAACATCTTAGAACGTCCTAAGTTAGATGTTTTGTACAAGAACACTCGTATGTGCTATTCATACTTTGATGGAGTTCCTTGTACAACTGGTGATGAGTGTACCTACGCCCATAAGTTGGAAGATTTGTGCTTATCTCAGTGCACATACCAAGAGAAGTGCCATCACATTACTCGTGATGACAAAGGTCAGTTGTGTAACAATGAGAAGACTGGTACAATTTGCTTCTTTTTACACGATGGCGAAGATATGAAGAACTACACTAGAAGAGTGATAGAGAAGAAAAGGGAGTTGAGAAATGCTGAGAGAAAGCAGGAGGCTGAGAGAAAGGAGGCTGAGAGAAAGGAGATTGAGAGAAAGGAGATTGATAGAAAGGAGATTGAGAGAAAGGAGGCTGAGAGAAAGGAGGCTGAAAAGAGAAAGACTGACGAAGAAAACATTAGTATAAAGAGACAGAAGATCGAAGATGGACAGAAGATTGTAATTAGAATTTCAAAAAGTATGGCAATAGAAATGATGGAGCTAATGGTTGCAAGCGGTAAGAAAAATGTTGAGTTTCAGTTTATAGATTAAAAAGTAAAAAAGAATAAAAAGTAGGTAAGAAAAATGTTTAAGTTTATAGATTAAGTAAAAACAACTAAAAAATAAAATAAAAAAACTAATTCTAAACCTGTCAGGGTTTAAAATTGAATTTTATTTAAGCTAAGCAACTCATGTTTAAAATCATATATTCGAACAGATTTAAAGATCTATATATTCAAGAAGACTTTAAAGACGTTCCATACAACAAGGTTTAATCGTCACCACTTAAAAATTCCGACAAACCCGGTCTTTAGCGTAAAACTGATCGTTAATTTTAGGGATGAAACTTATCCGCATTTTTCCTCAAAATCTTTGACTTTGGAAAAAATCCATTTATTTTCTTTATCAGCGCAGACACTAAACAATAATTGTCCATTCGTATTATCAATTGAGAACACCTCATAACCTAATAATTCCATATCATTTGCTATTTCTTTGATTCCTTTTTTTTCATTTTTTAGGTCTCTTATTGTTGGTATAACTTCGGAACTAAGTTGACATACTTGCGCAAAATAGTTATCTGCAGAATTTGAAGCACAGATTCCATGTTTTAAAAATTCGTGCTTTTGGAAGTTTGTATCTGTATAACATGAAACAATTGGTATTGGATCTTCTGGATTTCCACCTGGATAAACACAACCTGAAGATCCATAGTTACCAGTTTGTGGCCACAAACCATGTACTGAAACGTCTGTATGATTATACACGCTTTTTCCTATACCTAATTCGATAGTTAATACACCACATAATGAAATATTTCCACAATTCATATATGAATTTAATCCAAATAAAAATAATAAGTATGATAACATTTTTATTTTATACAAAAATAAATTGAAAAAATTTTCTATTCCGGTATAATAATACTATTCTTTAGTGAAAAATACAAAGTAGAATATGTCAAACGTTAATAATTTTGAACTTCATAGAAATGTCTTCTCATCAGTTTTGAATAAAATAAAGTCCATAAAATGGATTGATGTTGATGTACAAAAGTATGAACTGTTGAAAAAAGCCTTTAATCCAGATAAATCAGATGACTCGAAAGATAACTTATTGTCTTTACCACCCCCGTCACTATTATCTTCTTCAAGATACTGTCATAGAAGTTACGATAAATGTTTTCCAAATTCAAGATCATGTTATGAATGTTACAAATATTGGTGTCCTTGTTGTGAACAAGGAACTAATTGTATGTATGGGGAAAATTGCAAAAGTCTTCGCTGTGTTAGAACTTTAAGTAAATACTATACAGAAATATTTAATATTGAAAATGGAAGTCGGCGAGTATTTGTCTATGACGAACCAGATATATCTAGTTTTTTTAAAGAACATGTATTTTGTCCGATAGAGATATATGGATACTAAGTTTAAAGAGTTCTAAATTGAATAAAAATAAAAATCTAAAGTATTTAAAATGTGTGTATATGCTTATTGCTTAATTTTGAGATTAATGAACAAAAACAACTTATTCAACCAATTCAAAAAAATCTAAAAAAGTAAATTGGTCTTTACTCCACATGTAAAAACAAAAAGAAAAAGCTATGTAGATTTACAATAATAAAATTTTATACCCTTTATAGGGTCTAAAATTAAACGCGGTTGAAAAATAAAAATGAAAAATAATTAATTCAATATAATAAACATTATAACATGTCGTCAAATGTTTTTCAATCTATAAAAGGTCGTGTCATGGATGGTGATGGTAATTTAAACAAGTTTGGTGTGATTGATAGTGGAAAACTGGAATCTTATGATCCGGAGACAAAAACTGTTAAGTTGCGAATTGATGATTCCAATGTCCCTGGTTTTTGGATGGAGATTAGCATTCGTTTTGATAAGTTAGAAAAATGGGTTGAAAAAATGAAAAAAATGTGTGAAGACGAGAATTATTGTGATTCAAGCGACGAAGAGTAGTTTTAATTGAGTAAAATTTTTTAAAATGTTTCAACAAAAAAGCATTTATAGAAAGATTGATTGTGGATGTGCGTATGAAACAGTAAAATTAGCAGCTTTAACCGAAGTAGTTCAAGGAAAAGGGGTTTTATCTGAATATCCATTTAGAAATAATAAAAAGTAGTTATAAAAATTAAAAAGTTATATATATGCTAACTGATAAAGATATAAAAGATAATTACTTGAAAGTTTTAAATGAAATTAATGTAAATAAAATATTTTTATTTAGAATGTTCGGTATGAAATTAACAAAAAGAGGTGAAGAATGGAGATTATCTTCTAATTATTATATAACAAAATAAATATAGTATTTAATTTTAATACTTTTAGTATTAAAATATGATTTATACGATTTTTTAGTTTGAATAAAAATTTTAGACCCTAAAAGGGTTTAAAATTTCTAAACGCGGTTTTTAACTCTTAAGAGAACATGAAAAATAAATTGATTTTTAAGAATAATAAGTTGTCATATTTCTACTCATTACTAAGTAGAATATGTCCGTATCCGTCTTACTCCAATTTCCCACTTCTTTTGTTCAACTTGAACAAACGTCATTTTCAAATGCCTTGTCAAGTGAATTAATAGATATATATAATAGTATGCATAACAATAATTTCACTAGAAAAGAAAAATTAAATAATATAAAAAAATTATTAAATTTATTTGACAATGTTTGTATTCAGGATAAAAAACGACTATTGTGTCTAGTTGTGTTTTCTATTTTGAACACCAGTTTTGGACATTCTATTATTCAAGAGAATGAAAAATTTCGTAAAGTTGTTTTTGAAAAGTACAAAGATTTTATAAATGATTCAAATCAAGATTTTGTAGAAGCACTAAAAATTAGAAAAATTTGAAATTGAAAATTTTAATTAATTGATAAGTAATTTATTTACTTAGTTACCTTACAAACTTACTTAAAATGGATCAAGACGAATATTGTAGATTGATGTTTCAAAGAGTTATGGAATATATTAATAGGAATGAAATTAAAGAAGCGGGAATATCTTTTGCGAGTGATTGTAATAAGAAAGACATTGATTTAGGGTTTCTTAAGTTTATGTTTTTTGACCAAAGTGATAAATATAGTTTAATTAAACTCATTTGCGGATACTCTTTTATGCCACCAGAATTTAAGAAATATTATGATAATCCAGAACAAGCATTGATAGATTATAAAAAATAAAAAAAAATTAGTAAAAATTTAAATGTACAAAAATATTCTATACCCTTATGGTTTTAGAATTAAATTGAATTTTGTAAATAATTGGTCAAGAATTTAACCATTTAACCATAGTAACATGTCAGTTCAAAATTTTGTAAAGCAACTTGTAAAAGATATCAATGATGGAATGTCTTTAAAACAATATTTTGAAGATGATAGAAATGCGACGACTATGATTTTTGCGATTGAAAATTTTCCAAACCAATTTCAACCGAATTTTTGTCATTGTTGCGGTGATTACATTTTATGTGAAACTTACGTTTTATGCGAAACTGAAGGAGCACCAATCTGTAAAAATGAAGAACATCTCGAAATTACAAAAAATTGTAATAAAAAGTGTCGTGAAAAATTAAAAATAAGAAACATTGAATATTGGCTCAATAGAGCAAAAACAGGTGAGTACGAAACAGCAATGGATTGTATACGACATTTAATAGATAATTAAAAAAGTTAAAAAGTTAAAAAGTAAAAAAGTAAAATTTTATGTCCAAAAGGACTTAAAATTAAGATCTTAATTTTACGACTGATTATCAAAGTCTTCCTCATTGTATTACATCCATATTTTCATTCTATAAAACAGACTAGCTGATTAGCAAGATTATAGTACATAATATGAACAATTAAGACCTAGACTACTTTTTGAAAATAAAATTGAAATTTTTTTTAAATTGGGTAGCAAAAATTCACCACCAACCAAAACAACGATTAAGAATATGTCTGCTAATACTCAAACTACCGCCGCTAAGAAAGTGAATATGAATGCTTTCACTGATATTAACAACTTTGTGATTGAATTCTTTAACGAGCAAGATGTCGATGGAGAGATTATTGACGCCTGGAATAATAGAAAAGAAAAATTTATTGAATTAATTGACAGATTGATTAAAGTAAAAACTACCCGTGCTAAGAAGGCTAAGGATGCTCCCAAGAATGCCAAGAGCGCTTACATGTTCTTCTGTGCTGATAAGCGTGCTGAAGTCAAGGAAAAGAATCCTGAACTTAGTGCCAAGGAGATTACTACCAAATTAGGGGCTTTATGGAAGGAGATTAAAGATAATGAGGAAGAAGTTGATAAGTACAATCAACTTGCCGCTGCTGATAAGGATCGTTATAAGGAAGAGATGGCTAACTATGTTCCAAGTGATAGTGAAGAGCCTGAAAAGAAGAAGCGTGTTAAGAAGGCTAAGGATGCTCCCAAGAATGCCAAGAGCGCTTACATGTTCTTCTGTATTGATAAGCGTGCTGAAGTCAAAGAACAAAATCCTGAACTCGGTGCCAAAGAGATTACTACCAAGTTAGGAGCTATGTGGAAGAATATTAAAGATAACGAGGAAGAAGTTGATAAGTATAACAAACTTGCCGCAGCTGATAAGGATCGCTACAAGGAAGAAATGGCTAACTATGTTCCAAACGAAGAAGTTGATACTGAGAAACCTGAAAAGAAAAAGCGTGCTAAGAAGGCTAAGGATGCACCAAAGAATGCCAAGAGTGCTTACATGTTCTTTTGTCAGGAAATGCGTTCTAGTGTCAAAGAAGAGAATCCTGAACTCTCTCCTAAAGAAATTACTACCAAGTTAGGAGCTATGTGGAAGGAGATCAAGGATAATGAGGAAGAAGTTGAGAAGTATAATCAACTCGCATCGGCTGATAAGGATCGTTACAAGGAAGAAATGGCTAACTATATTCCAAGTGAAGGTGAAGCAGAAAGTGAAGACGAAAAATCTAGTAAGAAGGGAAAGAAGGAGAAGAAAACTACTAAGAAGCCCAAGGATGCTCCCAAAAATGCCAAGAGTGCTTATATCTTCTTCTGTGCTGATAAGCGTGCTGAAGTCAAGGAGGAGAATCCCGAACTTTCTGCCAAAGAGATCACTATCAAATTAGGAGAAATGTGGAAAGAAATTAAGGATACTGAGGAAGCAAAGAAGTATAATGAAATGGCTTCTACAGATAAGGATCGTTACAAGGAGGAGATGGAAAACTATGTTCCAAGTGAAGGAGATAATAAAGAAGATAAAGAGGAAGAAAATAAGAAATCTAAGAAGACTGATAGTAAGAAGACTGATAGTAAGAAGACTGATAGTAAGGAGACAAGTAAGACCACTAAGAACAAGGAAAAGAAAGTTTCTAATGAAGATCTTGTCCGAGAAATTATCGAAAATTGCGAAAGTGAAAGCATTACTATGAAGTTGATTAAAGATGAATTGAAGAAGAAGGGAGTTGAAATTCCAAAGGAGGAGTTAAAAGAAATTATAACAAAGATCAATGAAGACGATGAGTAAATGAGTAAATGAGTAAAGTAGAGGTAAAGTAGTAAATGAATGAGTAAAGTAGTAAATTAGTTTTTAAAATTCTAAACCCTACGGGGTATAGAATTAAACTTAAAAATTATTAGTCCAAAAAATTACCTCCAAAGTTAAGTCTCTTGCTATTACAGCTTGTATAAAGCGGAAATCTTCTAAAAAATTTTTAGAAGTAATAAAAATTTCAATTTTTATGTAATTTGTTAAATATTTTTCATTTACTTGTTAGAATGTCAACTGATGTTTTGAATATACCATTTGCTACATCCTCCACTTTTTTTGAACCTATACACTTAATGACTCCAACGTTCGTTTCAACACGTTCTCAAGTATTCTAGACGAACAAGATAACATTTGTTTTTCTAGAACGAAAGAGCATGATGGAACTTTGAATGAAATTAAGAGATCATTCGCACTTTTTGCTAATGATTTCTACACCTTTCAGCTAAGTTCTAACCAAAAGTCATTGGAGTTTATTGAGAAACTAATAGAGACTGACTCTGTTGATGAAAAATTACATTTTGTGAGTTACTGTAAAGACCAGGTAAACCTGGTAATTAAAAAATTTAACGAACAACAGGAAAATGAAAAATTAGAAAAAGTTGAAGAAGAGTACGAAAAAGATATTTACTGGTCAAATGTTGCGTTTGAAAGTGGAAGAAGACAAAAAGAAAACAAATTTATTAATTAAACTTATAGAATTTGCAGCGACTAATAGTGTAAATGTTACATTATTTGGTTTTGTAATTAAAAATCCTATTGATATTTATAAATATGATAAAAATATTTTTTGAACAAAAAAGACAACAGGAAAAAGCAGAAAGACTAGAAAGAGCAAAATTAGCAATATTAGAGAGACTAGAAAGACTAGAGAGAGAAATAAAAGATGAAAGAATAAATAGCTATGCGATTACTTCCTATATTGAAATGCTAATTGAAACAAAAAAATACTGTTCAATATGTCTTGAAGAATTTGAAAAAGACAAAACAGTTTTATTAAAATGTTGGCATCCTGTTTGTTTAACATGTAATGAAAATATTGATAAATGTCCGATATGTAGAGAAAAATATGAATCAGTTTAAAATTGTATATTAAAATTGAAATTTAATTTTAATATACTGAGTAAAAGTAATTTACTCATTACAGATGATTAAAACAAATCATTTTACTTTGTTATCATACGACTCTGATAACGACGAATATGGTTATGAAGTTCTTTTAAAGGAAAGAAGAAAAATGGATCAAAATAAGAGAGAAGAAAAAAATAGAAAAAAAGATTTGAAAGAGATCGAAAATAAAAAGAAAGAAGATGAAAAATATGCGTTGAGTTTAAAGAGAACTAAAGTGCGGGATAACTTAATGCTTGTTAAACTGATCGAAGAAGATAACTATGATATAACTAGTTATTTGAGCTTATCCAGAGACATACAATGTTCTTTAAGTATTACAAATATGTCATGTGCGCTTGCATATGGTGGCTTTACTTTATTTAACAAAGACGAATATATGCGCTTAGTAGAAATCATGGAAAAATCAAAAAATCTATATTATTATGACCCTATCATACAAATGAAAGATATGATGTCTATTGCAGAAGAAAGATTGATGAAATGTTATTTTAGTATAAACACATATTATGGATATGAATTTGCGGCTATATATCATATTTATCGGTTTCTATTATGGGACACGCCTAATTATAGAAGATATTTAAAAGATCCTAGATACTCGTATTTTAAACGAATTATCGACGACGAATTAAAAGGATTTATAGAAAATCCTTATCAAAATCATAGTGAAATCGAAAGAGAATATGTATCAAAGTATTTTGAAGTTGGAAAAAGATATTATGCTAAACGTAACAACTTTAAAGTATTATTTAGTAATTACATTAGATTTATAGGTAAAATAAAGTTAAAATTAAATAAAAAAAATGAAAAAAATAAAAAAAACATTGATGCTTTTAGAGATGGAAAGTAAAGATGAGTTATCAAATTATATTTCGAATAAATAAATAGATTTTTACGCTTTAGTAAAAGCGGATTCAGGGTTTGATGTTTATGCCACAGAACAAGATAGATTTTGATGGTTAATTGGATGTATTAGCCTAAAACCTGGAATTTTATATTTTGGATAACCAATTAATTTACCAAAAATTGCTCAAAGAATAAAATTGGTATTCAAAATTACATATATAAATAAATATATTTATATATATACAATGCCTACTCCTTTATCTATTTCAAATGAAAATATTCTCGATTTAGTATCAACTTATGATACACCTTTACAAATTTATGATGGAAATCTAATTATTAAAAATCAAATAAAATTTATACAAACAATGTCTAAAAATTTTAATGGTTTTAAACAATATTTTGCAGTTAAAGCCCTTCCAAATCCAAATATATTGAAATTACTAATTGAAAATGGTTCGTTTTTAGATTGCAGTTCTTCAATAGAATTAGAAATTGCCAGAAATGTTGGATTATCTGGTGAACAAATTATGTTTACTAGTAATTATACATCTAAAAAAGATTTAATAAAAGCAAGAGAAATCGGAGCAATTATAAATTTAGATGATATTAGTTTAATAGATGATTTAGCATCAGTTGGATCAGGTAAGTTGCCTGAATTATTATGTTTTAGATTGAATCCTGGAATTGGTAAAACAGATTCAGAAACAATTTCAAATGTATTAGGCGGTCCGGATGCAAAATTTGGAATTCCATCTTTTCAAATTATTGAAGCATTTGCAAAAGCAAAAAAATTAGGTGTTCAACGTTTTGGTCTGCATATGATGACTGGATCGAATGTATTAAATTACGAGTACTGGGATGAATTAATTAAAATTCTTTTTGAAAATTTGAATAATATAAAAATATCGACTGGAATATTATGCGAGTTTATTAATATTGGCGGTGGAATAGGTATTCCATATAAGACTGATATACCAACTTTTGATGTAGAGAAATTAAGTAATTTGCTTAGGTGCTCAATAAATAGAGAAATTGAAATATATGGAATTCCTGAGCCACGATTATGTATGGAAAATGGTAGATTCATTACTGGACCATACGGTTGGTTGATATCTAAATGTCATGTAATTAAAAATACGTATCAAAAATATTATGGATTAGATGCATGTATGTCTAATTTAATGAGACCAGGAATGTATGGAGCATATCATCATATAACAATTTTAGGAAAAGAGGAAGAGGAGAAAGAAGAAATTGAAAAAGCAAATGTGGTAGGAACATTATGTGAGAATAATGATTGGTTTGCAAAAGATCGTAATTTACCAAAAGGAAAAATTGGAGATATATTTGTGATATATGATACTGGCGCACACAGTCACTCAATGGGATTTCAATATAATGCCAAACTAAGATGTCCTGAAATATTGATTGTAGGAGATACTTTTAAATGTATTAGAAGAAGAGAAACGATTGATGATTATTTAGCGACTGCTCTTTAGAATTTTTATGAAACTTACATTCATAGTTTTATAAAAATATTTTGTGTAATTTAAACGGTGAAGAGTTTAAATTACTTTCGCGAGTTTTTCATTCTAAACTTTCACCTAATTTTTACGTTTGTTTATTACTCTGACATAAAACCCACAATTTTTTGTGTACCAAACATATTTTTCAGTTTAAAATTAAGAAAATTGGATTGTCGTAAAGTGTTAAAAATAAACTACTGTCAGTTTAATTTACTCAGACACTTTTGATATTCAAAACTTTTTTAAAGGTGATGAAAATATAACTTTCGTACTTCATTTTCAGTTTGAAATTAGAAATTTTAAAATTTATGATTCAAATTTTTAAAATTTCTATAAAGTGAAATATTTAAACTGTTTATGGTTTAAATAACTTTCACGAGTTTGTCGTTCAAAACTTTTCAGCTAATTTTTTACGTTTGTTTATTACTCTAACCTAAAAACCACAATTTTTTGTGTACCAAAAATATTTTTTCAGTTTAAAATTATGAAAAATGGTTTATTGTAAAACGAGAAAAATAAACTGTGTATAGTTTAATTTACTCAGACACTTTTACAAATCAAAACTTTTTTGAAGGTGTCAAAAGATATATTTTCATACTTCATTTTAAGTTTGAAATTAGATTTTTAAAATTTTAATCACAAATTTTTAAAATTTCTACAAAGTGAATTATTTAAACTACTTCCGGTTCAAATAACTTTGTCACTTTCGGTGTTCGGAACTTTTCACCTAATTTTTTACGTTTGTTTATTACTCTGACCTAAAAACCACAAATTTTTGTGTACCAAAAATATTTTTTCAGTTTAAAATTAAAGAAATCCATTTTTCGTAAAACGTAAAAAATAAACTTTTTGTAGTTTAATTTACTCAGACACTTTTGACAATCAAAACTTTTTTGAGGGTGACGAATAAAAAATATTTAAATTGTCTTCTGTCTCAAAAAATATAGTTTAATATATTTATAAAAACTGTGATTAAGTTGAATTTTGTACTTCCCAAAAAATATTTTTATTAATTTAATATTAATTAATTTTAATCTAAAACGTATTTTTAATGTAAAAATACAGTTTAAAACACAGTCATTGTAAAATATGTTTTCAAACTATTTTGCAAGTATGATAATTAAAATTATAAAATCCAAAAATTATAATTTTTTCAAAAATGTTAAAAAAAAATTCTATTTTCATAAAAAAATTTGAGATTTTGAAAAAATATTTTTCCAGAAAAAGTTTTTCCGGAAAATTAAAATTTCCGGAATTTATTTTTTTCGGATTCCGTAAAAATATTTTTTCCACACACACAACATTTTTGTGTAGAACATTTTTAAAAATTTTTTAACCTAAAGAATGTAAAAGAACCTAACCATTTTTTTTTTAATTTCAAAAATTTTTTACAAATTTCAAAAAATTTCAAAAAATAAAAATAATACTGTGATACAGGTATAATAATATATGATAAAACCAAATTTGTAAAATTTGAAAAATTATAAAAAATTTTGTAAAAAATTTGAAAAATAATCTAAAAGATATCTTTATAATAAATAAAATATAATGAAAGACAATTTAGAAGATAATTCAGAAAACAAATGTTCATTCTGTAACAAAGTATTTTCAAATAAATATACTTTGCAAAATCATATTAGTAATGCTAAATATTGTATAAAATTGAGAAATAAAAAAACTAAAAATGATCATAAATGTAATTTTTGTAATAAAAATTTTTCATCCAAATATAGTCTAAAATCTCATATAAATATATGCGATAACAAAAAAGAAACTGAGAAATTAGAAATCAAAGAAAAAGAAATTCTTGAATATAAAGTAACTGATTTAGAAAATCAAGTTAAAAAATATGAACAAAAAATAAAGGAACTACAAGAACAAATTGAAAGACTAGCTACTACAGCTATAAATCGTCCTACACATATTAATCAAAACAATAATCAAAGAATTAATAATATTATTAATAATCTGAATCCAATCACAGATGACCATTTACGTGAACAATCTCAATACTTAACTTTAGATCATATTAAAAATGGTGTTAATGGTTATGTTCAATATGCTTTAGATTATCCACTGAAAGACAGAGTTATTTGCACTGATTTTTCGAGAAGAAAAATCAAATATAAGGACGGAGAAGGTAAGCTTATAGACGATCCAGAAATGGTTAAGCTTTCACAAAAATTATTTCAAGCCATTGAAGAAAAAAATTCTATTCTTGTTTCTGAATATACTAAAGAATTATATGATAAATATAATATTTCCATTATGGAACCAAATAATGAAATTGAAAATACTGAGTCAGAACATTTTTATGTCAATTTAGAACTCGTCACAGAAGAGTTGATGAAAATAAGAAATCAAAAACGAGAAGTAGACGAAATAGCAAAAGGAAATAAGAACGAAATATATTATGAATTTATTAAAGACATATGTTCAAAAACTACTTAAAATAAAAATACTTGTTTACCGAAAATTCAATTTAAATCATAGTCGTTTTATAAAATATATTATCAAACTATATTACAAGTATACTAATAAAAATAAATTTTCAGGAAATTATAATTTTTTCAAGAATATTTAAAAAAATTCTATTTTCATAAAAAAAATTTGAGATTTGCAAAAATATTTTTCTTTTTCAAAAAAAAAAAGATCCACACTCACAAATTTTGTGAGTGGAAAAAAAATTTCAAAAAAAAGTTATAAAATAAAATTTTAGAGTATATTCTTGTTTATTATCTGTAAAAAATAAATTTAGTCTAAAAAATAGTAATAACTTATATTTTAAACTGTATTGTGTTTAATTTTTTCATTTTATATCAAAATTTCGTAAAATATTTTATCATAAAATATCAAAAAAAATCATTTTCGATCATTTTTTTTGTAAATAAACTGTTTAATAGTATAAATATTATATGAAGAAAAATCATTTTACTTAATTTTATTAATATATAAATTTAAAGTGATAATTAAACTTATATAAATGTCAACTTTTATTTGCGAATATTGTGATTCTGAATTTTCAAGTAGAACATCTTTAATTAATCATATGAAAAAAGCTAAGTACTGTTTAAAAATTCAAAATAAACCAATTCCAGAAATAGTAGAAAAAGAAAAATTTAAATGTGGAGCATGTAATAAATATTCATCGAATAAATCAAATTTAATTTCACATCTTAAAAAGTGTTACGAAAATTTATATAAAATAAATGAGTATATATTAGAAAAAAATAAAGAAATAGAAAATTTAGAAAAAAAAATTCAATTTCTCAAAGATCAGAATATTGATTTTGATAAGAAAAACTATGCACTTACAGAAGTAAATAAATTACTTGATACTGATCGTCAATGTGTTCATGACATTGCCAAACAACCTAAAATAACTAATAAAACTGTTAATCTATTAACTTCTATGAATTTTTCAAATAAAGATGAAATTAGAGATCTTATTGAAAACAAATATAATTTAGATTATATTTTTTCAGGTCAAAAAGGTTGTGCAAAATTTGCTTTTGATAATATTATAAAAGATGAAAATGGAAATCTAAAATACATTTGTTCAGATGTAGGTCGTTCTATTTATAAATATAAGGACGAAGATGGAGTTATCCAAAAGGATGTTGATGCCAAAAAATTAACCCGTTTATTAGTAGATGGAGGTTTAAAACACAAAGTTTCAGATTTAGCTTCAAAATTTATGATTACTGAAGATGGAGAAATTAATACCTTACGGTTTGATACATTATTAGAAAAAACTAGATCTATTAGTAATATTGAAAATGATAATAATGAATTTCGAAAAGAATTAACTTCAATGATTGTATAGAATATATAATGTTTTGGTTATCTAAAATTTCTAATATATGTATTAGAAATTGGGTTAACATTTTGGAAAATATTGAATGTAAAATAAAATTTTAATCTATTCGTCAATATTTGTCTTTATTCATCCATAATAGTCTTAATTGAATAATCTGAAGATGACGAAAAAAATATTTTTCTAGAAAAACTCAGGAAATAGAATTTTTAAATGAATTAATAATGATTAATAATGATTAATAATGATTAATAATGATTAATAATGATTAATAATGATTAATAATGATTAATAATGATTAATAATGATTAATAA
>JACCDX011727932.1_pt1 | contig 38114 bp, 37 predicted proteins | sample 7449681 | NCBI WGS metagenome assembly JACCDX01 (sample SAMN15323450, study PRJNA562643) | freshwater metagenome | isolation source: river surface water | place: USA:Blue River Watershed | collected 2017-08-18
ACATCTAGAGCGCGTGCTTTTGCCGCTGGATCACTCTTGCGCCAAAGATCTGCTTCAGCCGATTTAATAGCCTCTTCAACCTTTGCAACGCGAGCATCTAAAGCCGCTCGTTTATCGCGATTGGTCATTCCAATCTTTACCCATTGATTCATCAACTCGCGAAAGGCGTTCTTAGCGGCCTTTACATCGGTAAATGGAATAAGAGCTTCGAACTGTGGAACAAGCGCCTCTCGCTTCTCCAGATTTGCAACCATTGAAACCTCACGCTTTTCAAGGTCGGCATTCTTTGCTGTAAAGAAGGTGTCTTGTGCGGTCTTAAATCGAGCCCAGAGCTTGGCGTCATCACTTGGCTTTCCACGTCCTGCGGCTTTCCAAGAGTCCATGAGTGATTTGAATCGACGAGCTGTTGCTACCCAATCAGTTGATGTAGCGAGCTTTTCCGCCTCTTCGACGATCTCCTTCTTTGCTGCACTTACCTGTGAAGATGTAGCTTCGAGCGCAGCAAAGTGTGTCCGACGACGTTTATCGAACTTATTGCGAGATGAGGAGAAACGCTTCCAGAAATCGGCATCTGATTTCTTATCTAGACGTGGCGCTAACTTCCATTCATCTAGAAGAGTCTTTAAGCGGTCGCCTGTTACCTTCCAGTTTTCAGATAAGGCTAGTGACTCAGCCTCTGCAACGATCTTTTCCTTTTCAATAATAATCTGTTCTCGACGAGCTGCTTTAGCAACAGCCTCAGCCGCCTTTTTAGCCTCGTACTTTTCGCGATGGCCTTCAATCAGGGGTTCGATCTGTTCAACTGAAGCAGCTAGAGCTGCTAAATCTCCAACACCATTTAACTCGCGTACTTGTTGGCGAAGCTTCTTAACGGCTTCATAAGCATCATCAGGAACCATCGCACCACTTGCTATGCGGGCGGCAGTTAGTGCTACTTCAGAGGCGAGAGCTTCAAACTTTCGTACAAAGTAGGTGAGTGCTTCTTCTGCGCTCTTTCCTGGATAAGAGCCAACCGGTTTGTTGCCTTCTGGGGTTATGACGTAAACAGTTCCATCTTCACCAACGTGACCAAACTTTGCTGGATCACCTACAAGAGCAGAGGCGGCACTTGCTCCGCCAATAAGTGGTGCAGGGGTGATTGATGCTGGATTGATTCCTTCGGTCATGGAGTTTCCCTTTCAGCGCGTCGGCTTTTGGCCTTCGTTGTTTATGGTGTTTGTGAAGAGTTTTAACTGGAGTAAAAGGTACCCTGTCCTGCGTCAGAGCGTAAATTTAAGCGCAGTTATAGGGCTCTTGTGCGGGGCGTTATGGGGTGAGGAAGTGCTCGTCAAATCATTCCCGGCACCCATGTATGCGACAAACTGCTGGATCATTGCAGCAGGGGTAGGGCAAGAGTGCATCATCGTCGATCCAGGGATGCCTGATATTTCACATGAGATTGAGGCCATTGTCTCTGAGAACAAGTTGAAACCAGTTGCCGCCCTTCTAACCCATGGACACCTAGATCACACCTTTTCTGTTAAACCACTTGCAGATGGTTATGGAATAGATGCATATATTCATTGTGAAGATCGAACTGCTCTGGCAAACCCTGAGAAGATTCATGGCGCCGCGTTCATAGAGGCGCTAAGCGGGTTAGAGTTTAAGGAACCTATATCGGTTAAAGAGCTTCGCAACGGCGCAGTTTTGAACTTTATAGGCATGCAAATTACCGCGATACACGCTCCAGGCCATACCGCGGGTTCGTTGATGTTTGATATTAACGGCGAGTTATTAGTAAGTGGTGACGTTCTCTTCGCGGGCTCTATTGGTCGAACAGACCTACCCTCTGGCTCGGCTGAGCAGATGCGCAAAACACTTAAGAGCAAGGTCCTTACTCTTTCCGATGATTTTCGCGTGCTCACGGGACACGGTGCTGAAACAACCATCAAATACGAGCGCGCAAACAACCCTTATCTGAAAGAATTACGGGCATGAAGTTCGAGAAGATTGCAGCACCAAAAGGGGTAAGCGAGTACGCGCCCCCAGACTCCGCTGCCTTCGAGTGGGTACGACAATCCTTAATCGATCCTGCAAAGTTAGCTGGCTATCAATTGATCGAGCTTCCAGTCTTTGAAGACACAACTCTCTTCTCTCGGGGAGTGGGTGAATCGACGGATGTTGTCTCAAAGGAGATGTATACCTTTGAGGATCGCGGCGGAAGATCGATTACCCTTCGCCCCGAAGGCACCGCTGGTGTTATGCGAAGCGTTATCGAAAACAGTTTGGATCGAGGCCAACTTCCGGTAAAAGTTTGGTACTCCGGAGCGTTCTTTAGGGCCGAGCGTCCTCAGGCGGGTAGATACCGACAGTTCTATCAGGTGGGCGTCGAAGCGATTGGATTAGATGACCCGGCTATTGATGCAGAGGTCATAGCCATTGCAGATCGTGGTTTTAAGAAGATAGGTCTAAAAAACTATCGTCTTGAGATTACATCTTTGGGTGATGCAAAATCTCGTGCTGCTCATCGAGTTGACCTGCTTAAGTTTATTTCCACTCTTAGATTAGATGAGGCAACTGCTGCGCGAGCAGCAATCAATCCGCTGCGCCTCTTTGATGACAAGCGGGATGAGATGAAGCAGGCGATGGAGAAGGCACCACTTCTTATGGATTATCTCTCACCTGAGTCTGAGTCTCATTTCAAGCAGGTGCTTGCATATCTTGCCGCTCTAAAGGTTGATTACGTATTGAATCCTCGAATGGTTCGCGGTCTGGATTACTACACCGGAACAACATTTGAGTTTGTACATTCAGATTTGGGCGCTCAATCCGGCATTGGCGGGGGAGGCAGATACGACGGCTTGATGGAGACGCTGGGCGGACAAAATCTCTCAGGAATTGGTTTCGGCTTAGGCGTTGATCGCGCCCTTCTTGCCGCGAAGGCAGAAGGCTTGATCGCAAAGAGCGCCTTCTCCTCAGATCTATTTCTTATTCCATTGGGAGATAAAGCAAAGGGCCCCGCTCTTTCCATATCAGCGCAGTTGCGCGAATTAGGGATAGTTACAGAGATAGCTTTCGGTGATCGAGCGCTTAAGGGCGCGATGAAAGCTGCAGATAAGAGCGGCTCACGCTATGTAATCGTCCTGGGGGAGGCTGAGTTGGCCTCGGGGCAGGTTGAGATAAAACGCATGTCAGATGGAGCTACATCCTCCGTTAAGATTAGTGACTTAAGCAGTTTTGCTTTCGATAAATAAGGGCGGCACACTCAATGTTACGTACTCACGATGCGGGCGAACTACGTGCATCCCACGCTGGTAAATCGGTAACCCTTGCTGGATGGGTCGCAAGGCGACGTGACCACGGCGGTGTTGCCTTTATCGATCTTCGCGACGCTACAGGTTCAGTGCAAGTAGTCATTAGAGATGAGACCGTGGCTAGCTCCTTACGTGCTGAGTACTGTTTAATGATTACGGGGGAGGTAGTTCTTAGACCTGCCGGAAATGAGAACTCAGCACTTCCCACAGGTGCAGTTGAGGTTATGGGCGATGATGTTGTTGTATTAAGTGAGTCCGCTCCACTTCCATTCCCAGTTGATTCAGGTTCCGATGCCGATATCTCTGAAGAGGTACGACTTAAGTATCGATACTTAGATCTACGTCGCGAAAAGCCTTCATCTAATCTGCGGATGCGTTCGAAGGTAACCTCAACAATTCGCCGTGTAATGGAGGATTTGGAGTTTCTAGAGATAGAGACGCCATATCTGACCCGTTCAACACCTGAAGGCGCACGTGACTTTCTAGTTCCTGTTCGTCTTCAACCAGGTAGTTGGTATGCGCTTCCACAATCACCTCAACTCTTTAAGCAGTTGTTAATGGTTGCCGGAATGGAGCGCTACTACCAGATTGCTCGTTGCTTCAGAGATGAGGATTTTCGTGCCGATCGCCAACCTGAGTTCACCCAGTTGGATATCGAAATGTCATTTATCGATCAAAGCGATATCTTGGCCGTTGCCGAAAAACTGTTAGTGCGCGTCTGGAAGCAGGCCGTTAATTACGACATTCCAACGCCGATTCCTCACATGACATATAAAGATGCAATGGATAAGTATGGCTCCGATAAGCCTGACCTTCGATTTGGGCTTTCGTTAGTAGAACTCACCGATTTCTTTAAAGACACACCCTTTAGAGTCTTTCAATCTCCTTACGTTGGCAGTGTCGTTATGCCCGGTGGTGCATCCTCTGCAAGACGCGAGTTAGATGCTTGGCAGGATTGGGCAAAGGCCCGAGGAGCTAAGGGGTTGGCTTACATCTTAATTAACGAAGATGGCACTCTTGGTGGCCCTGTCTCCAAAAATATTTCTGAGAGTGAACAGGCAGGAATCGCCGCAATAACGGGTGCAAAGCCTGGCGATGCGGTCTTTTTTGCTGCTGGTGAGAGAGCTTCTTCTCAATCTCTTTTGGGAGCTGCACGACTTGAGATAGGAAAACGTTGCGATCTCATCGACTCTTCGAAATGGGAGTTCGTATGGGTTGTCGATGCACCTATGTTTGAGCCAACCGACAACGGTGGTTGGACTGCGGTGCACCATCCATTCACAGGTCCAAAACCTGAGTTCGCCTCAACCTTTAAGAGCGATCCAGCTTCTGCTTTGGCTTACGCATACGACATCGTTCTCAACGGAACTGAACTCGGTGGTGGATCTATTCGTATTCACGATCGCCAAGTTCAAAAAGATGTCTTCACAACTATCGGTCTATCTGATGAAGAGGCTCAAAGTAAGTTTGGATTTCTCCTTGAAGCCTTCAACTATGGACCTCCTCCACACGGTGGAATCGCCCTTGGCCTCGACCGTGTGTGCGCCCTGCTTACAGGAAGTGACTCAATCCGCGAAGTGATTGCTTTCCCTAAGACTGCTAGTGGTGGAGATCCACTAACTGGTGCCCCAACTCCCATCACTCCCGCTCAACGTAAAGAGAGTGGAATCGACTGGGTTCCCAAAGCCACGTAATTAACTGCTACTCCGGTAGGCTAAAGGGGTATCTGCACAACTGATTGCGTAGGAGGTTTCGATGGGTCCCGGCGGTATTGCAACGATCATCGCAGCCTGCTCTCTCTTTGTCGTAGCTGTTGCGATTTCATACGCCGTTATCCGAATAGGGCGTCTGATCGATGAGGCCAAGATCTCCCTTAAGTTGATGACCGATGAAGCGGCCCCTCTAATTCACGAATCTACTCGCACGGTCGAGTTGGTCAACGCCCCTCTCGAAAGCATCGCCAAGATCACTAAAAACGTTGAGGATGTAACAACTAAGGTCTCCAACGCAACTAACTCTTTTGTTGATAAAGGTGGACCAGCTCTTAAAGTTGCTGGGGCGCTACTTAGTGCCGCGCAGCTCAGTAAGACGCGTTCTAAGAAAAAGAAAAAGGCTGAGTGAGTCGATCTAGTGGAATCCGCCGAGATCCGTTCGCGCTGGCTGCGCTTCTTCGAAAAGGATAATAGACAGGGCTTAACCCATACTGTCGTTCCTTCTGCATCTTTGATTGCAGATGATCCAAACCTCCTGCTGGTCAACGCCGGAATGGTTCCATTTAAACCCTTTTTTCTTGGTGAAGTTACCCCGCCATATAAGCGAGCAACCTCGGTACAAAAATGTGTTCGCACGCTAGACATCGACGAGGTTGGAAAGACGACCCGTCACGCCTCATTCTTTCAAATGTGCGGAAACTTTTCATTTGGTGATTATTTCAAAGAGGGCGCAATCGCTCTAGCTTGGGAGCTACTCACTAAACCAATCTCAGATGGGGGTTATGGATTTCCGGAGGAAAAACTCTGGGTAACTGTCTACTTAGATGATGATGAAGCTGCAGATATTTGGCATAAACAAATTGGCGTTCCAAAGAGTCGAATTCAGCGCAGAGATATGGCCGATAACTTCTGGTCGATGGGAGTACCTGGCCCATGTGGTCCTTGCTCTGAGATTTACTACGATCGAGGCCCTGCCTACGGTAGCGAAGGCGGACCAATCGCAGATGAAAACCGTTACTTAGAGATTTGGAATCTCGTGTTCATGCAGAATGAACGCGGAGCTGGTGGCGGTAAGGATGGGTACCCCATCCTTGGTGAACTACCAGCAAAGAGCATTGACACAGGCCTTGGATTAGAACGAACAGCTGCCTTGTTACAGGGCGTTGAAAACATCTACGAAATCGATACGACGATGCAGATCTTAAAGAAAGCCATGGAGCTCACTGGCGTTAAGTACGGAAGCGATGAGAAGTCAGATATCTCATTACGAGTTATCGCAGATCACGCTCGCACATCAGCGATGCTTATTGGTGATGGCGTCACTCCAGGAAATGAAGGTCGTGGTTACGTCTTACGTCGCATGATGCGAAGGACGATTAGAAATATGCGACTTTTGGGTACGAACGATCCAATTATGTCTGAGCTTACTAAGGCCGCTATTGGCGCAATGGGTTCTCAGTACCCTGAGTTAAAGGCGGATGAGAAGAGAGTCCTTGCTGTGTCAGTAAGTGAGGAAGAGTCATTTCTCCAAACTCTCAAAAGTGGTACTGCGATCTTCGATTTGGCCGCTTCATCACTTAAATCAAAGAAGAGCAGTGTTTTGCCTGGTGAAGAGGTATTTAAACTTCATGACACCTACGGCTTTCCCTTCGATTTAACTTTAGAGATGGCTCGGGAAGAGGGATTAGAGGTTGATGAGGTTGGATTTACGCGCCTGATGAAGGAGCAGCGTGATCGCGCAAAGGCCGATGCCAAAGCGAAGAAGAGCGGCCACACAGATTTAACTGAGTACAAGAAGATTGTCGATGCACATGGGCCCACATCATTCGTTGGGTATACACAAACCGATACTGAGTCTAAGGTAAGTGGAATTCTGGTTGATGGCGTTGGTGTTCCAGATGCTTCCCAGGGCGATGAGATTGAGTTAGTACTCGATAGAACACCCTTTTATGCCGAGGGCGGTGGTCAGCTCGCCGATGGCGGAAAGATCACTATGGCTAACGGCGCCGTCGTTGAGATTGATGATGTTCAATCACCTGTTAAAGGATTGTCCGTTCATCGAGGTCGCGTAGTTTCGGGATCAGTATCTGTTGGGGAGAATGGACTTGCCGCAATCGATACACAAAGGCGTGATGCGATTTCTCGCGCACATACCGCAACTCACATGGTTCATAAAGCTTTTCGTGAAGTCCTGGGCGAGACAGCAACACAGGCTGGCTCTGAAAACTCTCCTGGTCGATTTAGATTTGATTTCCCATCAACGGGAGCGCTCTCTGAGGGCGTACTCGATGAGGTTGAGTCCCGAGTAAATACATTACTTCTAGAGAATTTAGATGTTACAGCGCAGACGATGACGCAAGCGCAGGCAAAAAAGATTGGGGCGATGGCCCTCTTTGGAGAGAAATACGGCGATGAAGTCAGAGTAGTTAGTGTTGGTGACTGGGCTCGCGAGCTCTGTGGAGGCACTCACGTAACTCGATCCGGTCAACTAGGTGTAGTTAAACTTCTTAGCGAATCATCCATCGGTGCAGGTGTCCGCCGCGTCGAAGCCCTTGTTGGTGTCGATGCTTATAAGTTCCTTGCACGCGAACACCTACTTCTTAACTCCTTAACAACGCTGATAAAGGGCTCTAAGGCGGAGGAGCTACCTGAGCGAATTTCGGAGCTGCTCAATAAGATGAAGGAGATAGAAAAGGAGTTAGCTTCGGTGCGCTCAGCATCTGCGTTGGCGAGCATCGGAGACCTCTCAAGTAAATCTAAAAAGTTGGGCGAGATTACCTTTACCGGCGCAAAGATCGCCGATGGTGTATCAGGTGAGGATCTACGCAAGATCGCTCTCGATCTACGCGCTCGGGATGCTTCATCCGTTGTTGCACTCATTTCTATAGTTGATGCAAAACCGGTTCTTGTTGTTGCCGTCTCAGATTCAGCCAAGTTGTTAGGCGCAAAAGCTGGAGCACTAGTGAAGGTGGGTTCATCGGCGCTTGGTGGCGGAGGCGGAGGAAAGGATGACTTCGCGCAAGGTGGAGGGGTCGATGGATCGAAATCCTCTAGTGCAATCGATGCGATTGAAAATGCAATCGTCGGGTTATAGGCACAGTGTCACGATTTGGGCGCAGATTAGCCTTTGATTATGGAGATGTGCGAATAGGTGTTGCAGTCTGCGATCCCGATGGAGTCCTATCGACACCTTTAACAACTCTCAACAGCAAGGATCCAAAGGTTTTGGAACATATAGCTGCGATCGTTGATGAGTATGAGCCCGTCAAGATATATATAGGTTTGCCGGTTCATCTTTCGGGGAGTTCAAGTACTTCAACAGTGAATGCGAAAGAGTTTGGCGAGAAAATTACAGCACGTTTTGATATCTCTGTTGCTTACATCGATGAACGGCTTTCCACGGTCAGTGCGAACAAGAAGCTGCTTGAATCTGGGATGAATAGCAAGCAGGCACGCGCCTCCATCGACCAAAGTGCGGCTGTTGAGATTCTAGAACAGGGACTGCGCATTGATAAGAAATAGTAAGCCTCTTTTACGTATCGCCGCTGCGATGCTTTGCGTCGTTCTTGTAACCTTTGGATTACAGGTGATGCGTGGAGGTGTTGCGCACGCACCTGATTACCCTTGCACCAGCGACGGGGCAGAGACAGTTGTAGAGATTCCTTCTGGAACAACTGGTTCTGAGCTGGCCAAGATCCTCTTTGATCAAGGGGTAGTTAAATCCTCTTCAGCCTACTTTCGCGTTGCTGTTGCGGACAAAAGATCTGAAAAGGTTGCACCCGGAGGTCATCGACTAACCTCACAGAACTGTGCACGAGAAGTGCTGGGCCAACTTTTAGACTCTCAGAGAATTACCGGACTCATAACAGTGGTTGAGGGTGCTTGGAACAGTGAGATTTTTGACCAGATGGTTAAAGTTGGTTTTACCCTTCAGGAGATTCAAAGTGCTAAGAAGAGTCTGGTTTTACCAACAGGGTTTAAGAGTTTAGAGGGGCTACTCTTTCCAGCTCTCTATAGCTTCGATAAAGAAACTTCGGCCAAAGCTGCACTTGAATCGATGATCAAGCGTTCGACTCAAGCCTTCGCAGACTCTGGGGTCTTGAATGGATCTGGAAAGTTTTCTCCATCTGACCTACTGACTATCGCCTCCATTATTCAAGCTGAGGGGGATCGAAAGGACTTTACGAAGATTTCTCAGGTGATACGAAATAGGCTTGAAAAAGGCATGCCTTTGCAGATGGACTCGACCGTGCATTACATCAAATCGGTACGTGGCAGCGTATTTCTAAGCACAGCCTCAACCCTACTCAAATCTCCGTACAACACATATAGGAACTACGGTCTTCCACCTGGACCTATCGGTAACCCTGGAATCGATGCGCTGAAAGCGGCTGTGGAACCTGTCGCCGGGGATTGGCTCTTCTTTATTACAGTTGCTCCTGGAGATACAAGGTTTACGGCCTCTATCGATGAGTTCAACTCTTGGAAGCTCCTGTACAAAAGCAATCTCCGCAAAGGTCTCTTTAGGAGTAGTAAATGAAGATTTGGTCTGGCGCAGTGATTGGTTCACCAGTCTCGCACTCGTTATCTCCCCGTCTGCATAATGGCGCCTTTGATTATCTGGGGTTAAAGATCTCTTACTCACCTATTGAGGTAAAGAGTGGAGAGCTCGCTCACTTTCTCAAGGAACGTGGACAAGAGTTTGATTATCTCTCGATGACGATGCCTTTAAAGGAAGAGGCTTTGTCTCTTCCTGTGCTTTTTGATGAGCACTGCTTACGTATCCAATCCGTTAATACCCTGATAAGAAAAGATGAACAGTGGTTTGCGTCGAGCACCGATGGTCCAGGGTTGTTAGCCGCGTTAAAATCTGCAGGCTATAAGAGTTTTGAAAAGGTATTGATACTTGGCGCTGGAGGGACGGCACGTGCCGTAGCAGGATCTCTCGGTCAGGTTGCGCGTCACATCAGCGTTATGGGAAGAACCCTTACTCGGCGGGAGGTTATCCAAGGGTGTGTTCAAGGCGCAGAGTTTGAGTACATTCCTTGGAGTGATTCATACAATCTGCACGAGTTTGATCTAGTAGTAAATACAACGCCAGCAGGGGCGGCAGACTCGCTGGCTTCATCAATATCTCAGGGAGAGGCTTCTTTGCTCTTTGATGTGATCTACAAACCATGGCCTACAGTTTTGGCTTCTAGGTGGGTCGATTGTGGTGGGAAAGTCTTGAGTGGCCTTGATTTGTTGTTATTCCAAGGCGTTGACCAAATTCAGAAGATTGTTGAAGTACCAGATCGAGAGGGTTTGATTCAACATCTTCGTAAAGTTCTTGCACAGTAATGTTTGCAGCCCTGCTTATTTCTTCACTGCGATTCTCCTATCACGATCTAAAGACGCACCGGATCCTTAATCGGGATCTCCTCCTGGCGCTCTCTTTGTTCTTCGGAGTGACACTCCTGACCCACAACGAGATATTCGTAAAAAGTTCTCTTGTTACGGCGCTATTCGGAGCACTTGTCGCAGTCGTTTTCGGAGTAGGGATGGGGGATGTGAAGCTTTTAACCCTCTTTACCCTCTTCTTCATTCCGCTGACCGTTGAGGCTTACGCGAGATTGCTATTTGGATTCCTCATCGGCTCATCAATAACCGTGCTGGGATTACTCATTAAGTATAAATCTGTAAAAATCGCCGTACCTTTAGCGCCATCTATATGCCTTGGGGTTATTTATAGCGCCTCTTTCTCCTAACTTCTGCGACAATAAGCCGGTGCGTTGGTTAACAGCAGGTGAGTCTCACGGGCAAGCTCTCTCGGCGATTATTGAGGGACTGCCTTCAAATATTGCCATCACGAGTTCGGATATTGATTTTCACTTAGCCCGTCGACGTCTTGGCGCTGGTCGTGGTGCAAGACAAAACTTTGAGGCAGACAAGATCACCATTCTCGGGGGAGTACGACTCGGCAAGACGCAGGGCGGACCAATCTCAATACAAGTTGCAAACTCGGAGTGGCCAAAGTGGGAAAAGGTGATGTCAGCTGATCCTGTACCTGAGGAGGAGATCTCGGGGCTCGCTCGCAACGCTCCTTTGACCAGACCACGACCTGGACATGCAGATTTAGTGGGAATGCAAAAGTACGACTTTGATGATGCGCGGCCCATTTTGGAGCGCGCAAGCGCAAGAGAAACAGCAGCGCGCGTTGCACTGGGTGCAGTTGCTAGAGCCTTTCTTGAGCAGAGTGTAGGCATCAAGATTCTTAGTCACGTAGTTTCTATAGGTAGTGTGCGCATCGCAGATGATTACGTTTTGCCAACTCCTGCTCAAATGAAATCAATTGATGAGAGTCCAGTGCGCTGCCTAGATTCGCAATCAACAACATTGATGCTTGAAGAGATCGACAATGCACACTCTGATGGAGACACCCTCGGAGGGGTGTGCGAGATTCTTGCTTACAACCTTCCTCCAGGCCTGGGCTCACATGTTCACTGGGATCGTAGGTTAGATGCGCAACTTGCAGGTGCCATGATGGGGATTCAAGCGATTAAGGGTGTTGAGATGGGCGATGGATTTAGAACTTCAACCCGCCGTGGCTCTATCGCCCATGATGAGATTGAGTTAAATGCGAGTGGTGCGATAGTTCGACGCACCGATCGAGCTGGCGGTACCGAGGGTGGAATGTCTAACGGTGAAGTACTGCGCGTTAGCATCGCGATGAAGCCAATATCAACGGTTCCTAAAGCTTTAGATACTGTTGATGTCGCTACCGGGGAGGCAGCCAAAGCGATTAACCAACGCTCCGATGTTTGCGCGGTTCCAGCTGCAGGTGTCGTTGGTGAGGCCATGATGGCGCTTGTACTTGCCGCATCTGTTTTGGAAAAGTTTGGCGGAGACAGCGTCGAACAAACTCGTCGTAACTATGAAAGTTACATGAGTAATCTTCGATTTAAGTAGCAGCAGATGACTCCACGCATTGTTTTAATTGGAGCCCCAGGAAGTGGGAAGTCTACGATCGGTCAGGAGTTGGCCAAGCTTCTAGCGCTGAGTTTTTCTGATACTGATCTGATGATTGAGGCCCGAGAGCAAAAATCCATATCTGACATATTTGTTGATAAGGGGGAGCCATTCTTTAGAGAGATTGAGCAAGAAGTGCTAAAGGATGCCTTATCTCTCAATGATTGCGTTTTATCACTTGGCGGTGGAGCTCCAATCAGTGAGAACGCTCAGAAACTCATCGTTGAATCGGGTGCAACCGTAGTCTTTCTTGATATCTCCCTAGCCTCGGCGGCGCCAAGAATAGGATTTAATCGGGATCGTCCATTACTACTTGGGAATCCAAGAGCTCAATGGAGCGAGTTGCTCGAGTTGAGAAGGCCTGTCTATGAAAAAATATCCTCCATTAAGATCGATGCCAATGTCGGTACTCCATCTGAAATCGCTCACACGATCATGAAGGAGATTGCATGAACCGCATCGCAGTCTCATCTGAGCGAGAGTACGAGGTCTTAGTTGGAGCCAACTGGCTCACTGAGACTGTAAACGCGTTTTCTGGTAGAGAGCGTGTGGCAGTGATTATCTCCAAGGAGATGAGATCTCACCTTCCTGAGTTTCCCAGTACAGAAGCAGAGATCTTTATCTTTGAGATTCCAGATGGGGAAGCCGGCAAATCTTCTAAGACTCTCAACACCTTATGGAACTGGTTAGGTGCAGCCGGGTTTACTCGTAGCGATCTAGTAGTTGCGATCGGCGGGGGAGCAACAACCGATTTCGCCGGCTTCGTTGCCGCCACGTGGCTACGAGGCATTGATTGGATAGCCATCCCAACCACGGTTGCAGGAATGGTTGATGCGGCTATCGGTGGAAAAACAGCGGTAAATAGTGAGTATGGAAAGAATCTCATCGGAGCCTTTCACAGTCCGATTCAGGTTGTTCTAGATCTTCAATGGCTTAAGAGTTTGAGCGATCGAGACTTTGTTGCCGGGATGGCAGAGGTAGTGAAAACAGGTCTTATAGCCGATCGGAAGATCCTTGATTTGCTCGCAGATAAATCGGTAGCCTCACTGCGCGATGATGATGGATTAGTTCGAGAGCTCATTACTCGTACCGTTGCGGTAAAGGCAGATGTAGTCTCTAATGACTTCAAGGAGGGGTTTGCCCGCGAAGCCTTAAATTACGGGCATACTTTTGGACATGCAGTTGAGAAGGAGCTCGACTTTAAACTCAGGCACGGCGAGTGTGTTGCGATCGGATTATCTTTTGTTGCATACCTACAGAATATCTTGGGCACGCTAAGTGACTCTGACTTAAATCTGCATCTGCGAACTTTAGAAGGACTTGGACTTCCTACCTCATACCCCCTTCCACCATGGGAGAAGCTAAGCGCTTTGATGCTTGTAGATAAGAAATCCCGCGGTAAGAAGCTTCGATTGGTTACACTAGATGGCATCGGTAAGACTAAACGTTTAGAGGATCCTGATCCTCAGGCGATGATTCAAGCGTATGAAAAGGTGGCCAAATGAAGGTACTAGTTCTCAATGGACCTAACTTGGATCGTTTGGATATTCGAGACTCATCTATTTACGGCGATATGAGTTACAGCCAGCTCGTTTCGCATATTGAAAACGGCGCTAAGCAAAATGGCTTTATCGCCGATGTGCGACAGAGTGCAGATGAGGCTACTTTGGTTGGTTGGCTGCATGAGGCAGCGGATACAAACACCCCTGTAATCTTTAATCCCGCTGCTTTTACGCACTACTCATACGCACTGCGCGATGCTGCCGAGCTCGTGAAAGCGCCTTTAATCGAGGTTCATCTCTCGAACCCATTATCTCGGGAAGAGTTTCGACATACCTCTGTAATTTCTGGTGTAGCCAACGGGACTATTGGGGGGTTTGGTCCTAACTCATATATTTTGGCGTTAATCGCCCTTAAAGCCTTGATCGGTAAGTAGGCCCGGAGATTTCTACATTATCTCTACGCTAAACTCCTCACCTGTTACAAAAGCGACTCGAATCTGAACTGGAGCAAAACGTGGCAACTACAAACGATCTTAAGAATGGAATGACTCTAGATATCGAGGGTCAACTATGGACGGTTGTCGAGTTCCAACATGTTAAGCCAGGAAAGGGTCCAGCTTTCGTCCGAACTAAGTTAAAGCAGGTCATGACGGGAAAGGTTGTCGACAAGACCTTCAACGCTGGCGTCAAAGTAGATATTGCAATTCTAGAAAAGCGCGAAATGAACTTCCTATATAAGGAGGGCGAAGATTTCGTCTTCATGGACAACAAGACCTTTGATCAGATGAATATCTCGGCCGATACCGTAGGTGATGCGGCTCAGTACATGCTTGAAAATACAGAGGCGATCGTCGCTATCCATGAGAACAATCCGCTTTACATAGAGCTTCCCGCCTCCGTGACTCTGACTGTGACTTATACAGAGCCGGGTCTACAAGGAGATCGTTCATCTGGTGGAACCAAACCAGCTACCGTTGAAACTGGGATTGAGCTTCAAGTTCCGCTCTTTATCAAGCAGGATGAAAAGATTCTCGTTGATACTCGAGATGGTTCATACCTTGGTCGCGCTAACTAGTGACTGCAAGAAGTAAGGCTCGTAAGCACTCTTTAGATCTGCTCTACGAGGCAGATATCCGAGGATCGGAGCCTGTTGAACTACTTTCATTACGAGATATTGAGTTAGATGGCCCAGATGCACGCCCGGTTCGTGATTACACGAAGGTATTAGTGACAGGTGTCAGCGAACACCGTCGAAAGATCGATGAGTTAATCACAACATATGCAAAGGGTTGGGATATGGATCGCCTACCGGCTGTCGATAGAAACATCCTCCGGCTCGCCATTTATGAGATTCTTTGGGAAGACGGATTAGATGATGCGATTGCTATTGACGAAGCACTCAGCTTGGCTAAGGAGTTATCAACCGATGATAGCGCCGGGTATATACACGGGGTACTAGGTCGCATTACCTCAATTAAGACAACTCTGTCTCTGTAAGTATCAGTATTTGATTCCTCTCTAGATATTGGTAGAGATCTTTTCTACAAGCAAAGAGGATGTTCTCAATCGCTTCGAAATCCTCACTTCGACATGAAAGCACTTCTCCATTCCAATCGCCCCTCTTTCGAATTATGCTCTCAACCAATCTTTTAAGGGGTATGGATTTTTCATCTCCGAGAAGGTACAGAGCATTTAACCGTCTCAGATCTAGCACCTTGGCTCGCTTTGTCTGCTCGCTAACCTCCTTCGAAAGAAGGGCATCTAATGGGATGCCAAGAGTTTTAGCGATAAGAATCAGCTTCGGTAAGGAGAGCGTTCTACTACCTCGTTCGTAACTGCCCAAAACAGCGGCTTTGATCTCGCCGCGACTCTCTTGCTCAAACCTCTCCAGGCTCCAGCCCTTAGCTCTTCTAATCTGACGAACTCTTTGCAGTAGTTCAAACTCAATCGGCTCTCGAGCGCTCATGTGTAAAAGGTACTTTTCTGGACAAACTCTCGGAAAGTCTCATCCACAGGGCTGCCAGATGTGGTGGTAATATTCGCCAGCATCCTTTAACGACCTGTCCAGAGAGGCAGGGAAGGAGATTTACATGAGTACTGCTCTGCCTGCGCTAGATATCTCTCGCGCCCTAACCCGCATCTCTCACGAAATCATTGAGAAAAATGGCGGAATCAAAAACTTAACCCTTCTTGGAATCCCCACTCGTGGCGCTCATTTAGCTAAGCGCATCTCTGCAATTATTGAGGAGATTGAGGGGAGTGCGGTTCAAAATGGAACGTTAGACATCACCCTCCATCGCGATGATTTGCGCCTTCGACCTCCGCGCGCATTGATGCCCACTTCGATTCCGTCGCTGGGGGTTGAAGGAAGAGATGTAGTACTCATAGATGACGTTCTCTTCTCCGGTCGAACGATTCGAGCCGCCCTGGACGCTTTAGGTGAGATTGGGCGCCCAAAATCCGTACAGCTTGCAGTACTAGTCGATAGAGGACATCGCGAGCTTCCCATTCGTGCAGATTTTGTAGGTAAGAATATCCCGACCTCACCATTGCAAAGCGTTGAGGTTCATCTAACAGAACTAGATGGCGAAGATTCTGTGGTGGTCAAGTAATGAAGCATCTCTTATCAATTAGCGACCTCTCAAAGAGCGAGGCCATCAATATTTTAAATACGGCAACGGAGATCGCAAGAGTAAGCGATGGCCCGATGAAGAAACTTCCTACCCTACGCGGTCGAACCATCGTTAACCTCTTTGCTGAAGACTCCACACGAACACGGATTAGCTTTGAGGCTGCTGCTAAAAGACTCTCGGCCGATGTCATCAACTTCTCTGCAAAAGGATCTAGCGTAAGTAAGGGCGAGTCCCTCAAGGACACCGCACAGACGTTGCAAGCAATGGGCGCTGACGCTGTAATCATCAGACATAGCGCCTCTGGTGCCGCTGCTCGACTTGCAGATCTTCAATGGATGTCTGGAAGTGTTGTCAACGCTGGGGATGGAACTCACGAACATCCAAGCCAGGCACTTCTCGACGCCTTCACAATCCGTAAGCACTTGGGTAAAGGCCAGGATGATCTTTCCGGATTGCGAGTAGCAATTGTGGGGGATGTTTTGCACTCAAGAGTTGCTCGCTCTAACGTTTTACTATTAACCAAACTTGGGGCGCATGTAACTCTTGTGGCACCACCGACCTTGTTGCCGGTTGGAGTTACGACCTGGCCCGTCACGGTTTCTTATGAGTTAGATGAAGTCTTGCCACAGGTTGATGTAGTTATGATGCTTCGTATTCAATTGGAGCGGATGACAGATCTGTTCTTCCCAAACGCTCGAGAGTACTCAAGGTATTTTGGTTTATCCCTTGAACGTCTACGAACATTGAAGCCAACTGCGATAGTTATGCATCCAGGTCCGATGAATAGAGGGCTAGAAATAACAGCCGATGCCGCCGACAGCGCCCGCTCAGTAATAGTTGAACAGGTCTCAAATGGAGTGAGCGTACGCATGGCCATTCTCTACATTCTTCTGGCAGGATCTCAAGAAGGGATTTCACTGTGAGTAACTCTTTTCTAATCCAAGGTGGCACGCTTGCTAACGGTAAGAAATCAGATCTGTTGATAAAGAATGGCCTGATCGCCGAAATTGGGGACAAATTAGTTAACGTAGATTCGGTGACAGTTCAAGCGCAGGGGTGTGTGATTCTTCCTGGATTAGTCGATCTGCATACACATCTACGTGAACCCGGTCGCGAAGATAGTGAAACCGTACTTTCTGGATCAAGGGCTGCAGCTAAGGGTGGTTACGTTGCTGTTTCGGCTATGGCAAACACTTCACCGGTTGCAGATACCGCAGGGGTTGTAGAGCAAGTTTGGCGATTAGGCCAAGACGCTGGATTGGTAGATGTATTTCCCATTGGTGCCGTGACACAGGGATTACAGGGGCTAGCTTTATCTGAGATGGGTGCGATGGCGCATTCACAAGCAGCCGTTCGTATTTTTAGCGATGATGGAAACTGTGTCGCAGATCCTCTCGTTATGCGCCGCGCTCTGGAGTATGTAAAGCAGTTTGGTGGCGTTATCGCCCAACACGCGCAAGACCCTCGGTTAACCAATGGAGCTCAGATGAATGAGGGTGATGTCTCATCACGCTTAGGGCTAAAGGGTTGGCCGGCGGTTGCAGAAGAGGCGATTATCGCTCGTGATGTACTGCTCACTGAACACGTAGACTCTCGATTGCATGTTTGTCATGTAACGACAGCGGGTGGAGTAGAGATTATCCGTTGGGCTAAGGCTCGCGGAATCAACGTAACAGCAGAGGTAACACCACATCATCTCCTTCTTACAGATGAGAGCGCTTCGACATATGACCCTATCTATAAGGTAAACCCACCACTTCGTACCGAAAAAGATGTTATGGCTTTGCGACAAGGGTTAGCCGATGGCACGATCGACATCGTTGCAACAGATCATGCGCCTCATCCATCGGAGGCTAAGGAGTGCGAATGGCAGGAGGCGGCCTTTGGAATGCTCGGCTTGGAGACCGCTCTAGCAATCGTTAACAAGACCATGGTGCAGACAGGGCTGCTTGATTGGTCGGGGGTTGCACAGAGAATGAGTATCTCGCCAGCTCGGATCGGTGGGTATAGCGAACACGGTAAGGAGTTATCTGTAGGAGCTCCAGCGCACCTGACTGTGATAAATCCAACCCTAACCACGCGAGTAGATCGAGACCTCGTAGCCTCTAAGAGCCGAAATACTCCCTTCCATGGAGTTGAACTTCCAGGTGTAGTTGTAGCAACCTTCTTTAAGGGGGAGCCGACTTTTCTAGATCAGAAGGTGCGAGGTGTAAAGGCGTGAGTAAAGCTTTTCTCGTACTAGATGATGGAAGAGTCTTTGAGGGTCGCCCTTGGGCGGCAAGAGGTAAAACATTTGGTGAAGCCGTCTTTCAAACAGGTATGACCGGTTATCAAGAAACGCTTACAGATCCGAGCTATCACAAGCAGGTTGTGGTTATGACCGCACCGCATATTGGTAACACCGGTGTCAATAAACAAGATAATGAAAGCGGCAAGATTTGGGTAGCTGGTTTTGTAGTTCGCAATCCTTCAACACTGACGAGCAACTGGCGAAGCGAGAAGGATTTAGAGGCAGAGCTTGTCGATCAGGGAGTTGTTGGAATTTCGGGGGTTGATACCCGTGCGTTGACGCGCCACCTACGTGATCGTGGCGCGATGCGAGTTGGTATCTTTTCAGAGCTTGAGATGAGTCGCGAAGAGATGGTGGTCGAGGTGCGTAAAACTGCGCCGATGTCAGGCTCCTATCTCTCCGAAGATGTTTCGACAGATAAACCGTACGTAGTGAAGGCGATAGGACAGAAGCGTTTCACAGTAGCAGCTATTGATTTAGGAATTAAGGGCGCAACACCCCGAGCACTGGCCGAACGTGGCGTAGAGGTTCACGTTCTTCCTTATAACTCATCTCTAGCCGATATTGAAGCGATCCACCCGGATGGAGTCTTTCTCTCCAATGGTCCAGGTGATCCCGCAACGATGACTGCGGTTATTGATGTAGTACGGGATGTTCTCACCGCCGAGATACCTGTCTTTGGAATCTGTTTCGGACATCAGATACTTGGCCGAGCACTTGGCTTTGATACCTTCAAACTTACCTTTGGTCATAGAGGAATAAACCAACCAGTTCTAGATAAGAACACTGGCAAGGTTGAAATAACTGCGCACAATCATGGCTTCGCGTTAAAGGCCCCTACCGACGCTGTTTTTTCAACGGTGTTTGGGACCGGTGAGGTAACGCATGTAAGTCTTAACGATGGAGTTGTTGAAGGCTTACAACTTCTAGAACGTGGAGCTTTTAGTGTTCAGTACCATCCCGAAGCAGCTGCTGGACCGCATGATGCGGCCTATCTCTTTGATCGCTTCATTTCTCTTATGGAAAAGTACCCACGCAAGGTAGGGGTTCGCTAATGGCACGGGATATGTCGATTAACTCTGTACTTGTAATTGGCTCCGGACCGATAGTCATTGGCCAGGCGTGCGAGTTTGACTACTCTGGAACCCAAGCCTGTCGAGTTCTTCGTGCAGAAGGAATTCGGGTGATTTTGGTTAACTCAAATCCGGCGACGATTATGACCGATCCTGAGTTCGCTGATGCAACGTATATCGAACCGATTACGCCGGAGTTCATTGAGAAGATCATCGCGAAGGAGAGACCAGATGCGGTCCTGGCAACCCTCGGTGGCCAAACAGCTCTCAACGCAGCTATCGGTCTCTTTGAGGCAGGTACTTTGCAGAAGTATGGTGTAAAACTCATCGGTGCAGATGTTGCGGCGATAGAGCGCGGCGAAAATAGAGAGCTTTTTCGAGATATCGTCGCCAAGGTAGGCGGAGAGTCTGCAAAATCCATAATTTGTCACACGATGGATGAGGTTTTGGCTGCAGTAAAAACATTGAAGTATCCAGCTGTTGTGAGGCCATCTTTTACTATGGGTGGACTTGGTTCCGGTATTGCATTTGATGAAGAGTCACTACGACAGATTGCTGGAGCGGGTCTGCGTCATAGCCCAACTTCCGAGGTATTGATGGAGGAGTCGATTCTCGGATGGAAAGAGTATGAACTCGAGGTTATGCGGGACAAGGTAGATAACGTCGTAATCGTCTGCAGTATTGAAAATCTAGATCCTATGGGTGTGCATACAGGTGACTCCATCACTGTTGCGCCGGCGATGACTCTGACCGATGTGGAGTTCCAGAAACTTCGTGATCTTTCTATCAACATTATTAGAGAGGTAGGCGTTGATACAGGCGGCTGCAATATTCAGTTTGCTGTTAATCCAGATGATGGACGAATCATCGTGATCGAAATGAACCCACGAGTATCTAGGTCTAGTGCGCTGGCTTCTAAGGCCACTGGTTTTCCTATTGCAAAGATTGCGACCAAGTTAGCAATTGGCTACACGCTCGATGAGATTAAGAATGACATCACTCAGGTCACACCTGCCTCCTTTGAACCGACCCTAGATTACGTTGTGGTTAAGGCGCCACGCTTTGCTTTTGAAAAGTTTCAAGATGCCGATCCACGTCTTACAACGACTATGAAAAGCGTCGGCGAAGCAATGGCGATTGGTAGATCTTTCCCAGAAGCGCTCATGAAGGCTCTACGTTCGCTGGAACGCAAAGAGGCGATTTTCACCTTCCCGAAGGATGTCTCTGAATCTACTAAGTCAAAGTTGCTAGAGAGCATGAAGGTACCAACAGAGTATCGACTCCAACAGGTTCAACTAGCTCTTTGGGCCGGCGCTACTCCAGCAGAGGTTTTTTCCGCAACTAAGATTGACCCGTGGTATTTGCATCAGATCGGTCTGATCAATGCAGCGGCTCGCGAGATTTCTCAACCGGGAGAGTTAACGTACGAGATTCTCAAAGCCGCTAAGGAGATGGGCTTCTCAGACTCTCAAATCGCGATACTGCGCGACGCTTCCGAAGAGGATGTGCGAAAAGCTAGACATCATCTAAGTATTCGACCTGTTTACAAGACTGTTGATACATGTGCAGCAGAGTTTGAAGCATTCACGCCGTACCACTACTCGAGTTACGAGGAAGAAAGCGAGGTTCGCCCGCGCACTAAACCAGCTGTGATCATCCTTGGCAGTGGCCCCAATCGCATTGGACAAGGCATTGAGTTTGACTACTCATGTGTGCACGCCTCATTTACTCTTCGCGAAGCCGGCTACGAAACAATCATGATTAACTGCAACCCAGAGACGGTTTCAACCGATTACGACACCAGCGATCGCTTGTACTTCGAACCGCTTACTCTGGAGGATGTTCTTGAGATTGTTCACGCCGAAACTCAGGCTGGACCCGTTCTTGGAGTAATCACCCAGTTGGGTGGACAGACACCTCTTGGTTTGGCAGCTGGTCTAAAAGCTGCCGGTGTAAATATCCTGGGTACATCACCTGAAGCGATCAACATGGCTGAGGAGCGTGGAGCCTTTGGTGATCTTTTACTTACGCAGATGCTCAATGCACCCGAGTTTGGAATGGCCTCTTCACATCTTGAAGCGTTGCAGATCGCTCAACGTATTGGATACCCCGTACTTGTTCGCCCCTCCTTTGTTCTGGGCGGACGCGGAATGGAGATTGTCTACGATGACGAGTCCTTGGCAGGATTCATTTCGCGTGCAACGGATATAACACCGGATCATCCAGTATTAGTTGATCGCTTCCTTGATAGTGCAATCGAAATCGATGTAGATGCACTCTACGATGGAAAAGAGCTTTTCTTAGGCGGAGTTATGGAGCATATTGAAGAGGCGGGAATTCACTCCGGAGATAGTGCCTGTGTCTTACCCGCTCACACCATTTCAGAGGCTCAACACAAACAGATTCGTGAAGCAACGGTAAAGATTGCACAAGGCGTCAATGTGCGTGGTTTGATAAACATTCAGTTTGCTCTTTCTGAATCAAAACTTTACGTCTTAGAGGCCAACCCGCGTGCTTCTCGCACGGTCCCGTTTGTTAGTAAAGCTACTGGAGTGCCCCTTGCGAAAGCTGCAGCGCGCATATCGATGGGACAAACGATTGCAGAACTGAGAGTAGATGGAGTACTTCCTTCCCATGGTGATGGAGTTGCTAAGGGAATCTCCGTGAAAGAAGCGGTTCTGCCATGGAACCGTTTTCGCAGAACTGATGGACGCGGCGTAGATGCGGTGCTTGGACCTGAGATGAGGTCTACTGGTGAGGTTATGGGAATCGCCGCGACCTTCGGTGAAAGTTATGCAAAGTCGCAGATTAGCTCCTTTGGTCCGCTACCAAAGAGTGGGACCGTCTTCATCTCTCTAGCCGATAAGGATAAAGAGTCAGGATTAGCGCCAGCCAAAGCCTTTGTGGATCTCGGGTTCAAACTCTTAGCAACGGGAGGTACCGCCGACTATCTAGCGGTGAGGGGGGTTTTAGCGCACAAGGTTCGTAAAAACTCTGAAGGCGTTGGACCGTTTGGTGAGAAAACAATCGTTGAGCTCTTAAATAGTGGAGAGATTGATTTAGTTATCAACACTCCGGTTGGCAGGGGAACTCGTGCCGATGGGTGGGCTATTCGTACCGCAGCTATACAAAGATCGATTCCCTGCATTACGACTACAGCTGGTTTTAGCGCCGCAGTTGAGGGAATTCGCTCACTTCAAAAAGGTGAATTAAAGGTATGGCCTATTCAAGAATGGTTAAAGTCTTAATGTCCACAATTAATAGGTCAGCCTCGCAGTTCATAGCCAGTGTGGTCTCCAACAAAAGGGTTGGTCAGTACCATCAGTTAATTCTGCAGGTTGGCGAAATTGTCACTTTTTGCAAGCCTGGCAACTTCATTGCCATCAAGGTGGGCGGAGAAAGCTCGCGAATGATTTTGCGAAGAGCTTTTGCTATCTCTCGAACATCTCAAAGCTCAAGCTTCGGGGGAACTATTGAGTTGATTGTTGCTCCCTTCGGATCGGGGTCGAGTTGGCTGTGCTCTCAGCCCGAAGGCTCTGAGTTAGATGTGGTCACTCCGCTAGGAACAGCTTTCGGAATTCCAACCGAACCAGTTAAAGCGTTGTTAGTTGGGGGAGGGTACGGCTCTGCTCCACTCTTTGGACTAGCTGAGGTATTAAAGCTTCGGGGTTGCAAGGTTGATATGTTGCTCGGCGCGAGTACGGGCGGAAAGATATACGCTCCAATGGAGGGCAAGCGTTCTGCTAACTCACTTCGAATTTACACAGAAGATGGTTCGATGGGCGAGAAAGGTAGGGTCACCGATCCTATCTGGGCGTTGGTTCAAGATAACGCCGTCGATGTCATCTACTCATGCGGTCCTATGCCTATGTTGGCGGCGATATCGAAGTTGGTAGAAGGTACAGATATTGTGCATCAATGCGCGGTTGAAGAGTCGATGGCGTGTGGTGTTGGCGTTTGCATGACCTGCGTTTTACCAGTTGCCAATGATCAAGGGCAGGTATCGATGTTGAGATCATGCATCGATGGTCCTGTCATGGATGGATCCTTGGTGCAATGGGATTTAGTTGGTCAAGTACCTGAGGTGCATCAATGACCACATTTGATTTCTCAACCACCTTAGGTTCAGCTTGGTTTCCAACCCCCATCTTTACAGCTAGTGGCTGCGCAAGTTCGGGTAAAGAGCTTTCCCAGTTTTTTGATTTGAAGGATATCGGTGCCGTTGTTACTAAGTCGGTGATGTCAAAACCTCGACATGGACGTCCAACGCCACGCATGGCAGAGACACCTTCGGGGATGCTCAATAGCATTGGGTTGCAGGGACCGGGAATAGACTCCTTTTTAGCCAATGACTTACCTTGGCTTATCGAACAGAAGTCTCGAGTTATCGTTTCAATCGCAGGTGAAACCGTTGAAGAGTATGCGACATTAGCTAGACGGATTAGATCAGTTTCTGGCATAAGCGCGGTTGAGGTAAACATCTCCTGTCCGAACGTAGAAAATCGCGGTTTAGTATTTGCGTGTGACCCTGACGCATCCCGAAGGGTTGTAGATGGAGTCAGAAAAACAATCGGCGGTGAGTTACCGATCATCGTAAAACTCTCTCCCGATGTTACAAATCTCCCCGAGATAGCTGCAGGGGTAGTAGATGTTGGCGCGGATGCGTTAGCCCTTATCAATACCGTCCTTGGAATGGTTATCAACCTCGACACGATGCGTCCGCACTTGGGAGGGAAGACTGGTGGGCTTTCAGGGCCAGCGATAAGGCCGGTAGCTGTTCGCGCGATTTATCAGGTACATGCCGCGCTTCCGAAGGTACCGATACTTGGCATGGGAGGCGTCTCTTCGGGGCGTGATGCGTTAGAGCTTATCTTGGCAGGCGCATCAGGGGTCTCAATCGGTACAGCGAGCTTTGGTAATCCAACAGCGTTAATGCAGGTTCAACATGAGTTGAAGGAGCTCTTAGTTGCACGCGGCTTTACCTCACTTTCTGCGGCGGTTGGTTTTGCGCATAGGGAGGAGATGTAATGGCGAAGGCACCGATTATTCTGGCGGTAGATACCTCCGATTTAGAGGTTGCAAAGAGTTGGATCAAGGCAACACAATCTAGTATCTCTGTCTATAAGTTGGGTCTTGAGTTCTTCCTCAACTTTGGAGCTGTCGGCGTCCAGGAGATTGTTGATCAAACCGGAGCATCCATCTTTTTGGATCTAAAACTTCACGATATTCCTCATACAGTTGCAGGTGCAGCTCGGGCTGTTAAAGAGTTGCATCCTAGATTCCTTACTGTTCACGCATCGGGTGGTTCTTCGATGATTAGTGCAGCCGTTAAAGAGCTACCTGATGTTGAAATCACCGCAGTTACTATCCTTACATCACTTTCCGAAGAGGATCTTTTCCAAGTTGGTTTTGCAAACCCAGCGCTAGAGAGCGCTGTTGCACTGGCTAATCTTTCAGTCAAGGCTGGGGCTAGGGCCATCGTGTGCTCCCCACTTGAGGTTGCAGCTATTCGCAGCAGTGTCGGTGAAGGCATCACCCTTATTACTCCAGGGGTTCGCCCGACAAGTGACGCTGGCAAGGATGATCAAAGTCGAACCATGACCCCATCGCAGGCGATAGCTTGTGGAGCCTCTTACGTAGTTATTGGAAGACCAATCACCGCTTCATGGCAACAGGGCGCATCAGCTATGACCGATAAAGCTGCTCAGATTGCAGAAGAAATTCTTAATCCTTAGAATGCGACCCTTATGCCAACACCTCCGCAACTCTCCCCAGAACAAAGAGCTGCAGCGTTAGCAAAATCAACGAGAGCGCGACAGGTAAGGGCGCAGGTAAAGGCAAAGGTTAAAAATGGTGATCTCGATATCGCCGCTGTCTTCTCGTTAGCGCAATCCGATGAGTCGATATCTAAGATGCGGGTTATAGAACTTCTAGAGTCAATAACCGGTTTAGGTAAGGTTCGAGCACAGGCGCTGATGGAGCGCTTAACTATCTCGCCCACACGTAGAGTGGGCGGACTTGGAGTTCTTCAACGAAGCGCCTTATTGGCGCAGTTCTCGATTCCTTCAATAGATTCTAGGCTGGGTAGATTAGTCGTTCTCTCTGGCCCAGGGGGAGTTGGTAAGAGTTCGGTAGCACGGGTACTGCGAACTAGGGATGAGTTTTGGGTTAGCGTTTCTGCAACAACGCGCCAACCTCGCACCAATGAGGTAGATGGCTTTGACTACTACTTCTATACAGATGAAGAGTTTGATCGTGCCGTAAAGAATGATCTTTTCTTAGAGTGGGCCGCTTTTGCTGGAGCTAGATACGGCACCCCTCGCACACCGGTTTTAGAGGCGCGCAAACAAGGAAAAAATGTTTTATTGGAGATTGATATTGAAGGGGCAAAACAGGTTAAAGCAAAGGAGCCAGAAGCACTTCTTGTTTTCTTACAACCTCCTTCATGGGAAGAGTTAGTTGCTCGTCTAGAAGGACGGGGCACAGACTCGGCCGAACGGCGCAGTGCACGTTTAGAGCTGGCTCAAGAAGAGCTGGCTCAGGCGCATTACTTCGATGAATCCCTGATTAATGATCAAGTAGAGAGCGTGGTCGAACACCTGATATCCTTGGCGACTTCATAGGTACAACATAGGAACAACGGCGGGAGATTTCATGGACGGCATCACAAATCCACCAATCGACGAGCTTCTCGAAAAGAGTGGTTCGAAGTACAGCCTTGTTCTTTACGCAGCAAAGCGTGCCCGCCAGATTAACGCCTACTACTCTCAATTGGGCGAAGGACTCCTTGAGTACGTTGGTCCTCTTGTTGAGACTCATGTACATGAGAAGCCTCTATCGATTGCTCTTCGTGAGATTAACGAAGGACTTTTAACAATCGAAAATCTAGAGCCAACAGCTCAATAAAAACTACGCACCTCATGGCAAGTGATCGAGAGATAGTTCTCGGTGTTGGTGGCGGAATAGCTGCATATAAATCCTGTGATCTTTTGCGCAGGCTCCAAGATCATGGCTTTGCCGTTACCGTTGTCCCCACACCTTCAAGCCTCAACTTCGTTGGCGCAGCGACATGGGAGGCTCTTTCCGGCCGGCCCGTAACGTCGAGTGTTTGGGAGAGGGTTGATGAAGTTCGCCATGTCTTACTTGGAAAAAATGCCACTGCAATCATTATCGCTCCGGCAACTGCAGATCTCATCGCCCGAATCGCAGCGGGAAGAGCTGATGATCTACTTACAAACGTTGTCTTAGCATCTAAGGCTCCAATTTTTCTCGTTCCAGCGATGCACCCAGAGATGTGGAAGGACGCTGCAACCACCTCAAACGTTAAAGCTTTGCGAGCTAGAGGATACTTCGTCATGGAGCCTGAAGTTGGTCGATTAACTGGAAGTGATGTGGGGCAGGGAAGGTTCCCTGAGGTGGGATCAATTGTTACCTCTTTCAAAGGGTTCCTCGGAGATAAGTTCGATTTAGAAGGTAAAAAAGTTCTTATCACCGCTGGCGGTACGCGCGAGGCGATAGATCCGGTTCGCTACATCGGTAATCGCTCAAGCGGAAAACAGGGTGTTGCTATTGCGAAAGCGGCATTTTCAAGAGGAGCCAAGGTAACTCTCATTCTGGCTAACTCAGATGAAGTGATTGGACCGGGTATAGAGGTTGTTCGAGTAGAAACCGCGGCGCAGATGGGTGCTGCCGTGGAATCAATGTTTGCAGGAACAGATCTCCTCTTCATGGCTGCAGCAGTTGCAGATGCTCGGCCTACCAATCTGTCCCAGGAAAAGATTAAGAAAGATAACCTTTCATCAATTTCACTCGTGGAAAACCCGGACATTCTTAAAGCTCTCAGTGTTATCAAAGGAAAGCAGATTATCTGTGCCTTTGCAGCTGAGACCAACTCCGATGTTTCCGCTGCCGGCCAGAAGATGAGAGATAAAGGGGCTGATTTGATATACCTCAACGATGTCTCTGAAGGTCAGATCTTTGGTAGCGAACAAACCTCGGGTCATATCATTGATGCAAATGGCTTGCACGCCTCTTATCGAGATATAACTAAGGACACGCTAGCCCATCATCTTTTGGATACAGCCGTAGATAAGTTAAGTTAAGACAATGTCAAAGCGCTTATTTACCTCAGAGTCGGTTACAGAAGGTCATCCCGATAAGATCGCAGATCAAATCTCCGATGCGATTTTGGACTCTCTTTTATCCCAAGATATTAAGTCCCGAGTGGCGGTAGAGACGCTTATAACAACTGGCCAGGTACATGTGGCAGGTGAGGTCACAACCAATGGTTACGCAGATGTCATGGGCATCGTTCGTGACACCGTCATTGGTATCGGATACGACTCCTCAGTCAAGGGCTTTGACGGAAATAGTTGTGGTGTAAGTATTTCTATAGGACAACAGTCTCAAGATATTGCACAGGGCGTTGATGATGCCTACGAAAACCGAGTCTCTTCATCCGTTGATCCCCTTGATTTACAAGGCGCTGGCGATCAAGGTTTGATGTTTGGTTACGCTTGTGATGACACAAAGGAGTTGATGCCTCTGCCAATTTGGCTGGCACATGAACTAGCAGCACAGCTCTCTAGTGTTCGAAAGTCTGGTCTCTTGCCGTATCTGCGCCCAGATGGAAAGACTCAGGTAACGATTGAGTACGACGGAGATAAGGCAATAGCTTTGGACACGGTGGTAATCTCAAGCCAACACTCTGAAGAGGTGGATGTCTTAAAGAAACTTACACCTGAGATTATCAAGCATGTTATTGATCCCATTCTTGAAAAGATTGATTTACCGCGCTCAAACCTTCGCACTCTAATTAACCCCACCGGTCGCTTTGTCATCGGTGGCCCTATGGGTGATGCCGGATTAACTGGTCGAAAAATCATTGTCGATACCTACGGAGGAATGTCGCGTCACGGGGGAGGGGCTTTCTCAGGAAAGGATCCTTCTAAGGTGGACCGCTCTGCCGCATATGCGATGCGTTGGGTTGCAAAGAACGTCGTTGCTGCAGGTTTAGCCCGTCGTTGTGAGGTTCAAGTAGCTTATGCAATCGGAAAGGCTCAACCCGTAGGTGTCTTTGTTGAAACATTTGGCACCGAGACGATTCCTGTAAGCAAGATTCAAGATGCGGTCTTATCAACCTTTGATCTACGACCTGCTGCAATTATTCGGGATCTAAACCTCCTTCGTCCGATCTACTCAAAGACAGCGGCTTACGGTCACTTTGGAAGAGAGCTACCGGAGTTCACTTGGGAGTCGACCTCTCGCGTATCCGCACTGCAAGCCGCAATTAAGTAGGCGGTAAATGGCGCAGGTGAAGCCGCTGCGCCTGAAGGTGCAGCGCGCGCAGTCAGTGCAAAAGTTCGCCCCAGATGGCCAAAGCACGGTCGAGGTACTTGTAGATACAGGTGTATTCCATATCGATAATCTTTTTTCCTACGCGGTGCCACCAAACCTCTCGGAGGATATAGAAGTTGGTCAACGCGTTAGCGTTCCTTTCGGTAAGCAAACCCTTGAAGGAATAATCATTACTTTGGGTTCTACCCCCTCCGACTCACCACTCAAATACATCAACTCCATAATCTCTTTGCACCCAGTCCTTGATCCGCAGTCAATCAATCTCATTCTCGAATCGGCAAAAAGATGGGCGGCCCACCCCTTTGATATTGTCAGATCAGCGATACCTCCTCGTGTTGCAAGTGTTGATAAGAGCTATATCTCAGAGCCGAGTTCACAAAGGTCCAATACGAAGCGTCGCACAAAACGAAGTTACTACCAGTTTTCACCGGGGGAAAATGAGTTTGAAACCCTGGCACAGCAGAGCTTTGAAGCGGCCAAGGAAGGTCAGGTCTTAGTTGTTCTTCCTGACCTCCGAGATGTTGAAAAATTTGCCATTGAGATCTCTAAGATCTCGGCGGGTATGCAAGCCCTACGTCTAGATGCAAGCATGGACCGCACCTCACGGTATCGAAACTATTTGGATGCTATCAATGGAGTAGCTGACATCATCTACGGTTCTAGAAGCTGTGTTTTTGTTCCGATGCCTAATCTGTCGACCATCTTCCTGCACAGAGATGTGTCGGAGTCACATTATGAGCCAAGAACTCCAGGTTGGAATGTCCGAGATGTAGCGGTACTGCGTTCGATGCAAAGTAAGTGCTCCCTAATTGTCACCGGTTTTTCTCCCAGCTCTGAAGTTGCAAGATTGATTGAGGTCGGGTGGATGCAGGTTTCGCTGAAAAAGAGCCGTGTATTGACTAAATCGTTTCCGCAAACTCATGGAGAGCTCCTGCCACCACGCATCTTTGAGTTCGTCCGTAGTGGGTTAAAGCAGGGACCGGTGCTTTTTTTGGCTCCGAGAAAGGGGTACGCCGCTTCTCTGATCTGCTCACGCTGTCGAAATATTGCTCTCTGCGATTGCGGCGGTAAGCTTTTTAAAGCTTCTCATGCAAGCGAAGTATCATGCTCACTTTGTTCCAAACTTGTTAGTCCGTGGAAATGTTCATGGTGCGCAAACGATAAACCGCTCTTGCGCGGTCGAGGCTCGGCTCGATTTACGGAGGAGATTGGTCGCGCGTTTCCTGGATTTCCGGTGATTACTTCAGAGCTAGGAAGTATTCACGAGTCAATTCCAGCAAGACCTTCTCTGGTTATTGCAACCCCCGGCTGCGTACCAACCGTTGAATCCGGCTACGGCGCTGTTGTAATACTTGAAGCCTTAAGCCTGTTAACTCAACTTGATCTGCGGGCGCAGGAGCGCGCTCGTGAACAGATTTATTCGGCGGCCGCGAAGGTGAGCACGCAAGGAGGTGTCGGCTTTGTACTCGAGGCAGATAATCCTGTTATTGGCTCTGTTGCTCGCTGGAGCCCTGCGATACTGAGCCAAGCTGAGCTTCGTGAACGTATGGAGGTCGGGTTGCCACCTTTTGCTCGCTCTGCCGTGATTGAGACGGCTTCGTCAAAAGTCATACAGATCTTAAATGGTTTTCGAAAGGCTCAAGAGGATGGGCGAATTCCACCAGGGGTTAGAGTCTTAGGACCATCTACATCAAAGCCTGGGCGATCGAAGATTGTTTTCCTAGTTGAGTTAAGTCAGAGCGCGGAGCTCTTTCAATTTCTCCATGAGTACCAACGTAGATTAAGCATGAGCAAGAAACCATTGGATATGTTGCGAATAGATCCATACTCACTATCCTGAGATAGAATGCGCGTATGTCAATTCAGCAGATACGTCTCTTCGGGGATCCTGTATTGAGTACGCCCGCCTCCGAGGTTGTTGATTTTGACAAAGAGTTACGTACCCTTGTCGCAGATTTAACCCACACTATGCAGAACGCACCGGGAGTTGGATTGGCAGCGCCACAAATAGGTGTTCCTTTGCGCGTCTTTGTCTGGGATATCGATGAAGCTCTCGGACATCTAATCAACCCAACCCTTGACCTCAGTGATGAGCTTCAGGAGGGAGAGGAAGGGTGTTTGAGTTTCCCTAATCTTAGTTATGAGACTCCCAGAGCTTTTCGAGCAGTTGCCAAGGGTTGGAACATGCACGGTGAACCGATCGTGGTGGAAGGGACCGAGCTTTTAGCTAGGTGTCTACAGCATGAAAGTGATCACCTGGATGGAGTTCTCTTTATTGATCGACTTCCAGATGCTGAGCGTAAAAGGGCGATGAAGGAGATACGCAACTCCGATTGGTTCTCGGAGGCTACTCGTATGGGCTCTACGCCGCAGATTAAGCTCTCTCCGCACAATACTTTTGGCCTTGGTCTGTAGTGAAGATTGCTGTTGCGGCCACGCCAGATGTAGCGATTCCAACTCTAGAGTTAATCAAGAAGAGTCGGCACAGTTTAGAGCTCATCATTACACAACCAGATCGACCAGCAGGACGCGGCAACTCGATGAAGCAGAGCGCTGTATCGCTGTGGGGCGATAAGAACCAAATCTCCGTGATCAAAGCTCAATCCATGGACGAAATTCGCGAAGCGATAAAGGATATCGACTGTGTTGTCACCGTTGCCTATGGCGTTATTCTGCCGATTGAGGTCTTAGATACTCCGAAACATGGATTTATCAACCTGCATTTCTCGCTTCTACCAAAGTGGCGAGGTGCGGCTCCTGTGCAAAGATGTCTTGAGGCAGGGGATAAGCAGACCGGTGTGACGGTTTTTAGACTTGATAAAGGAATGGATACCGGTCCTATATATCTCAGTAAGAAGATTGATCTCTTAGGTACTGAAACATCCATAGATCTCTTCTCGCAACTTTCAGTAATTGGCGCTGATGCAGTTCTTGAGGCGCTCACTCTCATCGAAGAAGGCTTTCATCCTACTGATCAAGATTTGGCTGGAACGTCGCACGCAGCCAAGATCACTAAGGATGAGGCTCTCATCAATTGGCACAGATCTAGTGCAGTAGTTGATCGACAGATTCGTGCTTTCATGCAGTCACCAATCTGCTGGAGTACCTTTCGCAACGAGCCGCTTCGAATTCTTTCTGCGGAAATCTCCGACAATGAGAGCATCAAGAGTGGTCAGATTGCTGTTGTCGACGGCAAGGTGCTTGTAGGCACCTCAGATTTCCCACTGATTCTGAAAGAGGTAATTCCCTCCGGTAAGCGCGCCATGTCGGCGATGGAATGGGCTAATGGAGCAAGATTTACTCCTGGTGAAAAGCTTGGTTAAAGGCAGAAACAGCTCTTTCAAATCACCAAAACCTGATGCACCCAGGTTGCTAGCCTTTGACATTTTGCATGAGGTAAATAGGAATGGTGGATACTCCAACCTTTTGCTACCGGCTGCTTTAAGTAAAAGTGGATTAGAGCAAAGAGATAAGGGTTTTGTAACTGAACTTGTCTATGGAACGTTGCGAATGCAGGGAAGACATGATTTTATATTTGAGCAGATCAGCGATCGCCCTTGGCTTGAAGTAGATGCGGGGATTGTCGATATTGCAAGGCTTGGGGCGCATCAACTCTTTGAAATGCGGGTTCCAGCACACGCCGCGGTTTCAGCTACCGTTGAGCTCGCTCGAAAGGTGTTGGGGGAATCAAAGGCCAGTTTCGTGAACGCTTTGCTTCGCAAAGCAAGTGCAAAAACCATCGAAGAATGGCTAGCTCCTTTGAACGACGAACGGGATATCGTTGTAAGACTTTCTATCATGCACTCACATCCGGAATGGATTGTCTCTGCCTACTTTGATCTTTTGAAGGATTACGATGAGGTAGAGGCTGCATTGGCAGTTAATAACGTACCGGCTCGTCCTACCTTAGTAGCGTGGCCTGGCTTTTCTACAAGGAACGAGCTGGTTGCATTAGGTGCCACAGCCACCAACTTCTCGCAATTCGGTGCAACCTTTGATGGTAATCCAAGCTCTCTCGAACCAGTGGTGAGCAGGCGTGCAGGCGTGCAGGATGAAGGCTCACAACTTGTCGCGGTGGTATTTGCCGCCGCCGCTTCTCGGAAGCTTCGTTGGTTAGATCTATGTGCAGGACCAGGTGGAAAAGCAGCTTTACTTTCAAATTTGGCTAATGGAGCGCAACAGCAATTTACAGCCAATGAGGTCTCGCAAGTCCGTGCACGACTTGTTGAACAAGTTGTACATGGTGCACGTGTATGGAACGGAGATGGACGGGAGATTGCTCAGCATCAAGAGACGTTTGATGCGATTTTGGCGGATGTGCCCTGCACTGGACTCGGAGCGCTGCGTAGGCGACCAGAGGTGCGCTGGAGAAGGCAGCTATCTGATCTCCGTGAACTCACATCACTGCAGATGCAACTAGTTGATGGTGCGGTATCTGTCCTTGAGGTTGGGGGAGTGTTTGGTTTTGCAACATGCTCACCTCACTTCGCAGAGACAAGGGTTGCCGTAATGGATATCCTCAAGAAGTACCCACAGTTGAGATCGATAGATGTTTCACCTTTCCTGCCAGACAATCTCGTCGATGCCGTCGATAACGGAAATCTTGCCCTGTGGACTCATAAACACAACACTGATTCAATGTTCCTTGCGCTCTTCGAAAGAATAGAATAGGACCATGATCAAAGAGATACGCATCACGCCAAGTATCCTCAACGCGGATTTTTCTGATCTAAAAAACGAGATAGCAAAGATTGCAGACGTCTCAGATCTTCTGCATTTAGATATTATGGACAATATCTTCGTTCCAAACTTTACATTTGATTTCCAAGCAGCAGAGGCGATCATCACCCAATCCTCTCTTCCAGTAGATGCTCATCTGATGGTTGCCAGTGTTGATTCGATAGCTCCTGCTTATGCTGAGGCCGGCTGCGATAGCGTTACCTTTCACGTTGAGGCGGCTGCAGATATCTCAATGACAATTAAATCGATAAAATCCCAAGGTTCCAGGGCTTCGATAGCCATCAAGCCTGAGACTGATTTAAATTCATACTCTGATTTTCTTGACGATATTGACATGATTTTGATTATGACCGTTGAGCCAGGCTTTGGAGGTCAAAGTTTTCGAGAGGATATGCTTCCTAAGATCTCTCAGGCCAAGAAACTCATTGGAGATAGGCCCATTTGGTTGCAGGTAGATGGTGGCATCTCTGAGAGAACGATAGAGATGGCGTCGGAGGCTGGTGCAGATACCTTTGTAGCCGGTAGTGCGGTTTTTAACTCTGATAATCCAGCGGCCATGGTTCAAACTCTAAGGCGCCTAGCCCAGGGCAAATACTTCTAACCTATGAGAATTGTCCCCAGTTAATTGAGAGAAGGATGGAGCACTACTCCAGTAAACTTTGATCATGAAAAGCTTTGATGAACTCTGGAAACAACTTGTAGAGACGGCGGCGAACCGCCCTGAGGGCTCTGGAACAGTTGCAGCACTTGATGCAGGCGTTCATACAATAGGTAAGAAGATTCTGGAAGAGGCCGGAGAGGTCTGGTTGGCTGCAGAGCATGAAAGCGACGCGCAGTTAGCGCAAGAGATTAGTCAGCTGATTTATCACCTACAAACAATGATGCTGGCACGCGGATTAAAGCCTGAAGATATTTATCGTTACCTATAGGAATTGAGAAGAAAATGTTGAGAGTAGCTGTACCAAATAAGGGTTCTTTAGCAGATGCATCGATTGCGGTACTGAAAGAAGCTGGTTATCGCCAACGAACCGACTCTCGAGATCTTGTTCTTATCGACCCCGAGAACAGTGTTGAGTTCTACTATCTCAGGCCACGCGATATCGCCGTGTATGTGGGCTCTGGAGAGTTAGAGGCTGGAATTACTGGGCGCGATCTTCTGATAGATGCCGGGGCAACGGCGCAAGAGGTACTCGCATTAGGTTTTGGCGGTTCAACATTTAGATTCGCAGCGCCCGTTAACGCGAACTGGTCGATAAAGGATATTGAAGGCAAACGAGTTGCAACCGCCTACCCTGGCCTAGTATCGAACTATCTTCGCAAAGAGTCGGTGTCAGCACAGATTGTTCGTCTAGATGGTGCCGTTGAAAGTAGTGTGCGCCTTGGGGTGGCCGATCTGATCGCTGACGTTGTGAGTACCGGTAATACCCTTCGACAGGCAGGGCTTGAAGTATTTGGCGAATCCATTTTAAATAGTGAAGCGATTTTGATAAAGCGAAGTGGAGAGAGTGTTCCGGTCGGACTTGAAGTCCTCATCCGACGACTTCAGGGTGTAGTTACCGCTAGGCAATATGTACTTTTGGATTACGACATACCCAAGATCAAGGTTGATGAGGCGTGCAAGATTACTCCTGGCCTTGAATCGCCAACTATCTCTCCACTACAAAAGCAGGAATGGGTTGCGGTAAGGGCTATGGTCAAGCGTGTCGATACCAACCAAACTATGGACGAGCTGTGGGCTCTGGGAGCGCGCGGAATTCTAGTAACCGATATTCACGCCTGTCGTCTTTAAACTATTTTCTCTCGGTTGCTCCCGCAGCCTCAATATCCTCGCGAGATATCCCGAGTAGATAAAGCACAGAGTCTAAGAACGGTGCGGTAATTGAACTATCTGCGGCCGCTTTCACCGCAGGTTTGGCGTTAAATGCAATACCTAGCCCTGCTGCCTCGATCATATCCAAATCGTTTGCTCCATCGCCGATCGCAATAGTTTGCTCCAATCCAACGCCGTGCTCTCGTGCAAAATCGCGCAATGCCACGGCCTTGGCAGCCCTATCGATTACCGGCCCTGTGAGTTTTCCGGTGAGTTTTCCATCGGCAACCTCCAACTCATTTGCACGGTAGTGCTCGATTCCGAGATCCTTCAGTATCGGTTCAATCACAGAGGTAAAGCCTCCAGAGACAACAGCGATGTGATGACCGAGTTTTTGAAGCGTCTTAACAAGGGTTTTAGCGCCAGGGGTCAGGACGATCTGGGCCCGTACATCATCGATAACGGATGCGGGTAATCCGGCAAGAAGGGCTACGCGCGCGCGAAGACTGGCTTCAAAATCCATCTCACCGCGCATCGCCGACTCAGTTATCGCCGCAACCTCTGCCTCAACGCCAGCACGGGCTCCGAGCAGTTCGATAACCTCTTGTTGAATCAAAGTCGAGTCGACATCCATAACCACCATCTTGACCGCCCAGCGCATTAAGCCGCCGGGAGATACCGCGATATCAATCTGTGCTTCAGCTGAGATAGCAGCTAATCTCTTTCGTAGCTCTGAGGTTGATGATCCAGAGACGATGAACTCAATGGCGGTTACTGGATAGCTTGCCGTGCGATGAATTCGTTCAATATTTCCGCCAGCGAGTGAGATCTCTTGAGCAATGAGGGAAACAGCGGCAGGCTTAAGGGTAGAACTCATAGCTACGATATGGCTCAAGCCTGTCTTGGCTGCGATGCTCTCCTTTTCTTGATTCTCAAAAGCGGTCGCAATATCAACACCGAGTTTTGCAGCACAAGCGTTTAAATCCTCTTCAATCGCTTTTGCGTGAGCAGGGGAGAGGGATATTAGGAGAGTAAGAATCAAACGATCTCTGATGACTACCTGTTCAATATCAAGGACGCTGACTGCAAAGGGTGCCAGCGTCTCAAAGAGCGCAGAGGTTATTCCGGGGGAGTCAACACCTGAGAGGAGCACTAACCCCGTGAACTGTTCCTCAGATGTACTCATAATGAGAGTAGATTATCGCGAATCACTCGCCCCGCTCGGCCCATTTAAGCCAAATCTGCCTCAGATTACCGATATCTTTTTCGCCTATGGAAAATCAAGTCGTCTTATCTCTGTCTCAGGTATCTGTCATCCGAGGCGACCGAACGATACTTGGACCCATCGACTTTCAAATTCAAAATGGTGAGCGATGGGTAATCCTGGGTCCGAATGGAGCTGGAAAATCTACTCTGCTAAATATTTTAGCCACAAGAATGTTTCCAACTTCTGGAACCGTAACAGTCTTAAATCAGCAGATGGGCAAGGTAGATCTCTCTGAATTACGGACGCGAATTGGAATTTGTGCAGCATTGATATCTGAGGATATTCCGGGTGATGAGATTGTTAGGGATGTTGTCTTGACAGCTGCTTACGCAATTCTTGGGCGATGGAATGAGGTGTACGACCTTTGGGATGAGTCCCGCGCCGTCTCACTTCTAACTACCTTCGGGGTACGTGAGTTAGCTGATCGAAGGTATTCAACCTTGAGTGAGGGTGAACGAAAGAGAGTTGCCATAGCCAGGGCTCTCATGGCCGACCCTGAACTTCTCCTCTTAGATGAACCCGCTGCGGGCCTAGATCTGGGTGGGCGCGAGGATCTACTTAAACGCTTTGCAAACTTTGCAGCCGATCCAACCTCTCCGGCCTCAATTCTTGTTACACATCACATCGAAGAGGTGCCACAGGGCACTACTCACGCACTTGTTCTCAAAGATGGGAAGGTTGCCGTCAGTGGGCCTATTTCACAGGTCATTACCTCTGAACACATGAGCGCAATCTTTGAAACTCCTATCGAGGTAACCTTTGATGGAAAGCGATTCTTCGCACGAAGTTCATGAGATCTTTTGAAGAACAGTTACATCCATCCTGGAAAGCTAGCTTGGAACAAAGCTTAGATCTGCTAAATAAGATTGAAAGAAGAGTGGCAAGAACAGCCTTCTTACCAAAACACGACCTTGTTATGCGCGCTCTTAGTAGAGACATTGATGAGGTCAAGGTTGTCATCTTCGGACAGGACCCTTATCCAAATTCAGAGTATCCCGTTGGACTCTCCTTCTCGGTTACTAGAGATGCAGCAAAGCTTCCGCAATCGCTTCGTAATATTTTGAAGGAGCTATCGGCAGATCTTGGTGTAGAACAACCACATCACGGAGATCTCTCGCAGTGGCAGGATCAAGGCGTGCTTCTTCTCAACAGGGTCCTGACCATCTCCGCTGTAGATAGGGAGTCGCATAGCGATTTAGGTTGGCAGAAGATTACGGACGAGGTAGCAAAGGTTTTAGGTGAGAGAGATGTAGTGGCGATTCTGTGGGGTGAGAAGGCATCAGAGTTAGAAAAGTATTTTAAGCACGTCATTAAGAGTGCACACCCAAGCCCTCTATCAGCTTACAAAGGGTTTTTGGGCTCTAAACCCTTCAGTAGAGCCAATGACATGCTCAGAGAATTAAATAGATCTCCTATTGATTGGCGCTTG
>JACCDX010666927.1_pt1 | contig 38101 bp, 24 predicted proteins | sample 7449681 | NCBI WGS metagenome assembly JACCDX01 (sample SAMN15323450, study PRJNA562643) | freshwater metagenome | isolation source: river surface water | place: USA:Blue River Watershed | collected 2017-08-18
ATTTTGGTTTCATCTAATAAATTAAATTGAATCAGTTTATCAACCCGATGTTGTTTATCGTTTGCTGAAAGTTTTTCTAATTCATCTTCTAAAAAAATGTATTCTTTGTTCCAGTCAATGAGACTATGGATGTGAGGAAGAAAATATTTGATAGTTGGATTTAGCCAAAGGTTCAAAACAATTCTCCAGCTTCCATCATAGTTCAGACGAGGTATTTTTTGCGATGTTTTTTTCATAGCTAAAATTTGCTACAAAAATAAATGTTTAATTCAAAATTTTCATACCGTATTATCCGCAAAAATATTAGGTAAAAATACCTAATAAAAATATCGAAAATATTTCGTATGAGAAAATGTCTGAACCGGGATTACGCAGATTTGCAAGATTAGTAGGATTTAATTTACTGATTGAATAAAACTCCGAAGGAGTGAAATGATTATAGAGGGCAGGGGGATTTTTTGTAACATTTGGTTTTAAAATTCGTAGGGACAGATAATTATCTGTCCCTACTATACAATTTGCTAAATCCGTTTAATCTGTGTAATCGTGGTTCAGAAATCGAAGTAGTTATTTTTCAATATTTTGCCACTCAAAAAATTTATTATTTTCAAAAAAATGATAAAATTTCACTCAAATTAATTACCTTGCATAAAACTATATTTATGAAATATTTTAATCCCACATTTTTCACTCTTGTTTTAGTGCTGGTTTTTTTTCAAATGGAAACTATTGCCCAACAACCTCTAATAGGTTTTAAAAGCCAAAACCAAGCTTCTGAACTCAGTACTGAAAAGAAATTTGACTCTTATTTAGACGCTGTTAGAATTGGGTTGGCTATTAAAGAACTGTCCTCGCTACCCCACCATGTAGGTTCTCCCGGTGGTCGCTTTGTTGCTGAAAAAATAAAACAACGCTTTACTGAATATGGCTGGGACGCCAAAATAGAAACTTATTACGTACTTTTCCCTACCCCTATAACTCGAGTATTAGAAATGACAAGTCCAACTAAATTCGTGGCAAAATTGAAAGAACCTGCTTTAAAAGAAGACGCTACTTCTGGGCAAGATGGTCAACTACCAACCTATAATTGCTGGAGCGCCGATGGCGATGTTACTGCCGGCTTGGTTTTTGTTAATTACGGTTTGCCTGAAGATTATAAAATATTAGAAAAATATGGCATTAGCGTTAAAGGTAAAATTGTCATTGCTAAATATGGTCGCAGTTGGCGTGGTATAAAACCCAAAGTCGCCCAAGAACACGGTGCCGTAGGTTGCTTAATTTATTCTGACCCCGCCGATGACGGCTACCTTCAAGGCGATGTATATCCTAAAGGTCCTTTTAAAAACGAATTTGGTGTTCAAAGAGGCTCTATAATGGATATGGTTATTTACCCTGGAGACCCTACAACTCCAAATTATGCTTCCACTTTAAATGCCCCCCGTATTGACCATAAAGATGCTATAAATTTGCTCAAAATTCCCGTATTACCCATTTCTTATGGCGATGCCGAACCTTTATTAGAAGCCTTAACAGGTAAAGTTGTCCCTCATAATTGGACAGGTGGCTTACCCATTACCTACCATTTTGGCGACGGTTCCACCACGGTTCATTTGAAAGTTAATGTTGATTGGAAAATTAGAGAAGCTAACAACGTTATTGCCACCATTGTTGGTAGCGAATATCCCGACCAATGGATTATAAGAGGAAACCACCACGACGCTTGGGTAAATGGCGCTGAAGACCCAATTAGTAGCATGGGCGCTGAATTAGACGAAGCCTTCGCCATAGGTCAATTACTCAAACAAGGTTGGAAACCCAAACGTACCATTAAATATTGTGCTTGGGATGCCGAAGAACCCGGACTACTTGGCTCTACCGAGTGGGTAGAAGACCACGCTACCGAACTTCAACAAAAAGCCGTTCTTTATATTAATACTGATGGTAACGGACGCGGTTTTGTAAACGTTGACGGCTCGCACGCCTTAGAAAATTTGATAACCCAAATTTGTATGCAAGTAAAAGACCCTCAAACCAACGTCAGCGTTTATCAAAGAGACCAACTACGTCAAATGGCGGCTACCAAAGGAATAGAGGAAGCTAAAAATATTAATAATAAAAAACAATATGCCATTGATGCTATGGGTTCGGGTTCAGACTATTCGCCCTTTATCCAACACCTCGGAATTCCTGCTTTAAATATTGGCTTTGGTGGCGAAGACGCCGGCGGTGAATATCATTCTATTTACGACTCTTACGATAACTACGTGCGTTTTAAAGATATAAATTTTATGTACGGTCCTACCTTAGCTGAAGTAGTTGGTAGAGTGGTTTTACGAACTTCGGAAGCCGATTTACTTCCGTTTAATTATAAAAACACGACCCGAATCATTAAAACCTATATTCAAGAAGTCATCCAATTAGCCCAACAAGAACAACATGCCATCCAATTAGCCAACCTAAAATCATCAGAACACGCTCAAAGCTTGGCTGCCGACCCAACCCTACAGTTGGTTTTTAACGAACAAGAACAACCTGTTGCCCCTTTTCTTAATTTTGCACCTTTGCAAAACGCCATTCAAAACCTTGAACAACAAGTCCAAAATATAAATGTAAAAGTAGATAGTTTATCCCCAACAAAAATTCAAGAGCTCAATAAAAAATTTGCCCAAGCAGAACAACAATTATTAGCACCAGAAGGTCTTCCTAAAAGAAGCTGGTATAAACACACCATTTATGCTCCCGGTTTCTATACGGGCTATGGCGTTAAAACCTTACCAGGCATCAGAGAAGCCATTGAACAAAAAAACTGGACCGAGGCTCAAGAACAAATTCTACAAGTTGCCAATGCTTTGAATAGATTAACAGATTTTTTGGCTAAATAATAATGATAAAAACCATTTACTTCATAGCTGGTTTTACTGTATGTAGCATTTATTTTTGTCTTTCCTGCCAATCCAATAAATCCACTACTTATACAGATAAAAGTTTTGAAAACTATTTAAGCTATCAATATCGTAAAGACCAATACACTGGCGGAGTTAAATTAGTTCCCATTATTACCAATTATGGAGTTTTTAAAGTTTGGACCAAACAAGTTGGTAACAATCCTAAAAAGAAAGTTTTATTGTTGCACGGCGGTCCCGGTTCTACCCACGAAATTTTTGAATGCTTTGACGCCTTTTTTCCCCAAGAACATATTGAATATATTTATTACGACCAATTAGAATCTTTTTATAGCGACCAGCCCAATAACCCCCAACTTTGGAGTATTCCGCGTTATGTGGACGAAATTGAACAATTACGCATAGCTTTAGGATTAGAGCCAGATAATTTTATTCTATTAGGTCATTCGTGGGGCGCCATTCTGGCTATGGAATATGCTTTAAAATATCAAAAAAACCTCAAAGGGCTCATTCTTTGTAACATGATGTCGAGCATGAAACTTTATAATAAATATGCCCATAAAGTTGTTGCCAAAGATTTACAGTATGAATTTAACATCGAAGATGAAAAAATAATTAAAAACAAATTAGATGAACAAGAATACGATTTGTTTTTGAATAAACTATATACTGCCCACATTTTAAGAAAACCTATTGAAAACTGGCCTGACCCCGCCATTAGAGCCTTTACCCATATCAACGACAAATTGTATATTTATATGCAAGGCTCCAGTGATATTGGCGTTGAAGGGAAAGCGTATTTAAAAAACTGGGATATCCAACGTTTTCTGGCTCGCATAAAAGTACCTACCTTAGTGGTTGGGGCTAAATACGATATGATGGACCCAGAACATTTACGCTGGATGAGTAAGGTTATGGGCAATGGTCAATTTCTATACTGTCCAAACGGAAGCGACTGCCCAATGTACGACGACCAAGAAATATTTTTTAATGGTATCATACAATTTATTAACGAATTAAAATAAAAATGACCGAAAAACAATACAGTATTCGATCGGTGGACTTTTTTGAAAAAGTTTACGACGTGGTTCGAATGATTCCTAAAGGACGGGTAACCAGCTATCGGGCTATTGCAATTCATTTAGGCGCCAGCAAAAGTGCCCGTTTGGTAGGAGCAGCCCTCCACCTTTGTAGCCACCTCATTCCACCCGTACCCGCCCACCGAGTAGTGAATAGCCAAGGGCTGCTCAGCGGTAAACATAGCTTTGCTACCCCAAGTTTGATGGCAGATTTATTAAAAAAAGAAGGAGTGGAAGTCGTAGATGATAAAGTCCAACATTTTCAAAAATTATTTTGGCATCCCAACGGTGCAGAAGATTAATAATAGCAGCTTTGAACAAGATTAAATTATTTTTTATTTGGACAGCTTTGTTCCTTTTATGTTCAACCGCCGGTAGAACCCAATTTAATCAACCTGATTACCAACCCAGATTCGGGGTTTTAGCCGGCGTTCAAATTTCTAATATCGTAACTTCAGGAAATTTTTCATTTACACCCCTTTCCAGTTATCATTTTGGAGCGCTCGTTGAATTTCCTTTGTTTGATTATTATTCACTCGTGGCTCCTCAAATAATTTATAGTAGGCAAGGTTATAAGCAATTAGCCAATAGCCTTACCAACTCGGTAGATACTACGACCAATCTCGACTTCTTAAATTTCCCCGTTGATTTTAAGTTTTATATTTATAAAGGATTGGCGCTTGAACCCACAATATATATCGGATTTATCATTCATTCTGAAAAAATATTTTTAGACAAACTACATACACCCCAACCCGAAAACGTTACTTCTAATAATGTTGAAATTATGGGGGCTGGAGTATTAAAAAATTTCGATTATGGACTCGGTTTAGGCTTGAGCTATAATTTTAAATTTGGGCTGTTTGGTAGAATCAAATTTTATTTTGGCGGTCAAAATATATTCCCCGACAGAAACGGGCTTCCGGCAGGCAAAACAGAAAACTTCCAGCTTTCAATTGGGTATTTGTTTAAAAATAAAAAATAAAAATCGTACCTTTGAGGCAAAATTTTCTATATGGTAGACAAGATCCAATCTATTAAAAAAAATTTTGAAGATAATGGGCATAAAGCCATATCTCATTTAGAAACAGAACTTTCAAAAATAAGGGCTGGTCGTGCCAATACCTCTCTTTTAGACGACATTAAGGTTGAATATTATGGCGCCCCAACACCCTTAAATCAAGTAGCAAATGTGAGTGCTTTAGACGCCCGAACCTTAGTCATTTTACCTTGGGAAAAAAATATGGTCGGTGCCATCGAAAAAGCTATTATGGCTGCCAATATTGGTATTACCCCGCAAAACGACGGTTTACAAATTCGCCTTTATTTTCCTTTATTAACCGAAGAAAGACGTAAAGATTTATCAAAAAAAGTAGCCGCCGAAGGCGAACATAGTAAAGTATCTATTCGTAATCACCGCCGCGACTCCATCGAACTCCTTAAAAAACTCCAAAAAGAAGGACTGAGCGAAGACCAAATGAGCTCGGCTGAACAAAATATTCAGGGCTTAACCGATAAGTTTATTATACAAATTGATAAAGTAATTGCTGCCAAAGAAAAAGAAATTATGCACGTTTAAAAATAATTACCTAAATTTGCACCTTCATAAAACGATATAATTATGTCTATAATTGTTAAAATTAGAGAAAGATTCTCTTGGATTTTGGTGGGTTTAATAGCCCTTTCATTAATTGCTTTTATTCTTGAAGATGGCTTAAGCACCGGCAGTAGTATTATGGGTGATAGCGACAATATTGGCGAAGTAGATGGGGTAGATATTACTAAAACTGATTTTGAAACCGATATCCAGACCATCGAAAAAGCCAACCCTCAAGCCAAAAGGGAAGATATTGTGCCTTACGTTTGGCAACATAATGTAACCCGAATTTTAATGATGGAATATGCCCATAAAGCCGGTATTCAAGTAACCCCTAAAGAAATTGACGATATTGTTTACGGAAACGAAAGCCCTTTTTTACGCGAATTTACCGACCAAAAAACCGGCGAATTTAAGGTCAACGACCTTCGAACATCCTTAGCCCAATTAAAAAAATCGAAAGACGAAAGCCAACGTTTACAAGTTGAAAAAATTTATTTAGAACCAGCAATAGACCAACGCTTAGCCGTAAAATATCAAGCCGCCTTACAACAAGGTGTTTATGTACCCTCCTGGTATGCTGAAAAAATGCGTACCGATAATCATAGCTACTCCAGTATCCAATACATTTTTGAACGCTATGAAAACCTTGACTCTATTGCCAAAGTAACCGTTTCTAACGACGATATTGAAGAGTACTTGATTGAACATGGATCTTTGTATGAAAATCAAGAAAACGGTCGCGATATAAAATATGTTCAATTTTCTATAAAACCTTCTGGCACCGATAGCTTAGCCGCTAAACAAAAAATCTTCGATTTAAAAACTCAACTAAAAAAAGCTAAAACCGCCGAAGACGTTCAACGCTTAGCCAATTTAAACGACGTCAATATCATTTTCGATAAAAACGCCTATAACCCCATAGATAAAATAAAACCTACTATTAAAGACTCGGTGGCAAAATATACTGCCGGGGATGTTATTGGTCCGTTTATTGACGGCAGTTCTTATGAATTAGACAAAATTGTTTCCATTAAAAAACGCCCAGACAGCGCCAGCGTGCGTCATATTTTAATTATGACCGAAGACCCCCAAAGTAAAAAAGTTATTAGAACCGACGCCGAAGCTAAAAGAATTGCCGATAGTATTGAATTAGCTATTAAAAACGGAGCTGATTTTAATAGCCTTTGCGTTAAATATTCTGAAGACCCCGGCAGTAATACCAGAGGGGGTTTTTATCCTTATTTTGGCCAAGGCTATATGGTACCTACATTCAACGATTTTGCTTTTGATAATCCCGTTGGAAAAAAAGGTATCGTTAAAACCGCTTTTGGGTATCATTACATCGAGGTTTTAAACCAAAAGAACTTTGCCACCATGTATAATATTGCTTATTTTAACCTACCCATTCAACCAAGTACCGAAACCATCAATGAGGCGAATAATGCCGCCGCCAGTTTTGCTTCCCAATGTCGTACTGGAAAAGACCTCGACTCGATAGCTCGTAAGCAAGGTTTGGGTGTTCAAATAACCCGTGGTATTAAACAAAACGATTTTACGATTCAAAATATTCAAGGTTCAGCACGTAACGTAGTTCGCTGGATTTTTGACCACCCTATAAATCAAATTTCAGAACCCTTAGAAATAGGTAATAATTTATATATTATCTCGGTTACCGCTGAAATTAAAAAAGGCTTAATGACGGTGGCTGAAGCCAAGAGTATTAATGTTGACAAATTGGTTAAAAATCATAAAATTGCCCAATATTTGAGAGAAACTAAATGGAATGGTGTTGACCTCACCCAACTATCCACAAATATAAATAAACCGATTTTAAAAATAGATAGCATTGGTTTTGAAAATTCTTTTATTCTCGATTTAGCTGCCTATGAACCTACTTTTGTGGGAACGGCTTTAAATAAGAATTTTATTAAAAAAAGTTCTCCTTTATTAGAAGGTAATGCCGGCGTTTTTATGATTATTGTAAATGAACTAAAATCCAAACCAAATCTCGAAGATCTCAAAACAATTCAACTAAATACCAAAGGTCGTTTAAAAAATGCCATGAATAATTTCTTACAAAAATTAATGGACAACGCCGATATTTCTGATAACAGAAACATGTATTATTAAAAAATTGCTTTCTTGGGGATTTTTGTTTATTGAAACCCTAAAAATTTTGTACCTTAGCTGCCATGATAAAAATTTGTCTAGCCCAAATCAACTTTACCGTTGGAGATATTAAAAATAATGTCGAAAAAATAATTCATACCACCAAAATTGCCCAACAACAACAAGCCGACCTGATTTTATTTAGCGAACTAAGTGTGTGTGGCTATTTTCCCAAAGACCTCCTTGAAAGAGACGATTTTATGGATGAAATTGAAGCGGGTATTCAACAAATTCTACCACATTCAGAAAACATCGCTATCGTGGTAGGGGCTCCTTGGAGAAATCTGGCTAATGGACAAAAACCCCGTTTTAATGCAGCATTTTTTATCTACCAAAAAGAAATTAAATACATGATTCATAAATCACTGTTGCCAACCTACGACATTTTTGACGAAGCCCGTTATTTTGAACCTGGAAATAATCAACAAATAATAGAGTTTAAACATCATAAAATTGCTGTAACCATTTGTGAAGACATTTGGAATATCGGTGAACATAAAATCTATGCCAGCGAACCTTTACAGCAACTTTCAACATCGTCTATTGATTTAATTTTGAATATGAGTGCCTCGCCTTTTAACTATAATAAAGAACAAGAACGCCTGCATATCATCCAACAAAATGCCCTAAAATATCAAGCACCATTGGTTTATAATAATTCGGTGGGCGCCAATACCGCCATCATTTTCGATGGACAATCCTGTGTCTTTGATAATCAAGGTAGATTGCTAACTATTTTAAAAGCCTTCACCGAAGATATGGGCTTTGTTGAAATAAAAAAACCAAATAAAATCACTCCATCAAATATTCAAGATTTTTTTATAAATGAACAACATATTCATTTCAACCCCCAACAAAATATAGAACATATTTATCAAGCTTTAATTGTAGGAATAAAAGATTATTTTAATAAATTAGGACTAACCAAAGCCATCTTAGGTTCTTCAGGTGGTATAGATTCCGCTGTTACGGCTTGCTTAGCTTGTCAAGCCTTAGGTGCCGATAATGTAATGAGTGTAGCTTTGCCTTCTAAGTTTTCTTCCGAAGCTTCTGTTGAAGACGCCCGCTTGTTACACCACAATTTACAAAACAACCACGAAATAATAGCCATTCATTCTATATTTGAAGAATTTTTACTGCAATTACAACCTATGTTTAAGAACCTACCTTTTGGTTTGGCAGAAGAAAATTTACAAAGCCGTATTAGAGGAAATTTAATCATGTCCATCGCTAATAAATTTAGTTATGTATTGTTGAATACGTCTAACAAATCTGAATTGGCAACAGGTTATGGCACCTTGTATGGCGATATGGCAGGAGGGTTAAGCATTTTAGGCGACTGTTATAAACAGCAAGTGTATGCCTTAGCTGAATATATAAATACTACATTCGGAAATTTAATTCCGTTAAATATTATTTCAAAAGCGCCTTCGGCTGAATTAAGACCGCACCAAAAAGATGCCGATAGTCTGCCCGATTATAATATCTTAGACCCAATTTTATTTTATTTTATTGATAAAAATTTTAGCCAAGATAAAATTATTCAATTAGGTTATGCAGCAAATACGGTAGAAGACATGATTCGTTTGGTAAAAAAACAAGAATTTAAACGCCAACAATTTTGCCCAATTTTGAGAATCAGTGGTAAATCGTTCGGCGAAGGACGGCGTTTTCCAATTGTCTGTAAATGGTGAAATTATAAATAACTAAATTAAAATATTTTTTTAAACAGAACCTTGATTTCTTAAAATAAATTCTTATCTTCGCATTTAAATAAATGCAAAAAATACCTATTTTTGTTCAATTTTTTATGTAAATTATAAAAAATATATGTTCAATAAAGACAATATAAAAATATTGGGTTTTTATCCTAAAGAAAATTCAGTGGATGTATTTACTAAAATGTATTTTGATAAATATTTATTAGAAATTGATTTTCATAAAGAAATTATTAATTATGGAGACAAAATTATTTGTGAAAATAGAACTACGCAGAACTTTTCTCAACCTGAAAATTTTGTGGTATTAGAATGTGTTAATAGACTTCTTGAGAAAGGATATCAGCCGGAAAATATAATTTTAGAAAAAACTTGGAGTTCAGGACATGGAACGAGTGGCAGATTAGATATTTGCGTTACAAGACCTGGTGGTTCAGAATACTTATTAATTGAATGTAAAACTTGGGGTAAAGAATTTGAGAAAGAATTTGCCCGAATGAAAAAAGACGGAGGGCAGCTTTTTACCTATTTTAAATTTAGTAATAAAGCAGATGTTATAATGCTTTATACTTCTGAATTAATTGAAAAAGAAATTGTTTTTCGAAACGAAATTGTAAAAATTGAAGACGATTACCGAACAGGAGATGTAAAAGATTTTTACGAAAAATGGAATAAACTAACCAAAGACAATGGTGTTTTTGAATTAAGGGTAAATCCTTATAACTTTGAAAGTAAGGCATTAACGATAGAAGATTTAGAAGAAATAAAACAGGAAGACAGTAGTTTTATTTTTAATCGTTTTTTAGAAATTTTGCGTCATAATGTGGTATCAGATAAAGGCAATGCTTTTAATAGGATTTTTACTTTATTTCTATGTAAAATTTATGATGAAAAAGACAAAGAGGGAGGTAATAATGAATTAGAATTTCAATGGTTTGAATCGCCTTTTACTTATGAAGGTAAGTATTATGAAAAAGATACCCACATTACTTTTCAAATTAGATTAACGGATTTGTATAAAAAAGGTATGAAAACTTTTTTAGAAAAAAATGTTACAGATTTTTCTGAATCTGAATTTAATAGTAAATATTCATACCTAACAGATGAACAAAGAAATCCAATTTTACTAGAATTTAGAAAAATTAGATTAGAAAAAAATAATGAGTTTGCTATAAAAGATGTATATGACGAACAATCTTTTAATGACAATGCAGTTGTAGTAAAAGAAATTGTAGAATTATTGCAAGGTTATAAGCTAAGATATACCAAGAAACAACAATATCTTTCGGATTTCTTTGAATTGCTTCTAACTACTGGTTTAAAGCAAGAATCGGGACAGTTTTTTACACCAATTCCAGTTGCTCAATTTGTAATTAAAAGTTTACCTATTGATACAATTATAAAACAAAAACTAAATAGCGGAGAGATAAACGAGTATTTACCCTATATTATTGATTATGCTGCTGGAAGTGGACATTTCTTAACAGAAACTATGCACGAAGTACAACGAATTATTAACAACAACGAATTTCCAAACTTAAAAGCAGATGTAAAACGATTTATCAAACAAGCTAAAGAGTATCATTTTGATTGGGCATTTAATTATGTATATGGAATTGAAAAAGACTACCGTTTAGTGAAAGTGGGCAAAGTGGGCTGTTACCTGCATGGTGATGGTTTAGCAAATGTTATTCACTCAGATGGTTTAGCAAATTTTGAACATAAAGATTACAAAGGGAAACTTGCTATAAAAGATAAGAATTTTATGCAAGAAAATAAGCAATTTGATATTATTGTTTCTAACCCCCCTTATGCAATAGATTCTTTTAGAAACGTATCAAGAAATTATTTTACAGAGCATGATTTTGAATTATATAATAATTTAACTGATAATAGTTCTGAAATTGAATGTTTGTTTATTGAACGCACCAAACAACTTTTAAAGGATGGAGGAGTAGCCGGCATTATTTTACCAATTAGTATAAAATCTGAAAAAAATAAAATTATAAAAAAAGCAAGAGAAATTATTTTTAATTTTTTTGAAATTATCTCAATTGTTGAACTCGGGAAAAATACTTTTTTAGCTACCCCACAAGAAACTACTATATATTTTTTACGAAGAAGAAACAATTATATAAGTAAAAATTTAAAAATAGCAGTTGATAAATTTTTTATTCATCTTCAAGATGTAACACTTAATGGAATTGAAAATCCTATAACCAAATATATAAACTACGTTTGGGAAAGTATTACTATCGAAGATTATAAAACTCTTTTAAAAAGCGATCCAAATAATACTATTACAAATCACGTAATTTATAAAGAATACCAAAAAAAACTAAAAACCAATAACAACAAAGAATTTTGTAAATTATTATTAGAAATAGAAAATGAAAAAATTTTTTATTTTATAATTACGTTTCCTCAAAAAATAGTTTTAGTAAAAAGTGGTGAAAAAAATATTGAAAAAAATTTTTTAGGATATAAATTCAGTGAAAGAAGAACCCAAGAAGGAATTAAATCAATTCAAAAAGGCAAAATTATTGAAGATTGTACAAAATTATTTAATGAAAAAAATGATTTTGATTCAAGCAAAATAAATTATTATATTAAAAATGCATTTTTAGGAAATTTTGAATTGGAAATAAATAACAACCTTTCAAACCATTTATCCTATCATAAACTTTTTGATTTACTAACGTTTAATGAATCGTCATTTGATTTAACAATAAATACATCTGAATTTAAAGAATTTATATATCCAACAAAATTTCAAAGTGAACATCTAGAATATTTATTAGATGATAACTTTACTTTCAACTCAGAAAAAATTGAGAAATCTTCAATTTTAAACGAAGGTAAATATCCTGTAATTACCCAAGAAAAAGAAAAACTGGTTAATGGTTTTACAAATTCTGAAAATCCAATAACGAATTTTCCAATCGTTCTTTTTGGAGATCATAGTTGTATTTTTAAATATATAGATTTTGAATTTTTTAGAGGCGCAGACGGAATAGTTTTATTACCCGTTAAAGTAAATATAATTCCAAAATATTTATTTTATTTTCTAGATATTATTGTTAAATGTAATATTGAAAATTATGGTAAATATGAAAGGCATTTCAAATATTTAAAAAGAAAAAAAATTCCACTACCACCTATAGAAATTCAGAGAAATTTAGTGTTGGAAATTGAAAGATTAGAAGAAAAAGCAAAAACCATAGTAATAAATGACTTGGACTCTCAAAAAGAAAAAATAATCAAAAAATATCTTTTATGATTTCAACAGAAGCCATTATAACAGCCTTAGAAACTGAAATTGCTTCTATTCCTACAGAAAAAGAATCCATTCTTAAAAAATATTTATCCTAATATTCATATTGCAAAAACCCACTCCAAAATTCAACCTTTTTTTTAAAACTACTGAACAGATTTTCCGACTAAAGAAGTCAAATTTATTTGCTCATAAATTGCCAAGGTCTTATCTCTTATTTGAATAAAAATATTTTTAAGATGACAAATTTTTTCATCTGGACAATCGCTACATTTATTATAAAAATTTAACGACACACAAGGCACCAAGGCAATGGGTCCTTCCATAAGACGATATATATCCACTAAAGTTACTTTTTCTGGATTTTTAATTAATGTATAACCTCCTTTAACCCCTTTTTTACTGCTAATAATTCCTCCCTTTTTTAGTTCAATTAAAATTTTTTCTAAAAACTTAATGGGTACGTTGGTTTTTTGAGATAAATCGGAAGCACTATATGCTGTATGCTGATTTTCAGTAAGAATAGATAACACTTTTAAACTATATTTCATTTTCATGGTTAACATACCCTAATTCAGATTAATTGAATGTAAAATTTAAGGCAAGTTACAAAATGTTAACCAATTTTCAAATAATTTAATTGAATTTTTTAACCAAACATTTTTTGGATTTTGTACATTATAATTTTCTGGCTTTTTGGTAAAACCATATTTTAGCACATCTCTTTCATACTCAACCTTCAATTGACAACGATCATATTCAGGATGACCAATGACAAAAGTCCACTTTAAATCCTCGTTCACACAAATAAAAACACCCGCTTCTTCAGAATATAATAAAATTTTTAAGGAAGAAATTTTTTTTATGGCTTCTACATCATTTTGCGAATGTCGTGATATGGGAAAACTATAAGGTGGTGTCAAATCTTTGATGAGTTCGTGTTGACTATCTATTTTATGGTTGGCAATACAAAATAATTTTTCTGGCACGACAAATTTTTCAATACCATGAAAATAAAATAATCCGGCTTGGGCTGCCCAACATATTGTCATTACGGCTAATCGGTTCTCAACAGCTAATTGAAATATCGCCACCAATTCCTGCCAATACCTAATTTCTTCAAAAGGCAAAGTTTCTATCGCCGCCCCAGTAATTATCAAGCCCTGCAACTGCCGATTACGTATCGTTGTTGAACAATCTACATAATGTTTATCCAAGTATTCTTTTGGAGTATTTTTGGGTTGATAAGTAGCTAATTTTAACCAAACAATATCAATCTTAAAAACGGAAATTTCACTGAAAATGGCTTTGAAATTGTTTTCAGTTTCTATTTTATTCGACATTAAGTTTAGAATACCTATCTTGATTTCTTGTGCCATTTATCAGCAAAATTTAAACCAATATTATACCAACGCTAAAGCTTGTTCCAAATCTTTTAAAATATCTTGGATGTCTTCAATTCCAATAGATAAGCGAATTAAGTCTGGACCAGCCCCGGCTTTAATTTTATCTTCCACGCTTAATTGTGAGTGGGTTGTGGATGCTGGATGAATAACTAAAGAACGCGTATCTCCAATATTGGCTAAATGTGAAAATAATTGTAATGATTCAACAAATTTTACCCCCTGTTCTAAAGTACTATTTTTAAAATTGAAGGTAAATACCGAACTAAACCCTTTTTTGGCATATTTATTTATTAAAGCGTTAGAACCTTGAAGAACTGGGTGACTTACCGAAGCAATTTTTGGATGATTTGCCAACCACTGGGCAACTTGAATACCGTTTTCAGAATGTTTTCGCATTCTAAGAGCTAAGGTTTCAACGCCTTGCAATGTTATAAAGGCATGAAAAGGAGATTGTTGAGCGCCCAAATCTCTTAAACCCACGGCTATAGCACGCACACTAAAGGCTAATTTACCAAAAGTTTTGGTGAAAGAAATATGGTTATAAGAAGGTACAGGAGCATTTAATAAAGGATATTTATCGGGATAAGCTGAAAAATCAAAATTCCCAGAATCAATAATTACGCCTCCTAAAACAGACCCATTACCCGTTAAAAATTTGGTCGTAGAATGAATCACAATATCAGCTCCAAACTGAATCGGGTTAATAAGATAAGGGGTAGCAACCGTATTATCTACAATTAATGGTAAATGATTCTGATGGGCTAAAGAAGCTATCAATTCAATATCTACTAAATTGCCTTGTGGATTGGTAACCGATTCTATAAAAATGGCTTTGGTTTTAGTCGTAATTACGTTTAATAAAGTTTGAGGGTCCGATTCGTCAAAATATCGCACCTGCCAACCAAATTGTTTAAACGAACTATTAAATTGATTTAAAGTACCGCCATATAATTTTCGGGCTGCAATAATTTCGTCGTTGGGTTCTAATAAATTAAAAAGGGCTAATAATTGGGCAGCATGACCCGAAGCCGTTGCTACTCCGAATATACCGCCTTCAAGAGCAGCTAACCTTTGCTCTAAAACAGCAACCGTAGGATTATGCAGCCGAGAGTAAATATAGCCAAACTCTTTTAACGCAAATAAATTTGCCGCATGTTCCGAATTCTTAAATTGATACGAAGAAGTGGCAAAAATAGGTGTTTGCCGAGCACCAGTAATTGAATCTGCTTGAGCCCCTGCATGCACAAGAAGTGTTTCAAAAGAGACATTTTCTAACATAATTTTTTGTTTTAAAGTGAAAAATTTTGGCAAAGATAAATAAAATATTTTAATTCCTACTAAAATGGTAGGAATTATTTTTTTTTAAAATGTTTGTAAAAATTAGTAATTTTTTTTTTAAACAATTTTATTTTATATTTGTAATAATTGCTAACTTTGCCTCTAAATTAAATATAATATTATGCTGAATTCGATTCATCAAAAGAAATCAACCATTAAAACTTTTATTCTAAGTTTTAAAATTTTTATTCTAATTTTAAGCACGTTTGTATTTTCAAATATAAACGCCCAAACCATTACGGGTATTGACGATGCCCTAATTAGTTTAAATAGTGACCAAAGTATTAATATACGTGGAACCAACCTGCAAAAGTTAAGACTTATAAACGGCAACGATACCATTATTACCCAAACCTATAATAATATTTATTACAATATTGCTACCAACGATTCCGTTTATTCCTTTCCTATTCCTACTGGTTTACAAAACAAAGTATATCAAGTTAAAGGCATTGGGTTTAATAATCAATCCAGTGTCCAGTTCAACTTACTTCGATTTTATAATGCAAAAACTTCTTTATTTTTGGAAGCTTGGGGTGATAATAGCAACGGACAGCTAAATTTTCCAAGTAACCTTCCTTTAGATAGAATTGTAGAAATCTATTTGCAAAGAAGATCGGTAATTGCTTTATTAGACGACGGTTCGCTACAAGCTTGGGGCGACAATAGCGTTGGTCAATTAAACTTTCCCTTAGGTTTAAAAAACATTGTGGCATTAGCTCCGGGGGTTGACCATTGTTTGGCACTTACCCAAAATGGTTCTACTTTAGCTTGGGGTAATAACGGTTCTAATCAATCTTCCGTTCCTTCAGCCGCTCGTTCTAATGTAATAAGTATTGCCGCCGGTGAATTTAGTAGTTTAGCCATCTTATCAAATGGGCAACTATTATTATGGGGTGATAATACTTATACTGAAACTACCCCACCATCAAACATAAATCAACCTTTTATTCAAGCCGCTATTGCTAAATTTCAAGGGTACGGACTATTACGCGATAGCACCCTTGCTTATTGGGGAAATAATATCAACATTTTTAGCTTAACACCTCCACCCAATACAGTAAGTAAATTAAGTTCTATTTATACTGGAATTCACCACGTAGTTGGTCAAAAACCCGATGGTTCTTTAGTAGCTTGGGGTGATAATTCCGATGGACAACTGAATATTCCAGTTACCGCTCAAAATCCCTTTTCTTACGTAGTTGGTAACCTGCATAATGTGGTTATAACAGCCAATAAAAATTTGGTTACCTGGGGCAATAACAGTTTTGGCCAAAACACGTCTAATTTTTTCAGAAGAGACGTCTTTGAAATTTATGGTCAGGGTGGACACGCTAATTTTAATTATATTTTTAGAAAAATTCAAATCGCCCTAATTATAAATTCTGAATTAGGTAATATTGAAAAATTTTATAGCTTTAACCGCAACGATGATGCCAATATTGATTTAACCAATGACGTGAATGGATATATTATTGATAGCGTTTTTGTGGATAGCGTTTATAATGCCAACTTGAGTACAAATTTTAATCCTTCATTTGCTTACACTAATTTAACCAGAGACCATGTTATTAGAATTAGGACTCGAAATTTAAAATATACGCTACAAACATCAGCGATTCCAGCAAATGGTGGAACCATTAGTGCTGGCAATTCTAATGTAAATTATTTTACTCCAGTTAGAGTAACTTATACCCCAAATAGTGGTTTTCAAGTTTACGGTGTTTTTGTAAATGGACAAGCCATTTCTCTCGATTCGTTGAATGGTTATACATTTTCAAAAATCAATACCAATTTAACGGTTACAGTTTATTTCGTACCTGCAACCAGTAACGGTTTGGTTCAAGTAAGAACCTTAACGCATAATATCATTGAAAATGATTCTATCAAAATTTATGGAAAAAATATTGATACTATAAATGTTAAAATAAACAATCAATGGGTAAATTTGAATTTCAAAAAAACGGCATTAAGTTTAGATACATTATATACAGTAGCCCTGCCCGCCAATAGTATTCAAAATTATCAATTATACCCCTTACAATTGAAAAATAAGTTAGGTCAAGCTTCGCCTACAAATTTTCTCATTAGAACCTATTCCGTAAATAGCAGTTATTATTGGAAAGGAGGTGGTAAAAATACCCTCAATCAAGCTCAAATTACCACTACCGATGCCAATTCGTTTTTACTCGTTCGGCCTGGTCCAGTGTATTCAGTAGCCATTAAACCAGATTATACCATATCTCAAATTGGTCAATCTATTATAGGTGTTCCCTCAAATTTACCTACCGTTCCCGCAATTTTAGACGTTTTTCTTGGTAATAATTATGGTTTAATGTTGCGAGGAAATGGAACTATTGCCGGCTGGGGTACCGATACTTTAGTGAAATCTATTCCAGCATCCTTAACAAACGCCGCTACCGCCAATGTGGTATTTATTACCGCCAATAGTAAAACGGTACTTGCTTTAAAAGCCGATGGCTCTATCGTTGGCTGGGGTGATTCTGCCAATGGTATTTTAAATATTCCCAATGTAGTAGGTGCAAAAGCCATCGCTATCAACGAACTCAATGGATTTTATATCAATAGCCAAGATTCTTTGTTAAAATGGGGTACGGGTAACGATTTGAATTACCCACAACCCTCTGTTCCCACACCGTTAGATTTAGATAGCATTCGCCAAGTTTCCGCATCAAATAATCGAGTTCTTGCTATTAAACAAAATGGCACATTATTGGCTTGGGGTAGTAATAATTTAGGACAATCTTCTCCGCCAATAAATATTGGTTTAGTAAAATCTGCTGGAACTTCTTCTAATTTTAACGATAACGTGTTTTTCGATTTAGCACTTTCTAACACCAACCAAGTTCAGGCTTGGGGAAATTATACATTTAACAATACCGATTTTAATAACGTTCAATATTTGTCCCAGTCCCCGCTTTCAAGTACTTTCTTCCTGCTTAAAAATATCCAAATATCAACCCAAGCTGGAAGTGGAGGCTCATTTGTCCCCGTTACCAATGTTCCTTACAATAGTAATTATACTGTAAGTTTCTCGTCAATTATTGGTTATTCTATAGATAGTGTTTTTATTAATGGAATTTTTAAGTACAAAATTAACCGTGCTGGTACGAATACTTATACTTTTAATAAAATTACCGGAGATAGTGCTATTAAAGTAACTTTTGCACCTTTTACTTCCTCGGTTTCAACTTCTGCCCTCAACGGAACCATTTCTAGTAATAGTTCCATCGCTACTTATAGCGGAAGCATTATACTAACTTTAAATCCTAATACAGGTTACGAATTAGACAGTCTCTTTATCAATGGTATCTACATTCCAAGCGCCAAAGATTCTAATAATCGTTTTACTGTAAATAATATTTTAGAAAACATTCAAGCCTATGCCAAATTCAAATTAAAATCATATTCAATAACCACCACGATACTCAATGCTACCATTGCACCATCAACCTTGGCTTTGTATAATTCGAGTTTAACAATTACCTGGACGCGGAGTTCAAATCCAAATTATATCTTGGATAGCGTTATTGTGGACGGAGTTTATCAAGCAGGATATGCCAATTCAAATCTAACTTCTTATACATTCAATAATATTACCAATAATCATACCATTCGCGTTACCTACCATCCCAAACTTTATACCATTACAACGCAAGTAGTTAATGGATTTATTTCTCCTTCTACAACCGTTGACTATTCTTCTACTTACAGAGTAACATACGCTCAAGCTGGATTGAATTTTGTGTTAAGTAAAGTTTATATCAATGGGGTGGCAAATCCCAACCTCGCTATTGATTCGATAAGTAGGTATATTTTTAGTAATTTAACTAAAAATGTTACCATTCGTGTAGAGTATAGCTATTTAAGTAGTGGTTCTCCATTTTATATTCTACGAAATAAATTCTTTGATTTTGGAACAACGCTAACAGTTACCGGTCGTAATATTACAGAAATTCATTTGGTTGACTTTAAAGATTCTACGATTGTTTATAGTAGAAATAATAACACCTTGAATTATATCGTATATGCCAATCAAAATAATACCACAGATACGAACTATTATTTTACCTTACCAAATAGATCATTTTCAATTAGACCCGGTGTTTTTCAACTATATGCTAAAGGATATAATAACAACACCACACCGCTTCAATTAATTAGATTAATGGAACCAGGTATTTCCAAAGCGGCCTACTATTCTATAAATGGACCGGCTGTTCCTAATTATATTAAAGATGCCGCTTTATTGGCACCTGCTCAATATGATAATAGTTCGTTTAATGGACCTTCAAAATATGGTTTTGCCTTACAAACAGACGGTAACGTAATTGGTTGGTCTAATAACGGTAGTCCTTTAAGTTTGTCCTCTAGTTTTTCAAATGATATTGTAGATATTAGTTTTGGTAATGGTACTGAAAATTGGGTTAGAGGTGCTTGGGGTATTGCTTTGAGATCTGATGGTACGGTAGGATATTGGACTTCTAACGACGATGCGGTATTCAATAATCAATTTGCCAATCTTGGAAGTTTGTCGAATATTGTTGCCATAAAAGCTGGCTTGGCTATAGCCTATTTTATTAATGCCAATGGCGATGTTTTAACAACCGGTAATGCCAGTGGTGCTCCGTACAACGACGTAACCACCAACAAACCTGCTAACGGTTTAAGAACCAACCTAATTTCAGCCAACTATTTTGGGTTTATGCGTTTAGATAGCGGAGAATCAATTTATATGCCCGCTGGAGGTTTTAATACTTTATTCTTTACAAATCCGCAATCAGATTTCGGAACAAGTATTTCTTATACTTTCCCAGATAATTCAACCTATAATTATAAAAATGCTATTTATTTTTCGAATGTTTTCTTTGGAGCCAATCGAGTATATGGTCAAAATGGTTATAACGATGTAGGCTTCGTACGCTGGCCCCTGTCAAATTTTAATATAAGTAAATTTGGAACACCTTATACCTATAATTCAGCTATCAATTTGTTAAATTCTTACGATTTAAATACAAGCTTGGCTTCCTCTAATTCATTTTTAACTCCTGCAAAATCATATACTAATAATGCTCGAGCAACCACATCTAATAAAGCAGTAGATATTGCCGCTGGTTTTGGACACTATGCTATTCTTTTAGATAATGGTTCGGTAACCCTCGGAGGATTGAACTTCTTAGTACCTTCTTCTGCATCCAATAATATTATCAACAGACCTTCTTACCAATTTAATAATCCGACCAATACCAACAATAATAATTCTATTTATGAAATTGCAAGTACTTGGGGAACGGTCTTAGTTAGAAACAGAAATAAATCGTTAGGATTGATACCAATATACGACCGTAGAACAACCAATAATATTATATTACCAACCAGAAACGATTCTATCTTAGGTGTTTTTGCCAATGGAATTGTTGACCATTATTATTATGCTCAAAAACTTCGGGTTTCTGTAATTTCTAATTTAAACGTAGGTGGTATTTCAATTACGCCAACAACCAATATCAATGCTCGTACCAATTTTAGAGTTACCTATTCTCATCCCGGCTATCGCATTGTGAGTATTGTAATTAATGGAGTTACTTACAATAATTTACAAGATTCTAATTCTGGGTACACTTTTTATAATATTCAATCAGATATTAGCTTTAATATTAATTTTGCTCCCATTCAATATAACATTCATGTAGATGTTAATAACGGTAACTTAACTTCACCAGCCGATTTTGTGTATGTAACTGGTAATAGCACGTCAGCCGTAACTTTCAGTCCACGTTCTTCAACCGATACCTTAGTAGGAATTTATATTAATGGTGTTTATTCTTCCGACTTAACAAATTTTGTAAACCAAAATAATATTTATAGTTTCCAAATTAATAATATCGTGTCAAATACCAATTACAGAATTGTATTCAATCCTAAATATCAACCCATTATTCTTCAAAACCCGCTGAGCAAAAGTGTTTTATATGTTGGGGATACTTTAATTATTCACGGTGCTAATATTCAGAAAATTTTATTAAGCTTTAATAATATAAATTTTGACACCATTTCGTCAAATCAAATAACCAAGTATGGTACTACTTATAACGATAGTTTTTATCGTTTTATAATACCTAATTTAAAAGATCAAATTTATACGGTATATGCTCAAAATTATTTTGGTAATAGTGCTATTGCTGGAATTGTTAAGGTATTAGCATCTAGAGATATATTAAGTATTGCCACTGTGGTACCACTAAATATTGCCAATCCGTTTATTCCCTTTAACAATAAAATCGTTGATCTTGCCAATGGAGAAAAACATACTTTAGCATTATTAAATGACGGAACCATCTTGGCTTGGGGAGATAATGCTTATGGTCAATCGAATGTACCTTCTGCGGCAATAAACGCAAATATTGTGGCAGTGGCTGCTGGAAATGGAGTGTCGGTAATTTTGAAAAATGATGGCAGTGTTTATGCTTGGGGAAATAATAGTTATGGTCAATTAGGAATTAATGGTTTAACCAATGTTAAACGAATTAGTTGTGGGCAAGATTTTATTGCGGCATTACACAATACCAACGGTACGGTAGAAGTTTTTGGCAATAATAATTATGGTATATTAAATTTACTCAATTCTTTACCCACCTTTACTGAAATATCCGCAGGTAGATTCCATGCTTGTGGTTTAGGTATAGATAGTGTGTTAACTTGCTGGGGTAATAATGCCTTTACTCAAACGTATATTTATCCACCTTTAACTAAGGTTATTAGCCAAAGTAGTGGAGATATTAATAATCTGGCTATTTTACCCAATCAAACCATTTTTAGTTGGGGCGATAATTCTAATAACCAGCTTAATTTTAATAGCAGTCAAAAATTATCGGCTGTATATGGTGGACGAGGTCATGCAACCTATAAATTATTAGATAACTCAATTATTATGTTGGGTAAAGATTTTAATAATAATGACCTAAACTTAACGACTCCTTTACCCATTAATGTGTATTCGGTAGCTGATGGACCTTTATCGCAAATCGTTTATATTCTTTACAAAAATCTCAAATTAATCAATACTTCAGCCAACGAATTAGGTTCTATAAGTCCTTCAACAACGGTTGATAATAATCAAAATTATCGAGTTACTTACCAACCTGTTCCGGGTGCTGTAATAGACAGTATTTTTATTAATAATTATTACGACTCTATTGCCACTAAAGATTCTTTAATTGGCTATACTTTTAAGAATATTTCTACCAACGTTTCTATTCGAGTACAATTTAAGTTTCTTCAGTTGCAAATAAATACCCAAGTTACTAATGGAACCATTACACCCAGCACGAATGTAAATTATTTAGCTAATTTAAATGTTACATTTTCTTCCAATATTGGTTATGCCTTATCTACTTTATATATTGACGGTGTGTTGAGTAATCCAACCTCAACAAATACGTATAGTTTTAATAATATCAATAGAAATCATACGGTTTCGGTAGTTAATTCACCCATTATAAGTTCAATTAATACATCGGTAGTTAATGGTACTATTACGGCTACTACTACCACCTCATATTTTAGCCCAATTCGTATTCAATATGTACCGAATCAAGGAGCCAAATTAAGTGCTATTTTTATCAATGGTTTGTACGATTCTGCTGCCACTAAAGATTCAACCAATGGTTATACTTTTAGCAATGTTTTGAACAATCAATATATAGATGTTCGTTTTGTGCCCATTACTTATACCATTACAAGTTCAGTTAATAATGAAAACTTAGGCATTATTTCGCCATTAGGAGATACGGCTGTGAATGTTGGTTCAAATGCTGTATTTAATTTTAGTCCTTATGCAAATAATAAATTGGACAGTGTTTTGGTAAATGGTCAGAAACAGAATAATATTGTTAATAACTCCTATCAAATTAATAATATTACTGCCAATGCCACGATACGAGCATTCTTTAGTAATATAAATAAACCTTCGGCACCTCAAAATGTAAAAGCAACTGGAGGCAATAGTCAAATTCAGGTTAATTTTAATCCACCTGCTAATAATGGAGGGTCAGCTATTTTAAATTATCAAATTAAAACATATTATATTGATATTGATGGTTTGGGAAATCGGGTAGATTCTTTGGTAAAAATTGATACCGTATTACAAACACCAGCCCTCATAAAAACGCTTAATTTAGATGGATATTACAAAGTAGTAATTAGAGCAATAAATAGTGCTGGGTTGGGCGATTCGGCTTTTTCTGATTCAGCCAACGTAAATAAAATTTATATTAATTTTAATACCCAAGCTATTAATGGAACTATTTCTCAATTACAAAATGTGGTTGCTAATATTCCTTTAGATATTAATTTTTCAGCCAATACAGGTTATCAATTAGATTCCTTTATCATTAATGGAGTAGCAAACAATGTAAGCGTAAGTCCTTACACCTATATCCCAACTGCCAATACCTCCATCATCGTAAAATTCAAGCCAATTAAATACAATGTTACGACATCGGTAAATAATAATAATTTTGGGTCAATCAGTGTAACTTCGCCTCAATTTGATATTACGACCACCGATACTATTACAGTCAATGCAAATTTTGGTTATAAAATAACCAGTGTTGTAACTAATAATTCGGAAAATATATTAATAAGTTCGCCGATATTAAATTTTTATACTTATAGTTTTACTAATATAAATTCCAATCAATCAATAACGGCTACATTCGACACCATTACCTCAACTATAAAAACCAGTACCAATGGCAATGGTACGATTACTCCTACCGTATTAAATGCTAATATCATAAATCCAACTACCATTAATTTTACGCCTAATAATGGATATATTCTTGATAGTTTAGTAGTAAATGGTAGGCTCATTTTAAATAGTGCTAATGTATCGAGTTATACGTTTAATAGTTTAAATGGAAATACAGATTCTATTTATGTGAGTTTTAAAATAAACAATATTTTTATTTCAACGAGTGCTTTGAATGGTGCAATTACCCCAAGTTTTAGTGCGAATTCTGGTGAGAATATGGTTACCTATTTACCAGTAAATGGCTATACGCTTGATAGTATATTTATTAATGGTGTTTATAACCAAAGCATTACTCAAAATAATCCGTCTGCCTATAGTTTTTTAAATCCAGCATCCAGCCAATCTATTTATGTTAAATTTAAATTACAAGTCAGCACGATTACTCCAGTTATTAATGAAGGAGCAACAATTTCAGCACCGTACACAACTACTTATTACGATGTTAGTCAAGTTACCTATAGTTTATTTGCCGGGTATGTTGTTGATAGTATATTTATTAATGGTGTTTATAATACCACAGCATCTAGTTCGTTATCCAATATTATTACACTTCGTAACATTAGTCAAAATACCACTGTTTACGTGAAAACACGTTTAATTACTCGCTCTATTATTGGCAGAATTAGTGGTGGAGGTAATTTTACGGCTAATTACAAAGATACCATAACTATAAGAAACTTGAATTATTACTCTGCACCTTACCGATTGGCTTATGTTCCGTTATTAAGTTCTGGAAATCGGGTAGATTCAGTGTTAGTAGATGGTATTTTATATAATGATTCTACCGATGGATTTACATTTAGTGATTTTTCAATAAATCATAATATTTATATTAAATTTATTCCCAGTACTTTCTCAATTACAACATCGGTAGTTGGTGGTATCATTTCAAGAGATACGGTTGTAAATCGGCATAGTACAGTTACGGTTACTTATCAACCAAATTCTGCAACATATTTAATTGATAGTATTTATATTGATGGTGTTTATAATCCATCTGTAACTAATAATGTAAGTAATAATCGTTCTTACACCTTTAATGATTTTGGTTTAGGGGTTATTGAAAACCATAGCATTAGAGTTGTATTTAAACTTCCCAAATATACCATTACAACTTCATTGTACACAGATAATAAAACCAGTGGTGGAGGAATTATTAATCAACCGTTGACAAATGTAGTGGATAGCGGAAGTACCACTACTTATCAAATTACGGCAAATCCTGGTTTTGATATAGATTCGATATTTATTAATAAACGTTTGGTTTTTGCTGCCACAAGTTTGGTTAAAAATTATACTGTTTCCATTAATAATATAAAAGGCGATAGTAGCTTAAATATTAAATTTAAAACAGAAACCTATTCAATTACCGTTTCAGTAAACGATACCAACGGCGTTAAACTTGTACCAAATACCAAGTCTATTACAGGCTTATTGTATAATTCCTATCAATCATTTAGAATTAATATTCAAACTGGTTATAATGTGGATAGCATTTTAGTAGATGGACTTCGAGTTGCTTATCCAGCCTACGATTTATACGAATTCTTGTATATAAAAGCAAATCATAGTTTGGCTGTTTATGCATCCAGAGGGGTTTATAATATCAATGTTACTAAGGGTGCAAATGGCAATGTAATATCTTCTACAGGTGTATTTACCGTACTAAAAGGAAATAGCATTAGCATTATTGGTCGTCCTAATATAAATTATATTGTAGATTCAGTTTGGATAAATGGAAAGTTACAAAACCTAAGCAATTATGTTGGTGGAGATTATATAAAAAGTTTTAATAATGTAACGGGAGATTCATCCATTAAAATTACCTTTAAACAAAACGTTGTTGATATAAACCAAACGAATTTTATTGTAAGAGCAGTAAATTCTTTATGTCCCGGATATAGCAACGGTTCTATTTCAATAACGTCTATTAATAACCGACCATTTATTGTAAAAATTGCAGGTCCTGCCAGCTATACCAAAACAGATACTTTCAGTTTAACCTATAATCTTAACAATTTAGCACCAGGGAATTATTTTATTACGATTTCTATTAATGGTCTTGATACCAATAATTATCGAGTAAATTATACCATTCCAATTACTGAACCGCGTGCTGTAAGTTCGGCTTCTACCGTAAATCCTGTAAATAAGGAAATTGAACTTAGTTTGAATGGTGGAAACAATTATGTCATAAATATAAATGGCAAAATTTGGGAAACCCAACAGTCGGTGGTTAAATTACCATTACAAGTTGGAATGAATACCATCATCGTTAAAACAGATCGCGTTTGTCAAGATAGTACCATTGAGTATATCTTAGTAAGCGAAGGGGTGGATGCTTATCCAAATCCAGCTACTAACTTTATCAATTTAAGTTTGGGAGGAACCGATGATAATGCCTATATTGAAATCATTTCTGACCAGGGAGTAAAAATGTTCAGCGGAATACGTAATATTGATAATAACCGACTTGTTAAGTTCAATATTGAAAACTATCCTAACGGTGTTTACATTGTACAAATTAAGAGTAATAGCATTCTTACAACTTTAAAATTTGTAAAATCAAATAATTAAAACTATAATTAACATTAAAATCAAATTTATGAATACTAAAAAAAATGTGATAACCGTACTGATATGTTTTTTATTTACCATTTTTTTAAATGTTGGCTGCGAAGATAAAGTTGTTGACAATACGCCGTTATTAGACATTCAGTGTGCGAATGTTAGTTTTAGTGGTGGAAGTGCTATAGCAGGTAGAACTGTAAATATTACGGCAACTGTACCATATACAAATGGAAATGGTAAAATATATCCTACTATAAGTTTTTCTTCGGCGAGTGTAACTGGATTAACGGCTTCGTTAGCTACGGGAAATTTAAATAATGGCACTGGAAATTTAACTTTTACTATAACGGGTGTGCCTGCCCAAGCAGGTCAAGCGGTATTTGCTTTTGCTATAGGAACAAAAACCTGTTCTTTTAATCTACCTGTAAATAGCACAACCTCACCTGCTTCAGCCAATTTATTATTACCAAACGATAATGCTCCGTGTATAAATCCGAATGGAGGTGTTCAGTTTACTTGGGCTGCAGCAGATAATGCATCTTCTTATATTTTAAATATTACCAACATTGTAACGGGTGTAAAACAATCGCTAACAACCAATGCTACAACTTATAGTGTTACGAATTTAATTCCTGGAAGTTATTATAGTTGGTCGGTGGTATCTAAGTCAAATACCGTTACTGATACGGCTTTAAGTTTAACCAGAAAATTTTATGTGGCGGCTGCTTTATCAAGTAATTACGCTCCGTACCCAGCGCAACTTATAGCACCTGCCAATAATGCAAGCGGTGTTTCTTTACCATTAACTTTTCAATGGACGGGAAATGACCCTGACGGTGTTTCTGATATTGTAAATTATACTTTGTATATAGATGACGTGTTACAAGCCACCACCACCAATCAAACTTATCAAATAAGTAGTGGATTAGCTTCTGGAAATCATACTTGGTATATTGTAACAACTGATAAATCGAATGCCCAAACGGCGTCTACTAAATCTAAATTTTCTAATTAAAATCTTCGAAAGGAAGAAATAATTTTTATTTAGCCTTAAATTTATTCATTTATTAAAACAAAATATTTAAACTAAAGCTAATTTTTTTTGGAAATCTTGTTTATATTTTTTGCCTTTGTGAATACAAAAATACGCTTAATGAAAAATAAAATTTTTGAACACAATATTTGTAACATGTATAAGAAAGTAAAAAATTGAAATAACATAAGAATATAGTTGTATGCCATTAAAAAAACAACCAACCAACGATTTGACTTAGAAATTTTGTAAATTTGAAGAGAATTAAAAACTAAGAAATATGTTCAATACAATCGAAATAGATCGAAATAACTTAACCATTATGGGGATTAAATTTTCGGAATTGAAAACCTTAGAAAGCACCGCAAACGCTTTGGGAAGCAATATGTTTGAAGGTTTCAAACCGACACCAAAAGGCATTGAAATTATTAGAGACTTTGTAACAGAAAAAATATCACTTTCAGAACTTGTGGCATTCGCTAAACAAAAAGCTTATGTCTAATTCCTACAAATACCTAGACCCTGACTTTACCTACACAGACCCCAAGACAGGACTTTTAAGAAATTTACATGACATTACCGACCCCGATGTATTGCTATTCGTTGAGAGCAGTGTAGTAACCAAACGACTTCAAGAACTTTACGAACATCCAATAAAAATCAAGGGTATTGACAACCTTTTTGAAATTCATAAACATTTATTTCAAGACATATACTCTTGGGCAGGAAAAAATTAATAAAATAAAATTCGCCCATTTCACCACTTAGTTTAACCAGGTTAAATGCTGGACAAACCGACCCCATTTTTTCTTTTTCAAAACCATCTTCTTCATATTCTATTGACAAATTTGCTTCTAAATGGCAAATGCAATTAGGAGTTAGGTTTTCATTCTAAAAGGTTCCATCTTTTTGTTCGTATTAATCTTGTTTTTTAAAACCCATACTTTTCGTCTAAGTTCAAAATTCGTTCCTAAATAAAGCCTTCTAACTATGTGCATAACCTTGAAATAGGTTGACTTAAAAATTAGAAGAAAATCCAAAAAATTAAAATAAAATTATTAAATTAAAATTATTACTTTTGTGATTTAAAATAAAAAAACAAATAATAATTTATGCATACTATACAAATTTCAATTAATGAATATAATACCATGTTAGAAGAAATAAATTTATTAAAAAATACAGAACAATTAAAGCAAATGAATAGATTAATAGATATCTTATTTCAAGAAAAATATGGACTGTATATGCAAGATTTTACAGAAGACCTAACAGAAGAGTCTATAAATAAATGTTGGTTAAAAGAAAATACAAATGCCTGGGATAATGTTTAATCAAAGAGAAATAGTATTAGTTCCGTTTCCTTATTCAAACTTAAATTTTACTAAAAAAAGACCCGTACTCATTGTTTCAAATAATCTTTATAATTCAGTTTTTTCAGATGTTTGGGTTTGTGTTATTACAAGTAATAATTTTATAGATGAGTGTTCTGAAAAATTAGAAAATGAAGATTTAGAAATGGGGACATTACCAGAAAGATCAGTCATTAAAACACATAAACTATTTACCATAGATAAAATAAAAATTATTAAAAAATTCGGTATTGTAAAATATGAATATTACGATAAAATTAAAAATAAAATAGAACTGCTAATTCAAAATTCTAAAAAGTAACATATTGTAAAAAATTGGGTCTGTAACGAAAATTGTTTGTAAAAATTTTTAGTTTAGCAGTAACAAGAAGGTCATATTTATTAAATTTGGATATTTCTAAAACAGTTAATTCACTTTTTAACTAACTGAATTTTCTATTAATAGTTTCTATAATACCATTTATTGATAAATACTTCTATATATTTAAATTTACCCTTATAAAACGTTATAGACCTGCCTTATAATATAAAAAAGTTTCTAAAAAACCTAATCTTTTTTTAGAAACCAAGTATTTTTAATAATATTTATAATTGTTACGATGAATAAAAATATTCCTAAAATAAATGGTTTAAAATAATAACCAATAATATACCCTAATTTATACATAATTGTTTCATCATTATACATTGACAAATCTATTATTTTTATAAATAAAATTTTTTCATAACCTTCAATAATGTTAATAATAGAAATTAATAAAATAATCATTTTCCAAATAAAAATAAAATTTTTATTAATTTTATTAATAGAGAATTTTTTTAACATGTTTTTTATTTTAAATTTTCAAAAAAAAAATTCATAAGCCATAATGCTAAAAATTAATTTCATGGTTTTTAATTTATTTGATACAAAGTTAATACATTTTTTCAAGATAAAGCAAAAAATTGTAAACTTTTAATTAAATTTTTATGGCCACCTCTTTAGTTGGCCACCGATTAGAATCTGGCATAAAATTTATGGCCACCTCCTCAACGGGCCGACCATCGATTAGAACCCGGCCTTAGTTTTTAAAAAAATTTCCAATTAAACTAATCTTTTTTTAGAAACGTTTTTTTTACAGTTTGAGAGCTTAAAAAGTTTTATTTAATTCCTATACATTAATTGGAAACATTTTTATACATTTGTAATAAAACCGCAGCTTTAAAATTTCTATTTAATTCCTATACATTAATTGGAAACATTTTTTTACCTTTATAAAATGATAATAAAGTATATTAGAATTTTCATAAAAAATCAAAAAATAATAAAATTCCACCGCGTCTATTGGTTTAACCAGGTTAAATGCTGGACAAACCGACCCCATTTTTTCTTTTTCAAAACCATCTTCTTCTTATTCTATTGACAAATTTGCTTCTAAATGGCAAATGCAATTAGGTATAAGATATTCATTCTAAAATAAATATTTGTAACTGCTGTTGCTGCTGTAGTCGTCGTTGTCGGGGCGTATCGCATACGCCCTAACAACAGGGGCAGTGGAAGAAATAATTTTTATTTAGCAACGGCGGCTTCTTGTTCAGAAATAATTTGTTCTATATTAGCTATTGTTAACAAACTTGGCTCTGGGTATATTTTCTTATTAAGTTTGAAATTCTTTTTTCCTTTTTTTATGTAAGGTCCGTATTGACCATTTAAAACTTGGATATCTTTATCGGGGAAACTAAGAATAATTTTAGAATCATCGGCAATTCTTTTGGAATTGATTAAGTCAATGATATCTAATAATGAAACGGTGTACGGATCCATTTCTTTTTTAAGCGTATAAAATTTGCTTTTATGTTGAGCATAAGGTCCAAATTTTCCAATATTAACTTTCACTTCTTCGCCTTCAAATAAACCGGCTATTCTTGGCAAATTGAATAAAGATAAAGCCTCTTCTAAAGTAATTGTTTCAATGCTTTGACCATTTTGTAAGGAGGCAAAGCGGGCTTTTTCGGTTTCGGTAGTTTCGCCTAATTGAACTAAAGGTCCGTAGCGTCCAATTCGGGCTGAAACGGCTTTGCCAGTTTTGGGGTCTATTCCTAATTGGCGTTCACCACTGGCACGGTTGGCGGTTTTAATGGTGGTTTCAATGGTTTGATGAAAAGGTTTATAAAAATCATCTAACATGGCAGACCATTCAATTTTTCCTAAGGCAATTTCGTCAAAATCTTCTTCAATTTTGGCGGTAAATTTAAAATCCATGATGATTTTAAAATGTTCAGTCAAAAAATCGGTAACTACCATGCCTAAATCGGTAGGAAATAATTTATTTTTTTCAGCACCCGTATTTTCCGTTAAAGTTTCTTGAACAATTTCGTCATTCGGTTGCAGGCATAAACTACGTTTAGAACGGGTAACTCCTTCTTTGGTGAGTTTTTCTACATAGGTTCTTTTGGTTAAAGTTGTAATGGTAGGGGCGTAAGTGCTTGGACGACCAATGCCCAATTCTTCTAATTTTTTTACCAAAGCAGCTTCGGTATAGCGGGGTTGGGCACGGCTAAATTTTTCTAAAGCTAATAATTTTTCAAAATTCAAAACCTGTCCAATTTCTAACGGAGGAAGTATTTTAGAATCGTCGTCTTCGTCTTCATCATCGTGGTCATTGGTATTATCCATATATACTTTTAAGAATCCGTCAAATTTCACTACTTCTCCGGTAGCGGTCAAGTTTTCTTTATTCGTAGAAATTAAAATTTTAACAACCGTTCGTTCAATTCGAGCATCTGCCATTTGACAAGCAATGGTTCTTTTCCAAATGAGTTCATAGAGTTTTTTACAATCGGAATCGGGAACGGTGGTGTTTTCCATATAAGTTGGACGAATAGCTTCGTGGGCTTCTTGAGCAGATTCGTTTTTATTTTTAAATTTTCGGTATTGGTAATAATCAGAACCATACATGTTTTCAACGGTATCTTTTATATTTTGAATGGCTTGTTCGCTGAGGGCAACGCTATCTGTTCGCATATAGGTTATATGACCATTTTCGTATAATTTTTGGGCTAAAATCATGGTTTTACTAACACCGTATCCAAGTTTTTTACTGGCTTCTTGTTGTAAAGTAGAAGTGGTGAAAGGGGCTGAAGGAGATTTTTTAGCGGGTTTTATTTCAATATCTTGAACGGAATAGGAGGCACTTTTGCAAGAAATAAGAAATTGTTCGGCATTTTTATAATCGTTGAAATGGGAGTTTGATTCGGCTTTGAAACTGATGGGTTTTTTTGCAGATTTTATTTTTGAATGAAACCAACCTTCAATTTTAAAGGAAGATTCGGCATTGAAATTTTTAATTTCTCTTTCGCGGTCCACTAATAAACGGAGGGCAACGCTCTGAACTCGACCGGCGCTGAGGTTGTTTTTATTGCCAATTTTTTTCCATAAAACAGGGCTTAGTTCAAACCCTACTAAACGGTCTAACACCCGACGGGCTTGTTGGGCATTTACCAAATCCATATTTATGGTACGGTGGTTTTTAACGGCGTGTTGAATGGCTTTGGGGGTAATTTCGTGAAAAACGATGCGTTTGGCTTTTTGAGGGTCTAAATGTAATACTTGGGCTAAATGCCAGCTAATACTTTCTCCTTCGCGGTCTTCATCGGACGCTAACCAGACTTCAGTGGCTGTTTTAGCCGATTGTTTGAGGTCTTTAACGACTTTTTCTTTATCTTTTGGAATGATGTAGCGAGGTTGATAATTATTTGCTAAATCAATTCCCATATCGTCTTTTTCTAAATCACGGATATGACCATAACAGCTTTTTACTTCAAAATCTTTACCAAGAATTTTTTCAATAGTTTTAGCTTTAGCAGGCGACTCAACAATTAAAAGGTTTTTGGACATGGGTGGGTTTTTTAAATTTTGCAAAGGTATGAAATTAAACTTAAAATGTTCAAACAGAGATAAATTCTTTTTTCTTAAGCAAATAATATAATTGAATTGACAAACTCATAAACATAATTTTACCATTGGCATTTCGTTCAATATAATAGTGGCTTTTGTTTATATAATTGGCAAAATAAACCTTGTGTTCAGGGTTGATTAATTTATTAATATTATTAACAAAAGCCTCTTCCTCCTTACTGAAAAATAATTCTGCATTCGATTTTATTTCTTGCTGAATAGATAATTCTAAAAGCCATAACAAATATAGCATCAAATGCTTTTGCTTTTCTCGACCTAATTTGTAAATCTCGTCTACAATTTCTTGAAGTTCTTTTTGTTTGTTGATATAAATTAAATTCAACCAATTCTTTAATAGAAACAGCTCTTCGGTAAAAGGTTGCTTCCAAAAACTAAGGGCTAACGATAAATCTCCTTGCGAGAAAAGGCTTAAACGTTTAGCCAGTGGGGGTTCAATGTTAAAAATTTTTATCAATCCGTGTTCAATTTCAGCCATAGAATACCGAGGTAAATGAATTTTTTGACACCTACTTCGAATGGTTGATAAAACGGATTCTTGGTTCTCGGTAACCAATAAAAAAATGGTATTAGGAGGCGGTTCTTCAATCAATTTCAACAATTTATTCCCTTCTCTTCCTAACATTTCTGGCATCCAAATAATACCAACCTTATAATTACTTTCGTAGGGCTTCAAATTCAAAATTTCTAACAAATTATCACAATCTTCGCCCGTAATTTTTCCTTGTTTATTTTCCGCTTCAATATGTTGTAACCATTCAAAATAAGTACCATACATATTTCCTTTTAAAAAGGTCCGCCACGATTCAATAAAATCTTTACATAAATATATTTTTTCAGATTTTCTTACAGTAGGAAAAATATAATGAATATCGGGGTGAATGAAATTATGGGCTCGTTTAAAAGGAGGTACATGTTCTATTTGAGCAAAATCTAGATCTGTTGATGTTTTTTTTTCTGGTAAACATACAATATAATTCGATAAATTAAGGGTTAGCGCCAAACCTCCATTACCGGGTGGACAAACAAACAAATATGCATGACCTAATTTTTGTTCATTGAGCAATTGTTGAAAAATGCCTTTGATAGATTCGTAACCAATAACTTGATCTAGAAACATGTTCGTGCTGTTAGGTAAATATCTTCATTACCACAAACCAATAATGGCTGTTAATAATAAGTTTGCCAATGCTAAGGGAATTAATTTTTTCCACCCTAAGTTCATGAGTTGGTCGTAGCGAAACCGAGGAATCGTCCAGCGTATCCACATAAACACAAATAAGAAAATACTTATTTTAAATAGAAAACTTATTAAACCTAATATAGATGCGAGGTTGGGTGCCAAATTTGCTTCATTAACAAAAGGAATATCGTAACCACCAAAATAGAGGCAGGTCATTATAGCACTGCTCATAATCATATTTACGTATTCAGCAAAAAGGTAGAAACCTAATTTCATGGAGGAATATTCTTGATGGTAGCCAAAATTGAGTTCATTCTCGGCTTCGGGCAAATCAAAAGGCGTACGGTTACATTCGGCTAAGGCACAAATGAAAAATAACAGAAATCCTAAGGGTTGATAAACGATATTCCACCAATGTCCCGCTTCAACTTGTTGGCTTACAATGGTGTGGAGGCTAAGAGAACCGGTTAATAATATCAAGGCAATTAAAGCCAAGCCCATGGGTAGTTCGTAACTTATGGCTTGCGAAGCGCCTCGCAGGGCGGCTAATAAAGAAAATTTGTTGTTAGAAGCCCAGCCCCCCAACATGATTCCATAAACACCTAAACTTACAACGGCAAAGGCGAATAAAATGCCAATATTAATATCGGCTATTTGTAGGGAAATTACCCTATTGCCAATATGTAATGGCGAACTCCAAGGAATGATGGCCGTGGTTAAAAGGGCGGCCGACATGGCTAAAAAAGGACCCAAAATAAATAAAAACTTATTGGCATGAGACGGAATAATGTCCTCTTTCATAATAAGTTTTAATCCATCGGCAAAGGGTTGTAATAGACCAAACGGACCTACTCTATTAGGACCAGGACGATCTTGTAAAATTGCTGCCACCTTACGTTCTGCAAAGGTTGTGTACAAAGCAATTCCTAAGCACACTAAAATAATAATGACAATTAAAATTAATTTTTCAAATAAAAAAATGTATTCCATAAAAAGCTTTTTTCGGGGCTCAAAGTTAGTTTTTTTCGTCTGGATTTCCAAAAATAAAAAAATAAAACCTAATTTTACACCCAAGAAATTGATTATGGAAAGCAACGCAATTATAAAAACAGAGGGTTTATTTAAAACTTATCGCAGCAGAACAGTAGTAAAAAATGTGAGTATTGAAGTTAAACAAGGCGAAATTGTGGGGCTTTTAGGACCGAATGGAGCGGGTAAAACGACCACTTTTTATATGGTGGTAGGTTTGGTAAAACCCGACCATGGCGAAATTTATTTGAATGAAACCAAGATAACCAGACAACCGATGTATAAAAGGGCACAAATGGGCATTGGCTATTTACCTCAAGAAGCCAGTGTTTTTAGAAAACTTTCGGTTGCCAATAATATTTTAGCCGTTTTAGAAATGCACTCAATGACCAAACGAGAACGCTTAGAAAAATTGACCAACTTATTAAACGAATTTAATTTAAATACGGTTAAAAATAATATGGGTGATAGTTTAAGCGGGGGCGAAAGAAGAAGGACTGAAATTGCCCGTTCATTAGCCGTAGACCCCAAATTTATTTTATTGGACGAACCTTTTGCAGGCGTAGACCCCATTGCCGTAGAAGATATTCAAAAAATAGTAGCCAAATTAAAATATAAAAATATTGGTATATTAATAACCGACCATAATGTTAATGAGACTTTATCTATTTGCGACCGCGCTTATTTATTAATTGAAGGAGCCATTTATAAACACGGTACAGCCGAAGAATTAGCAGAAGACGACCAAGTAAGAAGACTTTATTTAGGAACAAATTTTGAACTCCGACGAAAAGAATGGGTTTTAGAAAAACAAGATTAAAAATAAAATCAAAAAATAATGTCGGGGCGGATTGCATACACCTTCTCCCCCTGTAGTTAAGATTTTGCTTGCATTCAAAAATTTCACTCTGAAAGCGGGGCGGAGAGTGAGGTTGAAAGAAGCTGGTGCAAGTTCATTATTTTGGTCTAAAACTAAAAAATTATATGTTTGTTGTACATTTAATGTATTTATTGTTGTAGTGGTAGAATATTGCTGACAACTACCATCTGCTGTTACACTTGCACCATCTTGTTCAAAATCTAGTGCATTCGTACCTTTACCAATTCTTAATGTATTACCACTTGTATCTTGATATCATAATTTTAAAGTACCCGTCTTTTCTGACTCTGTAGTGATGTATTCTGTATAAGTGATAGTAGTAGTAGCCCCGCAAGTATAAGACGGAATTGTAAAAGCATATATCTTTTCCATTTTTAATTGTGAAAATAAAATGATAGTAAAAATGAAAATATAAATTGTAAAATATTTTTTCAACATAAAATTTTTAAATGTTTGTATAAAAATATTATAACATAATTTTTTCTATTAAATTATAAAATGTAATAAAATTGTGAATAACTAAAAATAAAAAACCCGCTATGCTTTTAAACATAACGGGCTTGAATAAAATTTTTCACAAAATTAGTAAAGAATATGAGACTTTGTAGGCACACTCGGTAAATAATTTGCTGACCCTGAACCATTATCATTGACTCTAATTTCCATTTCTGGATTTCCATAAAATTTCCAACCACCTTTTCCAGGATCAAGACCAACTGAACTTGGAGCGAAAGCAGTTTGAGAATTATTATACACATTAATATATAAATTAACTGCATAACATTCTGGAAAATTCGGATTTGGAACCATACTATATGCATTTCCATTATCATTAATAATCACTATATTTTTATTATTATCAAATTTAATATATGAATTAAATATATCAAAACGAATTTTTGTAATAGGATTATAATAATCAACTAAAAATGAAGAATTGCCTTTATTTGTAAAATCTAAAAAAGGATATTTTTTTACATAATAATCAGTACTAATTCCCATACTTATAATTTTTGGGAAATTATTTTGAAAAGTATTGTCAGTATTTAACGGATAAAAATAAAATGACCCCCAATTACTTCTAATACTTGAACTCATAGCATCAACATATCCTCCGCCACTAAGCCAAACATTCATCACCGCCACTTTATCCGCCACATCAACACTATCGCTAAAAGCTGAGTATGTAGAAGTGAAACTAACCCCATTTGCCAAAGTAATTTTTAGTCCAACTTTTGAGCCGCTTACAATGAGTCCTTTTAATGCCGTCGTTTTAAAAACAACATTATTAACTCCTGCCACTAAATTGATAGTGAAAGAGAAATTATTAACAGCAGTTTTTGGTACAAGTACATTATTGCTACTATTAAAATTAGAGACCCTCATGCCAAAATCTTCATCGGTAGAATTGGTGATCCAATAATGCGAAATTGGATTTCCGCCGTCATTTTTTCTGCCAATAATTTCTACCAAAGCCTTGCCAGCATTGGTGCATAAAAGACTAAACCCTTCCGCCACACTTTTCCCTACCACAAAAGTATCGGTAGCAGTGGTGCTGGATGCATAGCTTGCCATTACATTAATAAAGGCAGTGGCATTCAATTGTAAAACAAAAATATTTGCCGATAAATTCACAGGCTTTGACACTACATTATTATAGCTCAAAGAATCAATATTCATCACACAAACTTTTCCATTTACCGATTGCTCTGGAGTTAAATTTTTCTTTAAAACAATCTTGAGACCAATAGTAG
>JACCDX011137323.1_pt1 | contig 38070 bp, 36 predicted proteins | sample 7449681 | NCBI WGS metagenome assembly JACCDX01 (sample SAMN15323450, study PRJNA562643) | freshwater metagenome | isolation source: river surface water | place: USA:Blue River Watershed | collected 2017-08-18
AAAAAAAGACCTAAAGCATCAGTGCATGACAAAGATCATGAATTAACTGTTGCAGAAATTCAAGCAAGAATTCGTGCCGGCATTGCCGCAGAAGATTTAGCTTTAGTAAGCAGTATTCCTTTAGAAAGAATTAAAAGATTTGAACCACCAGTTTTACAAGAAAGATATTGGATTTCAAAACGAGCAAGAGAAACTGAAATCAGAAGAGCACACGGAAGTGCAGAATTTGATGAAATAGTTCAAACAAGAATTTTGCATGGTGGTGGAGATATTGAATCCACCAAATGGGATGCCTGGAGAAGAGAAGACGGCAGATGGAATATCGCTTGTTCTTTTATCGGCAGAAAAGGTGAAACAGAAGCGCACTGGGCTTTTGATCCAGATGTAGCAACAATTGCACCGCTAGATGATGTTGCAAGATGGTTACTTGATATCTCCCCTGAAATAAATCACACACCAACTGTTGAACATGTTGCACCTAAATTAGTTAGTGTTCCAAAAGTTGAAGATGAAGTAAAAGAAGAAATTCCTAAATGGGTCACTCCAGAAGGTGTAAAACAAGATGTTTCAAACACAATTCCTATTCCAAAACAAGATTTAGTTACTGAAGTTCAACCAATAATAAGTAAACCCACACCAGTTGTCGTTCAACAAGAAATCAAATCTGAGGTAAAAGTAGAAGAAATTATTGAAGAAATTGTTGAACCAATTGCTGTAAACGATTCTCCAAAACATTCAAAAGGAAAAAGAGCATCTGTACCAAGTTGGGATGAAATTCTTTTTGGTTCTAAAGGTGGGCAATAAGTCCTTTCTTCGGTGTGGCAGCACCAATTTTGAAATATAAAAAGGCATGATTAAAGCCGGTTAACTAAAAATTATTATTGAGGTCAAAAAATGGCGAGTAAGAAATCTAAAGATGTTACTTTGCCTTTAAATCCAGAAAAAATTATTGACATAGATGTCTCACGCGAAATGCGTGGATCATTCTTGGAATATGCCTATTCAGTTATTTATTCAAGAGCCCTACCTGATGCAAGAGATGGTTTAAAGCCAGTTCAACGAAGAATTCTTTACCAAATGAATGAAATGGGATTACGTCCTGAAAAAGGTCATGTAAAAAGTGCCCGTGTAGTTGGTGAAGTAATGGGTCGACTTCATCCGCATGGTGATGGAGCAATTTATGACGCATTGGTTCGCATGGCACAATCTTTTTCTTTAAGAATTCCATTAATTGATGGACAAGGAAATTTTGGTTCTTTAGACGATGGCCCTGCTGCAATGCGTTACACAGAATGTCGTTTAGCTCCAACAGCACTTGGCTTAACCGCGTCTATAGATGAAGACGTTGTTGAATTTAGATCCAATTACGATGGTCGCGAAGTAGAACCTGAAGTTTTACCTGCAGCTTTTCCAAATCTTTTAGTTAATGGCGCAACTGGTATTGCTGTTGGAATGGCAACAAATATGCCACCTCATAATTTAGGTGAAATAGTTAATGCACTTTTAACTCTCATTGACAATCCAGATGTAAAACCAAGAGAACTTATGAAAATTGTTCCAGGCCCAGATCTGCCTGGTGGTGGAAAAATTTTGGTAGGAGACGGAATAAAAGATGCATATTTAACGGGTAAAGGCGCATTTCGGATGCGAGCCACAGTCCAGATTGAAAAAGTAAAAGCAAAAAAAGATGGATTGATTATTACCGAATTACCTTTCAATGTTGGAGCAGAAAAAGTAATCGAACGAATTAAAGATTTGATTGAAGGTAAAAAACTTCAAGGTATTTCCAGAGTTATAGATCTGACCGATGGAGAAAAAGGTTTAAGACTTGTTATTGAAGTAAAAAATGGTCACGATGCCCAAAAAGTATTGAGCGATCTATACAGATTAACTCCTATGGAGGAGTCATTTTCAATTAATAACGTTGCATTAGTTGAAGGAAGACCTAGAACTTTGGGTTTAAAAGATTTATTAGAAGTTTATTTAGAACACAGAATTGATGTGGTAAAACGTAGAAGTAAGTTTAGATTAGAGAAAGCAACCGACCGGTTACACCTAGTTGAAGGCTTATTGCTTGCAATTGTTGATATCGATAAAGTTATTAAATTGATTAGATCAAGTGATGATGCACAAGAAGCTAAAAGTGGATTGATGAAGACTTTTAAACTTTCAGATGCCCAGGCAACATATATTCTCGATATGCCACTTCGCAGATTAACTAAGACTTCAAAACTTGAGTTACAAACAGAGCAAAAACAACTTAATCAAACAATTTCAGAACTGAAATCAATATTGGCAAGTTCAAAGAAATTAAGAAATACAGTTGCAGATGAATTAGCTGCGGTTGCTAAGTATTTTTCTACCCCAAGAAGAACAGTTTTAGTATCTGAATCGGGGAAAATAATTAGTGAAGCATCAAAAAAATCAGATGAATTAGTAGATGCTTGAATAATCATTTAAGCCCAAGTAGCAAAAAAAGTAAGATATAGCAGAATATAACCATGGCAAATCATAATTTTGATGTTTTGATAATTGGTGCTGGTCCAGCCGGTTTATATGGTGCATATTACGCAGGTTTTCGAGGCATGAGTGTTGCCATCATGGATAGTTTGGAAGAACCTGGTGGGCAAATTACTGCAATGTATCCAGAAAAAGCAATTTTTGATGTCGGAGGTTTTCCCTCAATTAAGGGAAAAGATTTAATTGAAAGTCTTTTAAATCAAGCAAAGCCATCAAATCCTAAATTTTTTCTAAATCAAACTGCTACAACTTTAGAGATAAATCCTGACAAATCAATAACTATTAGTTCAGAAAAAGAAACAATCAATGCAAAAGCAGTAATCATTACTGGTGGAATTGGAAAGTTCACTCCTCGTCCTTTACCTGCTGCAGATGGTTGGGGCGGCAAGGGATTAGTGCACTTTGTGCCAAAACTAGATGAACACAAAGGTAAAGATGTTGTAATCGTTGGCGGTGGAGATTCTGCTTTTGATTGGGCTAATGAACTATTTCCCATTGCCAAATCTATTACTTTAATTCATAGAAGAGATAAATTTAGAGCTCATCAAGCAACCGTTGACCAAGTTTCCAAACTAGGTGTCAACTTAGTAACAGAAGCCGAGGTAACTCAAGTTTTAGGTGATGGCCAGATTGAAAAAATAGAATACAAAAATAGTAAAACAAATGAAACAAAAATAATTCCGTGCCAAACTTTAGTTGCAGCTCTTGGTTTTACTGCAAATATTGGACCTTTGGCAAATTGGGGCTTGAATCTAGAAGCAAGAAAAATTGTGGTTGATTCTGGAATGCACACAAACATAGAAAGAGTTTTTGCTGCAGGAGATATTTCAACTTACCCAGGAAAAGTTGCCTTGATTTCAGTTGGATTCGGTGAAGCCGCAACAGCAGTTAACAATGCAGCGGTCGCAATTAATCCTGATGCCCATTTATTCCCTGGACATTCTTCAGGAAGCGTTGAATAAATTAAGCATCAATTCTAGATTTATCTAGTTCATCTGCTCCATGCACAATAAATTCTTTTCTTGGACCAACATCTGTTCCCATTAATAAATCAAAAACTTCACTTGCCTCTTCAGCGTCTTTAACTGTAATTCTTCTCAAAGTTCTAGAATCCCTATTCATAGTAGTTTCTCTTAATTGTTTAGCATCCATTTCGCCAAGGCCTTTATATCTTTGAATAGGTTGTTTTATTTTTTGTCCTGATTTTTCCATCGCAGCAACTGTTTTTTTCATTTCTTCATCTGAATATGTGTAAATTATTTCACCTGACTTTTTACCACTTGAGACTGTTTCAATTCGATGAAGTGGTGGTACAGCTGCAAAAACTCTTCCGCTATCTAAAAGTGGTTTCATATAACGATGAAATAATGTCAACAACAAACACCTAATATGTGCTCCATCCACATCTGCATCAGACATTAAAATAATTTTGCTATAACGAACTTCTTCTAATTCAAATGTTTTTCCTGAACCTCCCCCGACTACGGAAATAATCGAGGCACATTCTGCGTTTTTCAATACATCTGCCACAGATGCTTTTTGCACGTTTAAGATTTTTCCTCTGATAGGAAGTAGAGCTTGGTATTCAGAATTTCTAGCAAGCTTTGCAGTACCTAAAGCGCTGTCTCCCTCGACAATAAATAATTCAGAATTTTCTACATCATTTGATCTACAATCTGCCAATTTTGCAGGAAGAGAAGATGATTCAATTGCATTTTTTCTTCTTTGCACATCTCTTTGATTTCTTGCAGCAATTCTTGCTCTAGCTGCATTGGCAATTTTTTCCAGAAGAACTTTAGTTTTTGCTTTATCTCCTCTTGGAGGATTTTTGAACCATTTATTAAATTCATCAGTCACAACAGTTGCAACTATTTTTTGAGCAGCAGGGGTGCCAAGAATTTCTTTGGTTTGGCCTTCAAATTGTGGTTCTGGTAAACGAACACTAATAACTGCAGTTAAGCCTTCTAAAATATCTTCTTTTAAAACGCTTTCTTCATTATTTTTTAAAACTCTTTGACTCTTAAGTTGATCGTTTATGACTTTAACTATGGCTCTATCAAAACCTGCGACGTGAGTTCCACCTTTAGGTGTTGCTACTACGTTGACGAAAGATTTAACTTCTGTATCAAATCCGTTATTCCAACGCATTGCAACATCTACGGCCATGTCTCTTTCAACTTCTTTGGGACGCATATGTCCATGTTCATCTAAAACAGGAACATTTTCTGTGAAATGGCCTTTACCTTGTAAACGAATGACACTTGTAATTGCTTCACCTGTGGACATGTGTTCCACAAATTCTGTTATTCCACCTTTAAATTTATATTCAACTTCAGTTTTTTCTTTATCCCGTAAATCAGATACTGCTACTGCTAAACCTGGAACTAGAAATGCAGTTTGTCTGGCACGTTGCATTAAAGCAGCTGCATCTAAATGTAAGTCTTTTACAAAAATTTCTGGGTCTGGCCAAAATCTAACTCTTGTTCCAGTAGCTTTAGCTGATTTACCTGCAATTTTTAATCCAGATTCTTTAGTAAATTTGGCATTCGGACCTTCGCCTTTAAAAACTCCCGTGGTTCCCCTTTGAAAAGAGGCTTTATGAGTTTTTCCATTTCGATCAACTTCAACATCCATACGCACACTTAAGGCATTTACAACTGATGCACCTACGCCGTGTAATCCACCTGATGCTGTGTAAGAACCAGAACCAAATTTTCCACCCGCATGAAGCTTTGTCATTACCAATTCCACACCAGTTAGTTTTGTTTTTGCTTCAACATCGACAGGAATTCCTCGTCCATCATCTATTACTAAAACAGAATTATCTGGCATTAATTTGACATGAATTCTTTTCGCATGTCCTGCCAGTGCTTCGTCTACAGAGTTATCTATAAGTTCCCAAACGCAATGCATTAAGCCACGTCCATCGGTGGAACCGATATACATTCCAGGACGTTTTCTAACGGCCTCTAGTCCTTCTAATACAGAAAGATTTTTTGCATTGTATTCAGAATTCGTGGCAGAATTGCTCGGACTCAATTATTTAATCCTTTATAAATAGGCTAAGTAAAGTAACTTGATACCTAATTCTGCTTGTTTTGTCTCTAATTTCCCCTCACCGCAACACCTTTTCTATTGCCTGTGAGAGTTTTCACCGACACGCCTTGAACCTGCTTCAAGTTGCAATAAATCCATTTGCCATGATGATTGAATAAGGAACCAAAGTTAGAAGAAAGGTTAAGTCGTTGAGTTCAGTACTAACTGCCGGATCTGCTTTAACCGCATCCGATCGTTGTGATCGTTGTGGCGCCCAAGCATATGTTCGTGTAACTCTTCCAACTGGTGGAACTTTGATATTTTGCGGTCACCATGCAAAACAGCATGAAGAAAAACTTAAATTGATTGCAAAAGAATATATTGACGAAACTGACAGACTAAAAGCTACAAACTAACTTTTTAGTCTAGATAATCTCTTAATACTTGTGATCTAGATGGATGTCTTAGTTTAGACATTGTCTTTGATTCAATTTGTCTAATTCTTTCTCTAGTTACTCCGTAAACTTGACCTATTTCATCAAGAGTTTTAGGTTGACCATCAGTTAAACCAAATCTCATACGAACTACACCTCGTTCGCGTTCACTTAAAGTATCTAAAACTGAATCTAATTGCTCTTGAAGCAGAGTAAATGAAACTGCATCACTTGGAACAATTGCTTCTGAGTCTTCAATTAGATCACCAAATTCAGAATCACCATCTTCTCCAAGTGGTGTGTGAAGCGATATTGGCTCTCGTCCATACTTTTGAACTTCAATAACTTTGTCTGGAGTCATATCAAGTTCTTTAGCTAATTCTTCAGGGGTAGGTTCGCGACCTAAATCTTGAAGCATTTGTCTTTGAACTCTTGCCAATTTATTAATAACTTCAACCATATGAACTGGAATACGAATTGTTCTCGCTTGATCAGCCATCGCACGAGTGATTGCTTGGCGAATCCACCATGTTGCATAAGTTGAGAATTTGTAACCTTTTGTATAGTCAAATTTTTCAACTGCACGAATCAAACCTAAATTTCCCTCTTGGATTAGATCCAAGAAAAGCATTCCTCTTCCTGTGTATCTTTTAGCTAAGGAAACTACCAAACGTAAGTTTGCTTCAAGAAGATGATTTTTAGCTCTTTGGCCATCTTCAGCAATCCATTCCAAATCTTTTCTATATTTACGATCTTTTATTCCACCTGCAGCAAGTTTTTCCTCTGCAAACAATCCTGCTTCTATTCTTTTTGCTAATTCAACTTCCTGTTCAGCATTTAACAGTGCAACTTTTCCAATTTGCTTCAAATAATCTTTTACTGGATCTGCAGTTGCGCCGGCAACTGTTACTTTTTGCGTTGGTTCATCGGCATCATCTGTGTCAGAGATAACGAAAGCTTCTGATTCATCAACTGTGGCACTAATTTTAGTATTTTCTTCTGTCGATTCTTCAACTTCTTCAACTTCAGCGATTTCTTCGTTTAATTCTTCTAAACTTTCTTTTTCAAGTTCTGCGATTGCTTCTAATTCGGCTGGATCAACTTCATCAACATCATCAACAGTGACGAGCTCCCCATCAACCATGATTACTTTGGCAAAACCTTTATCCTTTTTACCTTTTTTATCTGCTGGTTTTAAATTCTTTTCTTCCTTAGTTGGAGTTTCAGAAACTTTTTGTTTTTGGGGTTTAGATTCTTTAACAGGTTTTGCTGGTTTAACAGGTTTTAATGGTTTAACAGGCTTGAGTTTTGCAACTGGCTTGCTAGACATTTTCTTTTCAATAGTTTTCTTTGGAACAGAAGTAGATGTTGATTTTTTGGCTGCAGGTTTGCTTATTGTCTTTTTAACTACTGGTTTAGCCGCAGGCTTTGCAGCAGGTTTCTTGGCAGCAGGTTTTTTGACTTCATTCTTGACTGCAGGTTTGGTAGTTGTTTTCTTTGCAGCAGGTTTAGATACAGGTTTAGCTGCAGGTTTTTTTGCAACAGGTTTTTTAATATCTGGCTTTACTGCAGGTTTTTTTGCAGCAGGTTTTGCAGCTGGCTTTACTGCAGGTTTTTTTACAGCAGGTTTTGCAGCAGGTTTTGGTACAGCAGCTTTGACATTTGGTTTTTTAGTATTTGATTTGCCTAAAAATTTATCTAAAATTGCCACTTATTTTTTAACCCTTCAAAGTCTGGACGCACTTAAGGGCCTGTCAAATCGACCGGCCCAAGACTTATTCTGTCACGAATTACACATATCGCACTTCGATGGGTCAGTTAATCAGCGTGTTAAAACTGCCCTTGCTTCATGAACTAGCAAATTAAATGTTGTCTTTTGGACCAAATTCTTGCCCATAACTGGTAAGTCCAGATTGTTTTTTGTGGACCACCTTGCTTGCCAATTGGTAGTAACTGTGATTGTTTTTAATCCTTTGGTTTCATAAATATGTTTTATTTCACCTTTTGGATAACCTGCACCATTATTTAATGTTTCGATTACAGTTCCATCACCAAAATCCCAAGTCCAATTTGCAGAAGCGGTAAGGGTAATAGGGATTCCGGTAATCATCAAATTTTTTGGTCCAAAGATTCTATTTTGATTACTTATAAAGAAAATATCAGTGTTGACTAATACGTGATTACTCGGTTGGGTGCTGGGAATTAATTTTGGTAAATACTCAATTGATTGTTCATTAATCTTAAAATTAATTGCTGAAGGAGTAACAGGACCACTTGGTCCTAAACAAATCAATCCAACAGAAAGCCATGGCTCATCCTCTCCCAGTTTTCGCCAAACTTTCATTTTTCGACCAGTTTCCCCATCTGGTCTGTTACAGCTATCAGCTGCGCCAGAGCAATTTTTAATTGATCCATCTTCGTCATCAAGGTAACAAATTTTTGCAATTATCCACCTACAACCTTGACAAGTTTCTGCTTGTTTCTGAGATTCAAAACTTCCATTGAAAGTTTCATCAAGAATTAATTCCCCAGTTACTTTATAGCTTTCACTTTCTTGATCACTTTCAACTGTTACTTCCGCTTTAGCGGGTGAAATAGCCAATATTGACAAAAGAATTATTGAGAAAAAATATTTCATCAACACATTATTAAAAATTTGGCTCGTGCTAACAAGTTTTATGAGACTTAAAAGTCCCAAAATTATTTGATAATTTTTTGAGTGGCGATTTCTAGAGTTTTAGTAATAACTGGTGCAACTTGATCAAATTCGATTAAAAACCCATCATGGCCAAATGGCGATGAAATTACGTGCAATTGACTTTTTTGAGATAACGCCGAAACTAAGTCTGCTTGTTGTCTAATTGGATATAAACGATCAGAATCAATTCCAGCAACAATAATTGGAGCTTTAATTTGCTCCAAAGCATTACCAACTCCACCTCTGTTTCTACCGATATCAAAAGTTGACATGCTATCTGTTAAAACAATGTATGAATTGGCATCAAATCTTCTTGATAGTTTATCGGCGTGATGATCTAAATATGATTCGATAGCAAAGCGTCCATCTGAGTAAGGATCTTCTCCATCTTGATTATCTCGTCCAAATCGAACATCTAATTCTGTTTCAGATCTGTAAGTTAATTGAGCAAATCTTCTTGCTATTCCTAATCCTTTATGTGGACCTTCTCCAGGTTTTGATTGATAGTAATCGCCATTTTTCCAATTTGGATCTGATTTAATTGCAGCAATTTGAGCAGATTGAGTTGCAATTTGATCTGCCGAAGACCGAGGTGCAGATGCAATAACAAAAGCAGAATTTAATTTATGAGGATGTTCAACAGCCCATTCTAAAACCCTCATCCCACCCATTGAGCCTCCCATAATTGAAGCCCATTTTTCAATATTTAAATAATCAGTAAGTCTTTTTTCAATTTCAACTTGATCAGAAACAGTGACTCTTGGAAATCTAGATCCCCAATTTTTTCCAGACTCATCTAATGACGAAGGACCAGTTGTGCCTTGACAGCCACCTAAAACATTTGCACAAACAACAAACCATTCATTTGTATCAATTGGTAAGCCTGGTCCAATTAAGTTATCCCACCAACCGCGAGTCAAATGACCCTCTACATCTAAACCTGCAACATGTGAATCTCCAGTTAAAGCATGTTCAATAAAAATTGCATTTGTGCCTGTGGAGTTTAGTTTTCCAAAAGTTTCATATGCAACTTTTACTTCAGGTAAAGCACCACCAAGTTCTAATTCAATTGAACCTAAATTAACAAATTTTCTTAATCCAGGATGATCTCCTTCCTGCCACGCACCCGTGACAGGAGGAGGACCATCGTATGAAATTGGCATTATTCTTTATGCACCTTTAGAAGCTCTAAAACCTGCATCTAGATCTGCCAAGATATCGTTAATATTTTCAATACCAACAGCCAATCTAATTAATCCAGGAGTTACTCCTGCTGCAAGTTGTTCTTGTGGTGTTAATTGAGAATGTGTAGTTGATGCTGGATGAATTACTAAGCTTCTTACATCCCCAATGTTTGCAACATGTGAATGTAATTCCAGTGCTTCAACGAATTTCTTTCCAGCTTCAATTCCTCCTTTTATTTCAAAGGATAAAACTGCACCAGAACCTTCTGGGGTGTATTTCTTAGCTAGATTGTTGTACTTACTTGAAGCAAGAGATGCATAATTTACTTTTTCAACTTCATCTCTTTTTTCAAGCCACTTAGCAACTTCTTGGGCGTTCTTAACATGTCTTTCAATTCTTAATGACAAAGTTTCTAAACCTTGTGCAATTAAAAATGCATTGAATGGTGAAATAGCTGCACCTAAATCTCTAAGCAAAACAATTCTTGCTCGAAGAATATATGCTAACTCCCCTAATGCGTCTGCATAATTTAATCCACCATATGAAGGATCTGGAGTGTTATATTGCGGAAATTTTGCAGCATTTTTTTTCCAGTCAAATTTTCCACTGTCAACAATTACTCCAGCTACAGCAGTTCCATGTCCGCCTATGTATTTTGTTGCGGAATGAACCACAATGTCAGCGCCATGTTCAATTGGTCTTAACAAGTATGGAGTTGCAACTGTATTATCAACGATTAGTGGAATTCCATTTTCATGCGCAATTTTGGAAATATTTTCTATATCCAAAATAACGTTTGCAGGATTTGCAATTGTCTCGCCGTAAAAAGCTTTTGTATTTGGTTTAATAGCTTTTTTCCAAGAATCCAGGTTGTCTGGATCATCAACAAATGACACTTCAATTCCATATTTTGGAAGCGTGTAGTGAAATAAGTTATATGTTCCGCCATAAAGATTTGGGCTAGAAACAATATGATCGCCTGCTTCAGCCAAATTCAAGATTGCATAAGTTTCAGCAGCTTGACCACTTGCCAAAAGCAATGCACCAACTCCACCTTCCAAGGAAGCAATTCTTTCTTCAACTGCACCTTGAGTTGGATTCATAATGCGGGTGTAAATATTGCCTGGTTCAGCTAGCGCAAATAAATCCGCAGCATGTTTTGTGTCACGGAATGTGTATGAAGTTGTTTGATATATCGGCAAAGCTCTTGCATTGGTTTGCGAATCTGGTGTTTGACCAGCATGTATTTGTCTAGTTTCAAAACTCCAACCTGAACTCATTTACTTTCCTCTTTCTTAATTTGAGTTACTTTGGCTATCTCCTTGATAGTCAAAGGTGGGTTTTTTTGCGTATAGAAATAAAAATAAAAAATTATTAATTATTTTTATAGATATAACGCAAATTATTACCCCTTTATTTCGGGGCCTCACATTTAAAGATTTTCGTAAGACCCGCGCTTGCCAATTGCTTTTGCGAATTGACCTGGTCTACACCCGGAGCACCCCACCGCGGTGGAGGGTTGCCGTTCAGCTAGCCGGGGCTTGATACTGAAACTCTTGACCTAGTTAAAAGATTACTAAATAAATCACATGTGCTCAAGTCCAGGGGTGTGCCGGATTTTTAAATACATCTCTAAATTCTGAAGCTGGAACTCCGCAATCAAGAGCATTTTGTAAAAGGTGAGCCAAACGAAAATTTGCATCAGCCGCAAGGCTTAATTTGACTGCTATTTTTGCTGCTTCGCATTCATTTGCCTGCCATAAATAAGCCGAAACACAAGCAAAAATTGGGCTTTGAAATTGTGGTTCTGCAAAAGAACCAACTTTAGCCCAAATTCTTGCAAGACCTATTAAATATTTGGAACTATCCCTTTTACTAAAACCAACTTCAATAAAATGGGATAACAGTGCATCTCGAACTGGAATATCTGTTAATCCAACGAGAAGCCTTGCCCAATTATTCTTCCTCGTTGAGGTAACTGAATTATTTGCTGAAAGACAAATAAAATGCATTTTTTGCCAATTTTGAAGTTTCAAGTTGTCTTTAATGAGGCTTTTAATTTTAATCGCTTTCACAGCACTTTTGTTAAGTTTTTGATCAATTGCATTAATTTTTAAGAAATCAGTGTTGATTTTGTCACTAGACCTAGTTGTTGACTCTATTTCAATTGAATTTCCTTCTATAGGGCAACAATTTAAGTCCTCGCACAAAAAAGAAGCCCATTTATGATCTTTAACCCAGAGTAAATCTTTAACTTGAACCGTTTTTGATAGTTTTTCAAATAAAATTTTAGAAATCTTTTGATAATTTTCAGGATTTTCTTCTATATAAAGAATCAAAACTATTGAATTTGTCGCATTTAAAACAAATTTACTATTCAATTCCTCAAAATATTGACTGATTAGGCTGCTTTGAGAGGGTAATTGAGAAGTCAAATGAAAAGAAAATTTGCATTCTTCTCCTTGAAGACCGCAAATAACCATTTGATTTACAGGTTTACTTTTTAAAATAACTGGAATGCTACTTAGTAATTTTTTAGGTCCATCGATAGTTAATTGATTCATAGTTAAATAATCAATGATGTTGAGAGGTCAAGAAGACAACTTTTTTAAAATTGCTAATAACTAACCCCTGGGGATAATTCCCCAGGGGTTAGTTTGACTGCAGAATTACTACTTACTCGGGAGGGACTAAGGAAGTAATTCCACGGATTTGATAACAGCTGTCCAATTTCCACTTGGAGCAATCACTGTAACTCGATCGCCTTTTTTATTTCCAAATAAAGCTTGTCCTAACGGTGAATAGACTGAAATTCTTTCATCATCAAGATGTGCTTCAATCGGATGAACAACTCTTACCTTAAATTTTTCTTTATCAGTTTGAACTTTGACAACGCACCCAAGTCTTACGGTTTTATCGTCAAGTAATAAATCTGGTTTACCTGCTTCAGAAACAAATGATTCAAGTTCATTAGCTTCTTCAGTTAGTCGTGTAAATTCTGCAACGTCTCTCTCGTCTCGATCAACAGCAGTTATTAAAGGCGCTAAGGCAGGTAATTTGACCTTACGAATGTGATCAACTTGTTTTAGTAGTTCAACTCTTCCAATTTCTGTAAGGACTACTGGAATTCCGTTTTTCTTTTTTGAAGTAACAGGCATAACGACTCCCGGGTTAAATAGATAAACAACTTTTGTTTATCTGTTTCCCGAGGTCTCTCCCAACCAAGTTTTCTCACTTGGCGCTGCGCCGGAAATCTACATTCAATTTCGTGTTGACGACGCTTGCTTTTTTAGGGGTACTCCCCTCGTTTCTCCCACTATAAGTGACCAGAAATTTGATGCAACTTGAAATCTCAAGTTGGCACAGATATCTCTTGGTTGAACACAAAACCTTACCTCGAGCGATTAAACTGCCACTGAAAATAGCTGACTACGCCAAGTAAAACTTGGGGCAAATAGTAAAACGTCCTCCAGAGCAAAACTGCCACAAAAGACTCAACTTCATTCGCCCCATAAAGAATCAAAGTTGAAACCATAATCACATCGGTTGTACCAACCCCACCAGGAGTAAAAGGAATCACCGTACCAAATCTTCCAAAACAAAAGGAGGCAAACAACACAAATACCGATAATTCAATATTCATGGAATAACAGCTTGCCCAAAAAATAAAAAACATTGAAAATTGGACCATCAAATTACTAAAAGTGATCTGCAACCATTTCTCTTTTACGATATATAAAACTTCAGATCTGAAATCATTTAATATATTTGAAAAATTCAATTTAGACTTTAAAAGTCGATTTAATGGCTTTACAGATTTGTCAATCACTTTGCCTATTTTTGCGGCAAGGGATTCGGATTTAAATATCAAAAAAAGCATAATTACAGCACAAATTAAAATGAGAGATCCCAAAATGGTTGAATTAAATAAGCCAGGTGTCAATGATGTAGAAAAAGAGAGTGAAATTAAACCTAAAATTGGCATCAAATAAGAAATTAGACCATTCCAAACACTTGCAATACCCACTGTTGTTGAAATTGATTGATTTGAAATCCCAAAAGATTTGAGCATTGCAAATTGTGCTGCCAAACCTACTGTTCCACCTGCTGGTACACAATTACTTATTGCAAAAGATGCGTTTCGGACTTGAAAAGCTTGAAAATATTTAAGCCCTTTTGTCGTAACTAAGTAAGGATACTGAAATATCCAAATATTAAAAACAGCAGTTAAAATTAATAAAGTAACCTGAAAAAAGTTTAAATTTTTTACAGAATCTAAAACCTGCTCAAAATCTAGATCATTGATAAACCATCTTGATACAAAAAATAAAATGAATAATGCAACGATAAATATAAAATAATTTAATATTTTAGATTTATTTTTTTTCAATTAATTCCAAATTTTCAATTATATGAAATAGCTCTGTAGGCACGAAAGCGTGCACGCGAGTTCCCAATTCCTCATGTGACAAAGTCATTAATTTACCTTCTTGGTGAATTTTTGCCAAAATATCTCCGCGGGAATATGGAATTAAAATTTTTATCTCTTTAGTTGGATTAGGTAATTTTTTGTCTATTTCAATTAGTAATTCGCTGATTCCACTGTTGTCTTTTGTAGATATAAATAAAGAATCCTTAAATAGTCTTTTAAGACTCAAAATTTTTTCATCATCTATTAAGTCTATTTTGTTTATAACCACTAATTCTCTAATGTGGTCTGCTCCGATTTCTTGTAAAACTTCTCTCACAGATTTGTATTGACCTTCCGGGTCTGGATCACTTCCATCAACCAAATGAATTATCAAATTAGAATTCGAAACTTCTTCCAAAGTAGATTTAAATGCTTCAACTAATTGATGTGGCAAATGCCTCACAAATCCAACGGTGTCAGAAATCGTGATAAATCTTCCCGAAGGTAATTGAGTTTTTCTAACTGTCGGATCAAGTGTTGCAAAAAGTGCATCTTCTACTAATACACCTGCACCGGTAATTCTGTTTAGTAAAGAAGATTTTCCAGCGTTGGTATATCCAGCTATAGAAACCGATAAAGTATTTCCACTTCTTCTTGAACTTCTTTGAACATCGCGTGATTTGGCAAGATCTTTTAAATCTTTTCTTAATTTTGTCATTTGATGATGAATTCTTCTTCTGTCAGTTTCTAATTTAGTTTCACCAGGCCCTCTTGTTCCTATTCCAGGTGATCCACCGCTTGCTGCTTGCCTGCTTAAAGTTTCACCCCAACCTCTCAACCTTGGAAGCATGTATTGCATTTGGGCTAAAGAAACTTGAATTTTTCCTTCTCTACTTTTTGCATGCTTTGCAAAAATGTCAAGAATTAACCAAGTTCTATCTACAACCTTTACTTTGACAACATCTTCTAGGTGAATAAGTTGTGAAGGACTTAATTCACCATCAATAATTACTGTGTCTGCCCCGGTTTGAGCAACTATTTTTCGTAATTCCAAAGCTTTGCCCGAACCAAGATATGTTGCCGGATCTGGATTATCTCTTCTTTGAATTACTCCTTCTAAAACTTGAGAGCCTGCAGTTTGAGCTAAACGCGCTAATTCTTGTAATGATCTTTCAGCAGATTCCCAAGTGCCTGAAATCCAAACACCAGCTAGCACCACTTTCTCTAACTGAATTTTTCTATATTCAACTTCAGTAATATCTTGAAGTTCAGTTGAAAAAGTTGTGACTCTTTTAAGGGCTGCTCTATCTTGAAGATCTAAATTGGTTGATTCCTTAAATTCATTCATTTTTTAATTGAATACCATGATTCTTTTAAAATTCCAGTATTCTCCAAGACTGCTGGACCTGTCATTACAATTTTGTCCTCAATAAATTTGATAAATAATGTTCCTCCCCTTACATCTATTTGAAATAGATTTTCATGGTTATTGCTTAATTTTCTTAAGACAGCAGCAACCGCGCAAGCTCCCGTTCCGCAAGACAGGGTTTCACCACTTCCTCTTTCAAAAACTCGCATCTGAACATGATTATCGGAAACTTTTTTTACAAATTCAACGTTTACTCCTTCGATAAATTCATCTTTTGGCGAAGTTATCGGAGCTATCTTTAAGTCGCCAATTTCAGTTAAATCTTCAACGAAAACTACAGCGTGCGGATTTGGGGCATCAACACCAATTGCTTTGTATGTTTTTGAATTATTGGTAATTTCTACGGGATTGTTTCTAATATGTGCACCATTCATAGTTACCGATATTTCATTTGGATTCATCACATTAATTTCTACATCGCCTGCTCTTGTGGATATTACAAAGTTTTCTTTAGTAACTAGATTTCTATCCTTCAAATAAAGCCCGAAAACTCTAGCTCCATTGCCACACATCTCGGCAATTGAACCATCTGCATTTCTATAGTCCATAAAATAATGAATACCATTTTTGACAACTCTCAAAATTCCATCAGCACCAATTCCAGAATTTCGATCACAAATTTCTTTTACTTGACTAGCAGTTATTTCTAACTGATCATTCAAATCTTCAATTATGACGAAATCATTTTTCGTGCCATTTCCCTTGGTGTACTCAATAAAAGAATTCATTAAATTATTCTATTAACTTTTGCTAAAATTTCATCATCTTGTGCGTCAAACCATTGAATCAAGGGATCTCTTTTGAACCATGAAATTTGCCTTCTTGCAAACTTTCTTGTTTGAATAATGGTTTGCTCAATTGCCTGATCCAGCGTGATTTCATCCTTTAAATACTGAATAACTTGCGAATATCCAAGTGCTTTTTGTGCGGTTTTACCTTTAATTAATTCATCAAATATAACTTTTACTTCTTGCACAAGGCCATTAGTAAACATTTCGTGAACTCTTGCTTCAATTCGTTTATCAAGAATCTCTCGATCCAAATTTAAACCAATTCTAATATCGTCGAAAATTGGCGAAGGCTCTGGCAGTTTTGCGTTAAAATTCTTTCCCGTTAATTCATTTACCTCTAAAGCTCTGACGATTCGTCTGGCATTATTTAAAAGAATGTTTGCAGCTGCCTCAGGATCAATTTTTACTAACTCATTGTGAAGAAACTCAACTCCATTTTTTTCTAGTAATTCTTCATACTTTGCTCTAATTTCTAGATTTGTACCGGGAAACTCTAAATCCTCTAAAACTGCATTTATATAAAGACCACTTCCACCAACTAAAACAGGAGTTTTGCCTCTGTTTTGTATTTCTTTAATTAAATCTCTTGCTTTTTTCTGAAAAACCGAAACACTTGCTTCTTCGCTTGGCAATAAAACATCGATTAAATGATGGACGATATTTTCTCGATCTGCTTGGTTAAGTTTGGCAGTTCCAATATCCATTCCTTTATATAACTGCATCGCATCAGCATTAATTATTTCAATCTCTTTTATTTGACCGATTTTTATTGCTAAATCACTTTTACCTACAGCAGTCGGGCCAACAATTGCAATAACTTTCAAGATTTAATTCCGTACCAAAGTTGGTAATCCCAGTAGTACTTGGTTCTTTGTTTCTTCTTTACTGGCTTGCCAAATATCTCCAGCTTTAGTATTTCTGATATTTATTATTTTTTTGTCTGAAACAAGATAAAACGGTTGTGCTTGAGTTATTTCAACTTCGACAAAATCTCCTGGTCTAACTTTAAATTCAGGATTTGGGTAGAAATGTACCAATCTATTATCTTTTGCCCGGCCTGACATTGTATTTATATGTTGCTCTCTTTTACCTTCATCATTGGAAACTAAAACTTCGACAATTTTTCCAACTTGCTTCTTATTTTGTTCTAAAATCACTTCATTAATTACTTTAGATAATCTTTCATATCGTTCATTAATAACTTCAGGATCAATCTGATTTGGCATCGATGCCGCAGGGGTACCTGGACGTTTTGAATACTGATAAGTAAAAGCCGATGCAAATTTTGCTTCTTTAACTAAATTAATTGTTTGTTGAAAATCTTCTTCTGTTTCTCCTGGAAAGCCCACAATAATGTCTGTGGTAATTGCCGCATCTGGAATTTCTTTTCTAACTTTTTCTAGAATTGCTAAATACTTTGTGGTTCTATATGAACGTTTCATATCAGAAAGTACTTTGTCACTTCCTGATTGCAAAGGCATGTGTAGATGTGGCATTACATTATTTGTTTCAGCCATTGCTGAAATTACATCATCTGTGAAATCTTTTGGATGCGGTGAAATAAATCTAACTCTTTCTAACCCTTCAATTTCGCCACATACTCTTAAAAGTTTGCCAAAGGCATATCTATCTCCAAATTCAACACCGTATGAATTCACATTTTGACCTAAAAGCATGATTTCCAAAACACCTTGACTAGTAAGTGTTCTAATCTCGTCAAGAATTTCTCCAGCTTTTCTGTCTTTTTCTTTTCCGCGCAAAGATGGGACGATACAAAAAGTACAAGTGTTATTACATCCCACACTAATTGCTACTAAAGCAGAATGAATTGAATCTCTTTTACTAGGTAAATTTGATGGAAATACTTCTAGAGATTCCAGTATTTCAATTTGAGCTTCATTATTAACTCTGGCTCTTTCAAGTAAAACTGGAAGGGATCCAAAATTATGTGTTCCAAAAACTACGTCAACCCAAGGTGCTTTTTTTTGAATTATTTCTTTATCTTTTTGAGCTAAACAGCCACCTACAGCAATTTGCATATTGGGTCTTTTTTCTTTGATTCGATAAAGCATTCCCAAATTTCCATACAATTTGTTATCAGCATTTTCTCTAACCGCGCAAGTGTTATAGACAACTACATCAGCATCTTCCGTGTTAGTTGCAACAAGACCTGCGTCTTCTAAAAGTCCTGATAATCTTTCGGAGTCATGTTCATTCATTTGACAGCCAAAAGTTCTAACGTAATAAGTGCGAGTTGACATACTTAGTCAAGACTACGCCGTGGTTAGATTGGAAATCGTGAAGACTAGGAACTCTAAACGAAGCAAAGTTCATTTTGCCCAAGAATCACAAGGACTCTACCCTTATTTAATTGCAATTTTTTGTGGGCTTCTATTAATTTCAAATATAGGAGCCGTTAAGTTAATTGAATTTGGTCCAATAATTACTGATGGAGGCGTATTTCTATTTCCTCTGGTTTACATAGTTGGAGATGTATTAAGTGAAGTTTATGGATTTAAGGCAACAAGAAAAGCAATTTTTACAGGTTTTGGATTGTCAATTCTTGCCTCGTTTACATTTTTATTAGTCCAATTTTCACCACCTGCTTCAGATTGGCCTAATCAAACTGCTTTTGAATCGATTCTAGGTTTTGTTCCTCAAATTGTTTTAGCAAGTGTTTCTGGCTATCTAGTTGGACAATTACTTAATTCGTTTGTGCTTGTAAAAATAAAAGAAAGAACAAAAGAAAAATATCTTTGGTTAAGATTAATTGGCTCAACTGCTGTTGGAGAATTAGCTGATACAATTGTATTTTGCACAATTGCGTTTTATGGAATTTTAACTGGAATTGATTTCATCAAATATGTAGTAATAGGATATTTGTATAAAACTTTATTAGAAGTAGTTTTATTACCTGTTACTTACAGAGTTATAAAATTTGTTAAAACAAAAGAACAGAGCTACTGATTTTTATTCCAATTATATTTGCCCAAGAAATCATTCTTGAATTCAAAAAAATTACCTGAAATTATTTCTTCTCTCATTTTAGCAACTAAATTAACTATGAAAAATTCGTTGTGAATTGTTAAAAGTGTTGCTGCAAGCATTTCTTTTGCTCTAATTAAATGATTCAAATATGCTTTAGTGTAATTTTTACAGGTATAGCATTCACAAGAATCTTCAATAGGTGAAAAGTCATTCTTATATTTACTAACAGAAACATTAAAGCGTCCTGTGGTTGCATATACTGCATTATTTCTAGCAACTCTTGAAGCTGCTACGCAATCAAAAGTATCTGCACCATTTTCAACTCCCACAAACAAGTCTTCTGGTTCACCAATACCTAATAAGTGCCTTGGTTTGTTTTCAGGTAATTCTTCATTTACCCAATTTATAATTGTGCCCAATTGATTTTTGTCTAACGCTCCTCCAATTCCAAATCCATCAAAATCTAATTCACTTAAATCTTTACTTGCTTTTCTTCTTAAATCTTCATACTGCGCACCTTGAATAACTCCAAATAAAGCTTGATAAGGTTTATCACTTCTTTCTTTAGTTAATTTTTCATGTTCACTTATGCACCTTTTTGCCCACCGATAGGTTCTTTCTAAAGAATTTTCTTGATACTGCCTTGTATTTAAAAGTGTTGTGCACTCATCAAAAGCAAAAATTATGTCTGCACCAATTTTGTGTTGAACCTGCATTGAAAATTCAGGAGTAAATCTATGCATAGATCCATCAAGATGAGATTTAAAATTAACTCCATCCTCATCAACATGAGCTAATCGATCTTTGTCAGTGGCAATTACTTCTTCTGATTGAAAATTTTCAGGATCCATTGCAATAACTTTTTTGTATCCAACTCCTAAAGACAAAACTTGAAAACCGCCACTATCTGTAAATGTTGGACCATTCCAATTCATGAATTTTGCTAAACCACCTGCTTGATCAATAATTTCTGGACCAGGTTGTAAATAAAGGTGGTACGCATTTGCAAGTAATGCTTGAGCGCCTAAACTCTCCATATTTTCAGGTAAAACAGACTTAACAGTTGCTTTAGTGCCAACTGGAATAAATGCAGGAGTGGGAATTTCTCCGTGAGGAGTTTTTATAAGACCTGCGCGACCTAATCTTTGACTTTTTCCATCTGATACATCAATTTTCGCATCTATTTGAAATGAAAAATTTTTATGTGACATTAGAATGAAGTGTAATAGAAACTTAAAAATACAATGTAATTAGAGCCGACTTAACTAATTGTTGCTAAACCTTCCGGAAAATCTTTTATTACTTCTTTTGCAACTTGAAAGCTTAGGCTAGATGAATAACCCTTTCTTGCTAAAAGGCCCACAATTTTTCTGATTTGAGTTTGGGGATCATCATTTTGAATTGAGCGAATTTTTTTAAGTGCAAGTGCTAAAGCAGCACTGAATTCTTCGTCTTCAGAAATTTGAGATACTGCCTGATTTGCTATTTCTTCAGACACTCCTTTTGATCTGAGTTGTTGTTTTAGGGCTTTTTTGCCTAATTTGCGCCTTTGGTGAGTGGTAGAGACAAAATTTTCTGAATATGTTTGGTCATTAATAAGACCTAATTCTTCAAATCGATCCAAAGCATTTTGAGCGATATCTTCTTCAATTTTTTTCTTTTTTAAATCTTGAGCTAATTCTTTTCTAGTTCTTGGAGCATTAGATAATCGTCGTAATAAAACTTGTTTTGCTATTTGATTTTGATCAATTTCTTCAGGTATTTGTTCTGATACAGGTAATACGGTAACTAAATTTTCGGGATTTATGTTTTTAAACCGGTGTGCTTTTTTAGGCACACCGGTTTGTTGAAGTTGTACTACTTCTCCCATTTACTCGCTTGCTGCTATTGGCACTACATCTGCATCTTTAGATTCAGACTTAGCGCTAAGCAAGAAGATTTCTTTTATCTTGCTTTCAATTTCATTTGCTAAATCTGGATTATCTCTTAAGAAAGTTCTGGCATTTTCTTTACCTTGACCTAGTTGATCTCCGTCGTAGGTAAACCATGAACCACTCTTTTTCACAATGTCATGTTCAACACCCATGTCTATCAGGCTTCCCTCTCGAGAAATTCCTTCACCGAAAATGATGTCGAATTCTGCTTGTTTGAATGGAGGAGCCATTTTATTTTTAACAACTTTGACTCTAGTTCTATTTCCTACAGCATCAGTTCCATCTTTCAAAGTTTCAATTCTTCTTACATCTAAGCGAACTGAAGAATAGAACTTCAAAGCTTTTCCACCAGTTGTAGTCTCTGGAGATCCAAACATAACACCAATTTTTTCTCTTAATTGGTTAATAAAGATTGCAGTAGTGTTTGAATTAGCTAAAGCACTAGTCATTTTTCTTAAAGCTTGACTCATAAGTCTTGCTTGAAGACCCATGTGGCTATCACCCATTTCTCCTTCAATTTCAGCTCTTGGAACAAGTGCTGCAACTGAATCAACAACTATTAAAGAAAGTGCACCAGATCTAACTAACATGTCTGCAATTTCTAAAGCTTGTTCACCCGTATCTGGTTGACTAACCAGAAGGGCGTCGATATCAACACCAAGTTTTTGTGCATATTCAGGATCAAGTGCATGTTCTGCATCTATAAATGCTGCAATGCCACCTGCTCTTTGAGCATTTGCAATTGCATGAAGTGCCACTGTGGTTTTACCGCTTGATTCAGGTCCATAAATTTCAACAACGCGACCTCTTGGTAGACCACCAATTCCAAGTGCGATATCTAATGCGATTGAACCAGTAGGAATTACTTCTGCTGGTGGACGATCCTCTTGTCCAAGACGCATAACTGAGCCACGTCCAAATTGACGATCGATTTGTGACAGGGCTGCTTCTAAAGCCTTGTCGCGGTCATTTGCCGCTGTTGCCATTTTGACCCTTTCTTTTGGTCCTAGTTTTATCCGTTACTTAAACCAAGATAGGTTCAAGCACTGACATTTGTCCTGGACCTTTTTGAGGTTGGGGACATCTCTTACCTGTGCACACTACTCGAACAGGTGTTCGAATCATATCAGACACGCCGTTTATTCGAAAGATGAATCGATACCTTGATTAGAAGAAACTGCCTTCCAGATGGTTTGAGCATCAAAACCTAAACGAAGAGCCTCGTCCACACTTACTCCACCTAATTCCGGCAAAACAAAATCTTTTGCCCACGAAGCTGCATAATCCTCGCCGAAATGAGCTTTTAGCCTTCGACGAAGTTCGGTTACCCACATAAGAATTCAAATCTAACAATAAATGCAAGACTATAGGCACATATGGACTTTTACGGTTTCACACTTTTATTAAGGTGGATTTTAGGTTGGTTCATTCAACCTAAAATGGCGCAACTTCCTAAAGATACTTCTGATGCAAAATTTAGTGTCATAATTCCTGCCAGAAATGAAGAAAAATCGCTTCCAACCTTACTTACTTCCCTAGCAAATTCTGAATTAAAACCTGAAGAAATCATCGTGATCGATGATCACTCAACGGATAAAACAGCAGAGATATCTAGGAAACATGGAGTCAAAGTAATTTCCTCTAAAGAAATCCCTCAAGATTGGACGGGAAAAACTTTTGCACTAATGCAAGGTGCATCTATAGCAGAAAATGAACGATTGATTTTTTTAGATGCTGATACAAGATTAAGTAAAGATGCTTTAGGTAAACTCAATAATGCCTACGAAAAACATCAAGGCCTAATCTCTGTTCAGCCTTATCACCAAATGATTTCTACTTATGAAAGATTTGCTTCAGTCTTTAATTTAATTGGAAGTATAGGAGCAAGACTTGGTGAAAAAAATGGATTAGTTTTTGGCCCTGTCATGATGTTATCTAAATCAGATTTAAACAATATCGGAGGATTTGAAACAGTTAAATCTCAACTTCTTGAAGATAGAGCTCTGGGTTTTGAATTTCAGAAAAAAGATTTAAATGTGCATACATTTATTGGGGCAAGTGATATAAGTTTTCAAATGTATCCAAATGGATGGAAATCTTTATCTCAAGGATTTACTAAGAATATAGCTGCAGGTTCTGCTGGAATATCAAAATTTAGATGGATTCTTCTATTCACTTGGTTTAGCGGCTTAGTAGCTGCTGCTTGGGAATTGCCATTTGCTTTACTTGCTTGGCCCTTTACAAATCAAGCCCCTTCTTTATATCAATACATTTTGACCATTGGGTTTGGTCTACAGTTTTGGTGGTTTGTTAGAAAATTAGGTAATTTTAATTTTTACATCATTTTATATCCGTTTATGATTCTTTATTTCTTAATAATTTTTTTCTATTCGGTAACAAAAACTTGGCAAGGAAAAGTGACTTGGAAAGATAGAATTCTAGATGCCAAAAAAGGCCTTAAATAATGCAATCTCTTAAGTACTTGCTACTGAATTTGGGAACTTGGATATTTTGGTTTTATTTCATCGGTTATGTTGCAAGTGTTTTACCCGAAAAATTTTTAGCAAAAGATTATGTATTTACCCGAATTCTCTTTTTTGAAAAAAACCCTAATTGGTTTAAAAAATATCTTCGAATAAATAAATGGAAAGACAAAATGCCAGAATTAGGAGGATTTTTTAAAGAAGGATTTCAAAAAAGAAGTGTGGCAAATGGTGAAATTGCGCAATTAAAACAATTCATAAAAGAGACTAGAAGAGCTGAAATTGCTCATTGGCTAATGACAGCCGGCTGGATTTTTACTATCTTTTTCAATCCCCCTTGGGCAATAATGTTCAATATAATTTTTGCTCATATAGTTAATTTCCCATGCTTAATTATTCAAAGATATAACCGAGTTAGATTAATAAAAGTTTTAAATAAAAAACTAAGCAGCGGCTGAATCTGATTTTTTGCTTATTGGTAGAACTGTCACACCTTGTGGATTTTGTTCAATTTCAGCAACAGCTTTTGTGACTTCAAACATAAATTTACTTAAAGACAAATTCAAAGCACCACAAATTGATGCCAAAAGCTCAGAAGAAGCTTCTTTTTGACCTCGTTCTACTTCACTTAAATACCCCAATGAAACTTTAGCATTTTTGGAAATATCACGAAGAGATCTTTTCTGGGACAAACGTTGTTTACGCAACTGGTCGCCCATAACTTTTCTCAAAACAATCATTGTCTCATTCTAGCCTAGATTTAGGTATTCCACTTTTCTTACACAAGTTTTTCTAATATTAGTTCAAATAATTTAGTGCAAGTTTCTTGCCTGATTGCTTGTCTGTCCCCGGTCAAATTTAGTTCAAGGCACATATTGTGTTGCGATGATGACAATGCCACAAATACTGTGCCAATTTTTTTATCTCCAACAAGTCCTGGTCCTGCTACTCCAGTGGTAGCTACCCCAAGATCTGAGTTCAATAATTTCCTTACATTCTCTGCCATTAAAGTGGCAACTTCTCGTGAAACACTTGAATTTTTATTGATAATACTTTGGTCAATTTTTAAGATATTTTCTTTTACTTCATTTTGATAAGCAATAACTCCACCCTTGAAAACTTTTGATGCTCCTTCAATCCCAGCTAAATTAGCGCTCACTAGACCTGCGGTTAAAGACTCTGCAGTTGCAATGGTTAAATTCTTAAACTTTAATTTTTCTACAACTTCAAAAGCTAAATTATTCAAGTTAATTTCTATCAGTCATAATTGCTTTTAAGATGTAATCAATAGCTGTCAAAATGGTTAATATAACTGCAATATACATGAATATTTCTGCAAGAATTATAAAATTATTTGGCAAAGGCAAAAGATAAGCACTAATCGCCACAATTTGCATAATTGTTTTTAATTTTCCTCCGCGACTTGCAGGAATTACTCCTTTATTTATTACCCAAAATCTTAAGAAAGTAACAAATAATTCTCTAAACAATATGACCCAAGTAATCCACCAAGCAACCAAACCTATGGTGGATAAACCAATCAAAGCAACTCCGATTAAGGCTTTATCTGCGATTGGGTCAAAAATTTTGCCAAAATTAGTGATTAATTTATATTTTCTGGCAATGATTCCATCAGCAATATCTGTTAATCCTGCAACTATAAAAACGATTGCCGAAACTAGCCTCATGAAATTGGTTTCTGCATTTTCTTTGAATAAAAGCCAAGCGAGCACTGGCACAAAAAGAATTCTTATAAGAGTTAAAAAGTTAGGCAAATTCAAATTACTTGCTGTTGATATAGGATCTGCTACCCGATCTGGAACAGCAGGTTTAATCACTTTTTTATCTATTTTGGCTTCACCTCTAAATCAGCGCCATTACTACCAATCACTTCTACTTCTAAGATATCGCCTAATTTTATATTTTTAGCGAAAATGTAACTGATTCCATCAGTTTCAGGGCCTTGTTGCTTAATCCTTCCGGTAATTTCTTCACCCTCAATAGCTTCAACTAGAAATTCAGATGTAGAACCTATACGCGAATTGGCTTTCTGACTCATCAGATCTTCGGCTATTTCAGTTAACTCTAAAACTCTTTCCTTTATGATTTGTTCATCTATTTGATCTTTAAACTCAATGGCTTCTGTTCCATCTTCTTTTGAATAACCAAATATCCCAATTGCATCGAGTTGGGCCTCTTCCAAAAATCTTTTTATTTCTTCATATTCTTCTTTTGTTTCTCCTGGAAATCCGACTATGAAATTACTTCTAATCCCAGCTTCTGGATTAATTTTTCTAATATTTTCTATTAAACTTAAGAAATCTTTCGTGTTACCAAATCTTTTCATGCGTCTTAAAACATCAGGGTGGGCATGTTGAAAGGAAATGTCAAAATAGGGTGTTACTTTAGGGGTTTTTAGAATGCTTTCAATTAAAGTATTCCTAATTTCTGCAGGTTGAAGATAAGAAAGACGTATCCAAGAAATTTCAGATATTTTTGCAATTTCTGGAAGTAAAGTTTCAAGCAGTCTTATATCCCCCAAATCTTTTCCAAAACTTGTAGTGTTTTCACTGACTAAAAATAATTCTTTAACTCCTTGTTCTGCTAACCACATGGCTTCTTCTAAAATTTCGGTAGGTTTTCTAGATAAATATGCACCTCTAAATCTTGGAATAGCACAGAAAGTGCATCTTCGATCACACCCTGAAGCAAGTTTTAATGGAGCGACAAATTTGTCATCTAATCGAAAACGATTAAATTTTTTATCATTTTTTTGAGTTCTTTGTGAAGGAGAAATTGGTAGCAGTAATCTTCTATCTTGCGCAACGGGTGCTTTGGGTTTATCCCCTTTAAGAATTTGATTTAATTTTTTAGCAATTTCATCGTAGTCATCAAAACCTAGAATTGCATCAGCTTCTGGTAAAGATTTTTCTAATTCTTCGCCATATCTTTCTGCCATACATCCCAGTGCTACAACAGCTTTTACATTAGATTGTTGTTTTAAATCATTTGCAGCAAGAAGTGTATCGATACTGTCTTTCTTGGCTGTTTCAATAAATCCACAAGTGTTAACGAAAACAGCATCAGCTTGTTCTGGTTCTTGGACTAAATCAATTCCTGCACTTGCTAACTTTGCTGCTATTTCTTCACTATCAACTTCATTACGAGCACAACCTAAAGTAATGATCGCAACTTTTGTTGACATTAATTCCTAACTAAAATTTTTAAAAATTACTTATAAATAATTATATTTGAGATTTTTATTGAACTGGACCCTCTGGTCCAAATTCCACTCTGACAACTTCACCATTGCCGCCAGCTTTTCCTAAAACTTGACCATTAACAGTTAAATTTAGAGCTCCCGCATTTCCTAGTAAAAGTTTTACCCCATCAACGCTTCCAACTCGTTGCTCTTGTCCGTCTCTAATTATTCCTTCAAATAGTTCAACATCATTAATATCTGTTGCTCTAACCCAACTGCTTGCACCATTTGCCTGAATCAATACATCAACTCCAGGTGACGGCACTGCTGCGATTAAATTTTCATTTTCAGATTTATTAGTTGTTACTTGTGGTGTAGGTGTTGTGATTGTTTCTTCTGCAACAACTTCAGTAGTTGGAGAATTAATTGTGGAAACAATTACAGAACCAATTGAAATTAATGTAATAACTGCAAGTGCACCTGCCATTACAACAGACCAATTTGTTCCAGATTTTGTTTTAAATTTTTCTACTGGATTAAATAAACCTCCGCTTAATTCTAAAGTTGCAGTATTAGACAGAGTACTTTCTAAAGACTGAGATTCTAAATTTTCAACCGGATTATCCGGGTCAGCAATATCATCAGAAGTTTTTGGATAAAGAGACATTAATTCATTTACATCTAAACCTAAAAATGTTGCCATTGCGCGAATATGTCCACGAACATAAACATCTGCACCAACTTGTGCAAAGTCATCTTTCTCGATTAATTTTAAAAGTGATTCTCTAACTCTTATTTTTGTCGAAATTTCAGAAAGTGTTAAACCTTTACTCTCTCGAGCAAAACGTAAACGTTGCCCAATTGAATCTTTCATGTAATCACCTTCTTTAAAAAATATAATTCATAATTTTTTTTAATTTACTCGCCAGAGAAATTGAACAAATAAAAATTATGTTGTCTTTTAAGGATAGCCTGACCGGATTAGGTTTGTAAATTCCGGATTTTTAACTAGCCACTTCTCCTCGTAACATGGCTAAAGTCTGGACTAAAAGTTCAGGTTTTATCAAAACTTCTCTTGCTCTAGACCCTTCGTTTGGTCCAACAATTCCTCTATCTTCCATAAGATCAATTAATCGACCAGCTTTAGCAAAACCAACTCTTAATTTTCTTTGCAACATTGATGTTGAACCTAATTGAGTTGAAACTACTAATTCAGTTGCAGCAAGTAATAAATCAAGATCATCACCAATGTCATTTTCTACATTTGATTTAATTTGTTGAACTTGCAAAACATCGTCTCTATATTCAGGTTCACCTTGACTTGTCCAATGTGAAACTATTGTTCTTATTTCACTTTCTGAAACAAATGCTCCTTGAATTCTTGTTGGTTTTGATGCACCCATTGGCAAGAACAATCCATCACCTTGTCCAACTAGTTTTTCTGCACCAGGTTGATCCAAAATAACTCTAGAATCTGCCAAACTTGCAGTCGCAAAAGCTAATCGACTTGGCACATTTGCTTTAATCAAACCTGTGACTACATCAACACTTGGTCTTTGCGTTGCAATTACTAAATGAATTCCTGCAGCTCTTGCCAATTGGGTAATTCTTACGATCGCATCTTCAACGTCTCTAGGCGCAACCATCATCAAATCTGCTAACTCATCAACCACTACTAATAAATATGGATAAGGATCAACTGAATCTTTATCACCAATTGGATTTACTTTTCCAGCTCTAACAGCTTTGTTGTAGTCATCAATGTGTCTAAATCCGTGAGCATGTAATGCGTCATATCTAACTTCCATTTCTTTTACGACCCATTGCAAAACTTCTGCTGCTTTTTTAGGATTTGTCACAATTGGAGTGATTAAATGTGGCACACCTGCATATGCTGCTAATTCAACTCTCTTAGGGTCTATCAAAATCATCCTTACGTCATTTGGTGTTGAACGCATCAAAATTGAAGTTACTAGAGAATTAATGCAAGAAGATTTACCAGCTCCGGTAGCACCTGCTATTAACATATGTGGCATTTTCGCTAAGTTGGCACAAATTACTAATCCTTCAACATCTTTACCCAAGCCAACTACTAGAGGATGTTTTTCATCATTTGCAACATTTGAATTTAACAAATCTGATAAAGCAACTAATTCTCGATCTGAATTTGGAATTTCAACACCAATTGCAGATTTTCCAGGAATAGGTGAAAGAATTCTTACATCCGCACTTGCTACGGCATACGCAATGTTTTTACTTAATGCAGTAACTCTTTCAACTTTAACCGCAGGCCCAAGTTCTACTTCATATCTTGTAACTGTAGGTCCTCTGGAAAAACCTGTAACTGTTGCATCAATATCAAATTGTGAAAAAACTTTAGTTAAAGAATCAACTACTCCATCATTTACTTTACTTTTTACTTTAGGTGTTGGTCCAGCTTTTAAACTTGAAGACGGTGGTAATTTGTAATTTTTATCAGCTTTCAACGCCATTTGTTTAACAATTGGTTTAGCAGTAGTTCTATTTTCAGTTGTTGAAATTGTTGTAATTTTTTGAATGGGTTGAGTTGAATCTATTTCTGTTAGAACTGCAATTGGTTGCGTTGAATCTAGATCTTCTGAAATTAGATTTTCTTGTATAACTGGAGAGGCTGCAAAGGGTTCATCATCAACTAAAGTTTCTAAATCTTCATCTGAATCTTTGGCCTGCCATTTATTAAACCAACGAGTAAGTACATTTCCTTTTTTAACAGGCTCTTCTTCATATTCGGATTCAATTATGCCTTCTTCAATCAGCTCATCATCGTAATCAGTAGCTGTGAATACATCTAATTCTTGATCTAAATCATCAATTTCTTCTTTTTCTCTTTTTCTAAAGATAAGTGAAAATATTGACTTTATTTTTTGACCAACAGCGGTGACTGGTGTTTTTGTAGTAATTAGTAAGCCAAAAAAACCGAACAATAAAAGCAATAAAGCAGCAATAAATCCATTAGTAAGTCCTGCTATTGGAGTTGCAATTAACCAACCCAACCATCCTGCACCAGATTGCATGGATTCAACACCATCGCCTGGATTTGGTAACCCTTTAAACAAATGCCACAATCCAGCAACACTTATTAATACAGTAGAAACTCCAATTACAATTCTTGGTCCATCACCTTTTTTAGCTGGATTTCGAAATGTTTGCCATGCGCCATAAACTAGAAATACCGGTAAAAATATTGTTAAAGCACCAAGAAATCCACCAATTATAAGTTTTGAATAATTTGTAATAACAGTTTGAGTCCCAAACCAACTTTGTGCGGCAATAATTATTGATAAAGCAAGTAAAACTAAACCAAGACCATCTCGTCTTTGCTTTGGATCAATTTCTGAAGCTCCATGGCCTACTGCTCTTATTAATGCACCAAAAACCTTTGCTAAAACATTCCATGCCAGTGAAATAAGTGAAAGTAATCGTCCAATTAAAAGTAGTAAACCACTCGAAGCTTTAGAACTTCTAGTTTTTTTATTTTGGGCACGCGAACGAGCCGGCGTACTTGTAGCCATAAATAGAGATTACCCTCGAGAAACACTAGAAACTTGTGTATCAGAAGTTACTTTAAGTGCGTGTCGTCACTTAGTAACGAAATTAACCCTGAAAACCTGCATCTCTATGCGAACCATCACAAAATGGTTTTTCTTTAGAGTGGCCACATCGGCAAAGTGACTTTGATCCTTGTATTTGCTCAGTAGTTACTTGATCAGTGCCTGGCTTTGTGTAATTAAGTTCAAAGTTTCCTTCAACGCGTACTGAGCCATTGGGTTTAACTGTTATTTTTACTTTTTCTTCACTCATTTATTTCTCCTTTTTATGCTTCGACAACAACGGGAATGATCATTGGTCTTCTTCTGTGATGATCACTTACCCATTTACCAGTGGTTCTTCTTACAACTTTTTGAAGTTGGTTAATGTCATAAACATTATCATTCATTGCTTGTTCTAGATTTGTTTTTATCAAAGGAATTACCTCATCAAAAACTTCATCATTTTCAGAAAAACCTCGTGCATGAATCTCAGGACCTGCAACAACTTTATTTTCCACTGAATCTACAACTACTACTACAGAAATAAAACCTTCTTCACCTAAAATTTTTCTATCTTTTAATGAATCTTCTGCCACTCCACCAACACTTGATCCATCTACAAAAACAAATCCGCAAGGAACTGCTCCAACTATTTTTGCTTTTCTATTTTTTAAATCAACCACTACCCCATCTGCAGTTATGACAACGTTCTCTTTATTTACCCCTGTCTTGATTGCTAAAGATGCATTTGCAGCTAAATGTCTCGGTTCACCATGGATTGGCATAACATTTCTTGGTTTCAAAATATTGTAAAAATAAAGTAATTCACCACTTGCTGCATGTCCTGAAACGTGAACTTTAGCATTTCCCGAATGAACTACATTTGCACCTTGTTTAGTTAATCCATTTATAACTTTATTAACAGAATTTTCATTTCCTGGAATAAGAGACGAAGCTAAAATTACGGTGTCTCCTTGACTCAATCTAATTTTGTGATCAAGTCCTGCCATTCGAGAAAGCGCAGACATTGGTTCTCCTTGAGAACCTGTAGTAATCAGTACTATTTCATTATCTGCATATTGATCAATTTCATCAAGTTCAATAGTTGCATTTGCCGGTATTTTTAAATAACCTAAATCTCTTGCAATACCCATATTTTTTATCATTGATCTTCCCACAAAAATAATTTTTCTTTTATTTAAATGCGCTGCATCGATTATTTGTTGAACTCTATGCACGTGAGAGGCAAAACTAGCCACAATTACTCTTCGAGGTGCTCTTGAAACTATTGATTCAATTACAGGTGCTAAATCCTTTTCATGTGCAATAAATCCAGGAATTTCTGCATTTGTTGAATCAACTAAAGCAAGATCAACACCTTGGCTGCCCAGTTTTGCAAATGCATTTAAATCAGTAATTCGACCATCTAGTGGTAATTGATCCATTTTAAAATCACCTGTGTGAATCAAATTGCCTGCTTTAGTTTTAACAGATAAAGCTAAGGCATCTGGAATTGAATGATTTACTGCAATAAATGTAACTTCAAATTCTCCAATTTTCTCAACATCGCCTTCTTTAACTTGTCGCAAATCAGCTTTAATTCGATGTTCTTTCAATTTTTCAGCCAAAAATGCAAGTGTTAATTTCGAGCCATAAATGGGAACTTGTGGAGCTTCTCTTAAAAAATATGGCACTCCACCTATGTGATCTTCGTGAGCGTGAGTTAAAACAATTGCTTTAACTTGATTTAATTTATCTCTCAAATATTCAAAGTCAGGCAAAATTAAATCAACACCAGGTTGATTCTCTTCCGGAAAAAGTACTCCTATATCGACAATTAAAATATCTTTTTCTACTTGCAAAACAGTCATATTCCGACCAATTTCACCAATGCCACCTAAGGCAACAACACGTAGAGTTTCCGGCGCTAATTTTTCTGGCAACGGAAACTCATGATGAGTTAACGTCAAATCTTTAAGCCTCCCGCGAGCAAATCTGCTCTTAATTGTTCGATTTGTTTTTCGTCAGCATCGACGAGTGGCAAACGGGCTGCGCCTGCCGGTAATCCTTTTAATCTCAAAGCGGCTTTAATTGACATAACTCCAGGCATTCGACTCATCACACCTGTATAAATCGGCAATAGATTTTGATGAATTTCTAATGCTTGAGAAAAGTTATTACTAAAAAAAGCATCTGCCATGTCTTTTAGTCGATCTGCAATTAAATGACCACATACACTCACAAAACCAATTGCTCCAATAGAAAGCAAAGGAAGATTTAAAGCATCTTCTCCTGAATACCAAGCTAAATCTGCTTCTTTAATTACCTTTGATGCAGCTTCCAAATTATTCTTCGCATCCTTATTGGCCACAATGTTTGGATGTTCGCTTAAACGTAATAATGTTTCGGTCTCAATTGGAATTCCTGCTCTAGCAGGTATGTCATACATCATTAAAGGAAGATCTGTTGCATCTGCAACTGTTTTAAAATGTGCATAAACACCAGCTTGTGTTGGTTTGTTGTAATAAGGAGTAACAACTAAAACTCCATGAGCCCCAAGTTTTGCAGCATCTTTTGCAAGTCCAACAGTATGAGCGGTGTCATTGCTGCCAACTCCTGCCACTACTTTTGCTTTACTTCCAACCTCTTCCAATACTGCTTTTAAAACTTGATTTTTTTCTATTTCAGTCGTGGTGGCAGATTCGCCAGTTGTACCGTTTACCACTATTCCGTCATTGCCAAGATCTACTAAATGTTTTGCTAAACGTGCAGCACCTTCGATATCGACTTTGTCATCTTTTGTAAAAGGAGTGATCATTGCAGTTAATACCGTTCCAAAAGGACGGTTTGAATTATTCATAGTAGAAAGATTAGCGCTTAGGGAGCAACCCGACCATTGTTGATAAATGCTGCGTGGGTAATTGGCATGATTTTGGCAAAAAATTCTTCATATTTCTCAGCAACCATTTCAATTTCTCGTTGAGGGTATGAAGGAAAGTGTGATCCTTCAGCTTTTCTTCTTAAAGACAGAAAATTCATTAGCGCTCTTGAATTCATGGTTACATAAGCACTTGAATAAATTGTGACCGGTAAAACTCCTCGAGCAACTTCACGAGCTACTCCAGCTTCAAGCATTTTTTCGTAACTTAAATATGCTTGCTCACAAGATTTTTTGAATTCATTTTCAGTTATTTCATATTGTTCTTTTGTTCCAGGTTCAAATGTGTAGGCCCCAGTTTTTCCAACTTGTTGTAAATTTCTTGAGGTATTTGGGAAATAAAATTCAGGATCTAATTGACGATATCTTCCAGATTCTTCATTGTAAGAAGCGATTCTATGTCTCATATGTTCACGCCAAACAAAAATTGGAGCTTTCACGTAAAAAGTAAATATTGAATGTTCAAATGGGGTGCCATGACGTTCTCTTAATAAAAAATTAATTAATCCAGTATGTTCTTTTGCATCTACATTTTTAGATGTATCGTCCTTTGTTCTTTCACCCGCAGTTGAAACTCTTGCTGCCCACACCACATCAGAATCAGACGCAGAATGCTTTACCAATTCCACAGTTACATCACTTCTAAACTTGATAGACATAGATGGCTCAGATGAAGTAGTCATGAAATCGCACGATACCGTTTCTCTTGTATGAAAATCCCATCACACGCTAGTCGTTCGACTGTGACTCGTAACGCAGTAAGCGTAGGACTTGCCACGGGACTTTACGGAATCTCATTTGGTGCCCTAGCTGTTACTAGCGGGTTTAACTTTTTTCAAACTCAAATATTGAGTTTAGGACTATTTTCGGGAGCTTCCCAATTTGCAGTAGTTGGAATTATCGGGGCAGGTGGTGGGTCAATTGCTGCTATCGCAACTTCCTCTCTTCTAGGTGTAAGAAATGGTTTTTATGCTTTAAGTTTGGCAAATCTATTAAAACTTAAAGGATATAAAAAAGTTATAGGTGCTCAATTAACAATTGATGAATCCACAGCAATGGCGATTGCAAATAATGAAGATGAAGATTTAGGAAGATGGGCTTTTTGGGTAACTGGAATTTCAGTATTTATATTTTGGAATATAGCCACTGCTATTGGTGCCTTTGGTGCTCAATTTGTGACAGATCCTAAATCTTTAGGTTTAGATGCAGCTGTTGCGGCAGCTTTTTTAGCACTTTTGTGGCCCAGACTTTCAAATTTAAAAATTAGAACTGTGGCATTAATTTCGGGAATTTTAGCTTTTTCTTTAACTCCTCTTGTAAAACCTGGAATTCCTGTTCTTGCATCTGTACTTATTGCAATTTTTTTTGGATTGCGAGACAAAAAATAAATGGATTCCAAATGGACAGTGGTTATTGCTTCATCGATAATTGCTCTTATTTTAAAAATTACTGGTTACATAGTCCCAGAAAAATACTTAGAAAAACCAAAAATTAAATCCATTACAAATTATGTCCCAATAGTAATGCTGTCATCCCTTGTTATTGTGCAAACTTTTTCTCAAGGTCAAACAGTAGTTTTTGATACCAGACTACTTGGATTAGTTGCAGCATTCTTGCTTTTAATTTTAAGAGCACCGTTTATAGTTGTGGTAATTGCAGCCGCCGTTGTTTCAGCAGTATTTAGATATTTATTTAATTAAATCATCAATTCCAATAGTCAAACCAGCAACTTTATTGATATTTCGTATGGCAAGTAAAACTCCTGGCATAAAAGATGCGCGATCAAATGAATCATGTCTGATTGTTAAATTCTCACCACTTGAGCCAAAAATTACTTCTTGATGTGCAACTAATCCTTGCATTCTTATAGCGTGAACTGGAATACCATCAATTTTTGAACCTCTAGACCCGGGTAATTCAGAAATCGTTTCATCAGGATTTTCTTTTAAGTTATTTTCTTTTCTTTCTTGAGCAATTAATTTAGCTGTTCTAACAGCGGTTCCACTTGGAGCATCTACTTTATGAGTGTGGTGATATTCGATTATCTCGACAGAATCATAAAATTTTGTAGCCATTTTTGCAAAACGCATCATTAAAATTGCTCCAACTGAAAAGTTAGGTACAACTCTTACAGGAATATTTCCATGTTCTGCGCTTAATTTTTTGATTAATTCTAATTTTTTATCATCAATACCAGTTGTTCCAACAATTGGCGAAATTCCTGATTTAATGAGTAATTCAATATTTTTCATAACAGAATCAGGTGTTGTGAAATCAACTGCAACACTGCTGCCTGAATTTTTTACTAAATCAAAACTGTCATTTTGATCAATACTTGCAACTAGTTCTAAATCTTGGGCACTATTTATTGCCTTTACGACTTCAGATCCCATTTTGCCTTTAGCACCTAGGACCGAAACTTTAATTGACATGGTCCTAGACTACAAGGTCCTTAAATTCATCTTTATTTTCAAACGATCCCACTACACAAAGTAATCCGTTTTGATTAAAAATTTCACGGGCAAGGCTCTTAATGTCTTCTTCTGTTACTGCATCAATTTTATTTATAGCTTGATCTAAAGACAGATATTCCCCGTATAAAAGTTCACCTTTTGCAATACGAGTCATCCGTGAATTCGTTTCTTCTAGACCTAAAACTAAACCACCTCTTAATGCGCCTTTTCCTCTAGTTAATTCTTCTTTTCTTAATCCATTTTGTGCGACATCATTTAATTCTTGTTTTATAATTTTTATTACTTCTGAAACTTTCTCATTTGTTGTTCCAGCATAAATTCCATAAACACCGATTCCTGTGTAGTGATGAGCGAAAGAGTAAACTGTATAGACTAATCCTCTTTTTTCTCTGATTTCTTGAAACAATCTAGAAGACATTCCTCCACCTAAAGCTGCACTTAAAACTGCCAATGTGTATCTGCGTTCATCATGTCTATCTACAGCAGGAACACCCCAAACAAGATGAGCTTGCTCTGTATCTTTACTTACGATTAATGAACCAGTTCCTTTAGAATTAAGTTTTTCTGATGACCTCGGTTTTAAAGGTGTAATTCCAGTTTTATCCCAGTCCGTATTCTTTAATGTATCAATAACTTTTTCTACAATTTTTTCATGATTAATATTTCCTGCTACTGAAATAACAGTTCTTTCTGGACTATAAAATTTTTTATAAAAATCATAAACTTGCTTTCTAGTCATTTCAGTTATTGATTTTCTAGTTCCAATAATTGGTCTTCCTATTGGTTGATCTCCTAATAGATTTTGAGACCAATTGTCATAAGCTAATTCATTTGGCTCATCTTCATGCATAGAAATTTCTTCTAAAACTACTTTTCTTTCTTGATCAACATCTTCTTGAGTGACATTTGAAGCCGTCAACATATCTGACAAAGTTTCAATAACTAAATCAACATCTCGATCCAAAACTTTTGCATGAAAACAGGTATATTCCTGAGTGGTAAAAGCATTCATATCGCCACCAATTTCTTCGATTGATGAAGAAATTTCTAAAGCTGTTCTATTGGGAGTGCCTTTAAATAAAAGATGTTCCAGAAAATGAGCTGCACCAGCTTCTAAAACTTCTTCATCTCTTGAACCTGTTGAAACCCAATAACCAACCGCTGCACTTCGCACCGTTGGAATTGATTCTGTAATTATTCGCAAACCAGAGGAAAGAGTAGTTCTGGTAACTACTCCGCCTCGTTTTGAATCTTCTAGAATTTCTGTTTTTATTTTTTCAAGCATTTTTAAGCTGAAGTGTTTTCATCCAGGACAGGAATTAATGAAAGTTTTCCCTTAGGATCGATTTCATTGATTTCAACTTGAACGCTATCTCCAACATTTAAAACATCTTCAACTTTTTCAACACGCTTGCCGCCTGCCATTTTTTTGAGTTGAGAAATATGTAATAAACCATCTTTGCCTGGATAAAGATTTATAAACGCACCAAAAGCAGCAGTTTTAACTACTTTGCCTTCATATTTCTCACCAACAGTAGGTACGTGAGGATTTGCAATTGCATTTACTAATTCTTTTGCCTTATCCGCTGCACTTCCATCAGTTGCGCCGATGAATACAGTTCCGTCATCTTCAATTGAGATTTGAGCACCTGATTTTTCTTGAATTTCGTTAATCATTTTTCCTTTAGGTCCAATGATGGCACCAATCATGTCGACTGGAACTTTCACAGAAATAATTCGAGGAGCATATTGGCTCATTTGGTCAGGTGAACTAATTGCTTCTTTCATAACACCTAATATTTTTTCTCTAGCATCTTTTGCTTGTTTTAAAGCTTGCGCTAAAACATTTGCAGGAATACCGTCTAATTTGTTATCAAGTTGCAATGCTGTGATGAACTCAGAAGTTCCAGCAACTTTGAAATCCATATCTCCCAATGCGTCTTCGGCTCCCAAAATGTCTGTTAAAGCAACATATTCT